>Ga0007828_1000350_pt1 | contig 12030 bp, 10 predicted proteins | sample CryBogCBE16Oct07_FD_71232 | JGI IMG/M metagenome (GOLD analysis project Ga0007828, IMG submission 71232) | Freshwater microbial communities from Crystal Bog, Wisconsin, USA - CBE16Oct07 | ecosystem: Environmental > Aquatic > Freshwater > Lake | place: Crystal Bog, Wisconsin, USA | collected...
CTGCTCCTTGAAATCCTGCTCAAGGATATGTTTCATTATATCGTCTCTCCATCCATCTTTAGACCATACTTTAAGACCTAGATGAGTTGGGCCGTATTGCATTATCTGAGTCCCATTATATACTAATTCCCTTCTAACTAAATTAGATGTGACACCCATCATGGCTTTATATGATTTAAAGCCATAGATTTGACAGACTGTGCCATATATAGTCCATACGGGCGTATAGAGCAACCATTGCTCTTGGCGTTCACATCCAATTAAAGGTTTTACCATGAGTAGCCAGTCCCAAACATGCCAATGGCTATATCCATCGTTGTCTTTGTCTATAAAAATAGACAAAGCGCATCTTGGATCAAAAATGTTGCAATGGCTTAATTCCAGATCAGACTTAATACTATCGTTGAAATAGCCGCTTCCTTTTGGTAAGTCCCAAGAAGCAAGTGTGTTGTCGAGTAGATCCTGATTCTGGATCCAATCGTATTTATGGTTAGCGTCATTTATTAAGATGATGTCATACCTAATTTTATCTCCAAGATCTATCCACCCAACGTTTATTTCTGGGACTGGTAAAGATTTTTGTTTCATATCTGTATCCTTAAAAAAATAACGGATAATTAGGTGGTGGGGATATCCCCACCACCCATGTTAATTACTTAGAAGCTACTCCCAATGTGTTCATCAGGATCTCGTAAACTATCGAAGTTACGAGACTATCGTAGATAGGGTTATGGGTAGAGCCTATAAGCTCAGACAACCCGTTGCCGTATTCTGTCACGATTCCATTGACTATGGGATCGGCATCCTTCCCAAGGAAGTTATCGACCGAGTCGGGCTGCTCACCCAATAAGTGCAACATTGGAGCCACATCATAAAGTGGATAAGGACCATCGAAGTCGCCCATCAGTTTTCTTTCGTACATCTCTTTCAAGATGCGCGCCTCAACAATGTAACCCATATGGGTTACGATTTCAGAACCTTCCTTGTGTTTGAAGTAGAATTCCGCGAAGTTCTTGAGCAACTCCTCATCTGTCACCACGGGGAGGTTCTCAATGCCGTAATTGTTAATCGACCATTCGTTGGTTAACTCCCCTTTAGGGAGTCTTTGGCCGAACACGTCAATCAATTTACCGTTATGCATAACGGTAGCGCCGATAGCGTGAATACAACCCCATAAACCGTCTGATTCGCCATCAAATGACAATATGGGCTTATTGGCTTTGGGTTCGGAGCCAGTTAACTCAACGGCAGTTGGTGAAGAAACTCCTTGGTTTTCGTTGGTATTGGTGTTCATTTTTTATCTCCAAAAGAAAAAGAATGAATAGACAATTCTATTCATTAGAGTAATATAAGTCTTAAATTTATTTGAACTTATAATTTATTTAATTATTAGAGCACTTAGCGTTAACGCTAAGTGCTCTAATAAACGATCTTTACAGTTTAGCTAAGTAAACTGATGACTTACTAGTTTTAAACACGTAAAGGTCTTTCTTGGTTACGTATTCAGTTTCTAGCGACTCCATAAAACCACTAATGTAGCCGCGCTTTCCGTCATTAAGAACTACTACTGTTCTTGATTGACCACCTTGAGCCTTTAAAGCGTCTTTGAGATACTCAAACCCTTTGATGACTTCCAGCTTGCTTTCATTGGCATCGTCTAAGCCTTTTGACTTAGACAATAGATATCGTGCTTTTAATGGAATAGTCCAAGTTTCTTCGTCTTGCGGTTCGGTCTCTGAGCCATCAGATACCAAAGCGGCTGCTTCTGCTTTAGTTGCCATATAGTCATCAGAGACCTTTTTCTTCAAAGCATTCCAGAGTATATGCTCATGTTCTTTGGAGACCTTATTGCTGGAAGATATGATTTCCAAGCAAATGTCTTGCACTATGGGAGCTCTTGTGCGAGTGACTCTTGTGCGCTCAGTATATCCGTCTTGTGGAGGATATTTTTGCTTTAAGGTTTCGTCCTTGGTGTGTTTTAAGACACCGTGAACCAAAGTCACGATAGCCTTCAGGTCAGACTGTGACAACAGGTCGTCTAAACCAAATGACTCTTCGCATCCTGATTCAATGTAACTACCATACCAGTTATTCCAGTGTCTGGAGTATGGATTAACCTTTTCGCCTTCTGGTGGCTTTTTATACAAAGGAGCCGCATAGAACAAATCCAACATCCAGCGATCGTGCATAATGAAGAGTAACTGTTCGTAGTAGTCTCTGACAAAGTCTAAGCGCAGCATTAAAACCGCATCAAAGAATTCTTCGTCTGGCTCCCAGTTACCGGCGGCTTTCTCATGGATAGCTCTGATCCACGGATAGCGTTTATTTGCTAATGTTGCCGCAGTGTGTTTGTTGGTGCCACACAAATACTTAAGGTTGGAGTACTTAATTAACTTATACTCCATGTTTTTCAACATGATGTCGAAGTCTTTTAACAGGAGGTACTCCTCGTCAGTTAAAAAGCCTCCGCGATCAATAATGTTGTATGCCAAGGACGTTGCTTCCTTTCTGGTTATAGAAGGAGCTTGGTTTTGGTCTTGAGCTAATTCTTCGATTACTTCGTTCATAGTTTTATCCTTATGGATTATAGTTAATTCTTTTTAAAGAATTGGAAAATTGTTAAATGCGCTCTTAACTTTAAGAACGCATATGATTAATTTTTGTATTTTATTTTTTATTACAAAAATAACCATTTAGATAATGTATATTTAAAGTTGTTTTGAGCTTGGGGTAATGTTTTTGTCATATAGATCTTAATTTATTCATTTAATAAATCCTTATCGTGTTGCTCTTTCTGTGATTAAAATTAATTGACTAATAGGTTTGTACCTATGATCGACTTTCGTCTTCTGTGGGGCTTCTATGTTCGTTATTATGCCACCTATAGTGCCTTTGAGTGAATAAGGAGATTCATTATACTTATAAATGAATCTTACAGGCATTCCTGGGAAGACTAAGTCTAGATTTGAATACTCCCAATTGACCACTATTGTGTTTGTCATGCCTTTTACTATATCAGAAGCCAATTGATATCTATTACCAGAAGACATTGTTCTTGCATTAATGTTTTCTAAATCACTGTCTCTAGAATCAAAATTGACATCTATTAAATTTTGTTTAGGTGGAATTGAAACCACACCATTTTTACTCGTAGTAAAATGACTTGATAAGTTATCTGAGTTTACTGTTCTAAACCCTGTACCGTGTTTATTTAAGTGCCTATCTGAATTATCAATGTGTTTAGTGTTTCCAGTAGCATAGACAAATATCTCTCCACTAGATTTATCAATAAAGTAACTGTTATTGTTTCCCATCATTTCATTACGAGGTACATTAATAATAGTCATTTTCTTTTTGTCATTTAGGTATCTATTTATTTTGTAAGGTGGAAAGACATACCACATTCCATTTAAAAGATAAGAACCAATACCGTTACCATAAACGCCTCTTGACATTTGTAGGTATTTAGGTAATTTATAGAGGAGAGTGCCTTGAGGAACGACTCTTTGATAAAGGGTTTCTTGGTTGTCTACAGGATATACAGTGCAATTGAATCCTTTATTCATTGTCTTGTCTAATGTCTTCATAGGTGTTGACATTAAGGCTTGTATTAATTTAGCAACATTATGGTTTTTATAAGCTTTGGTAGGGACATACCAAAGCCTAAATTCAGATAATCCTTTTTCTATTAACTGAATGTTGACTTCTTTAAATTCACCTAAGTCGTCAAAGTCAGTTCCTGTTAAACCACCTATTCTAGTTTCTATAGCTTCTGATGTATTGTCTAGTAACTGGACATCATAAAGCTTAGAAGTGCTCTTAGCATCACTAGATATAATGCCTGTAAATGAACACTGGGTTTTTGTTAGTCTAAATGACAACATCTTTCTATTAGCTTTAAGTAATTTAAAGTACTCTGACTTAAACATATCAAGCGACATGATAATAGTATCGCTCATATGCTCAACAAAGTTTGACGTTATATTTATCTTTAAGATATTGACTATAGGGATGACTTTATCGTTTTCATCTATAAACTCTCCACTATATGTGAATGAGACTGGATTTTCTACAGACCCACTCACATTGATAAATTGCTCTAAAAATAATCTATCCGATAAAATCATTAGAAATTAAACTCGTAAGGGTTAGCATCGATTGGAACTTTAACTGAAGTCGATAATTTAGGTGCTTCTTGTTTAATTGAGTTTGCACCCATTAAGCCAAAGATAAGAATAGGTTCTTTAGGATCTACCTGAGCGACTCTATCCAAATAGTATTTAATCTTGTCGTTTAAAGCAATTAACGCATTCATATCTTTTTCGGGAGGTTTTCTATAATGCACTTCAATATTTGAATATTCGACTATTAAATCTATATAGTCAGTAATCGTTTTACTAACAGATTTACAATCACTTAGACTTGTAAATTCAAAAGCACCACTGTGAGCTAAAAGCTCTGCCATTTTCTCTATAGTGAGAGTTCTGTATTCTTTAGTGTCTTCACCTAAGTGATTGATGTAATCTAAAGAAAGGGTTGATCTGGTTCTTGACACCATAGAGTCATAAAGGTCTCTATAGTTATTTCTTTCAGTTCTCACAATGCCTTTATCAAACCCCATTTGTCCTACTGTTACAAACACGCTGTCTTCTGGAAAGTTTATACGACTATCTTCAATGGATCTTAATATACCTAAAGTAGCTAAATCAAATCTACAGGTATAGGTTCTTGTAAAGATAGCATAGACTATGCTATCTAATTCTTCTTTTATACTAGCCATAAAGCACTTACCTTGCTACTTGCAGTAGCGATATAATAAAAGGAAGATGATAGAATTGATCTAATAAGGTCTCTCGTTTAACAACCTCAAAAGCAAGATAAACATCTTTTAATAAAATCACTTGATTGTTAATCACTTTAGAAATTAATGTTTCTAATAGGCTTAATTCGCCTTCATCGTTATAGAAATTTAAACTAAAGATATAAGGATTTCCATATGTCGCTGTAACAACAATAGGTAAAGGCGGGATTATGTAATCAACCATAGCGCTATATGGATCAGGTGGAAAAAGAATCGTGTACTGACTATTGCCTGTCCAAATGACTCTATCTACTGAATAAGTATTATGCAATGGATCTAATTTATTATAAGACCAATCTATTAAATTACCGTTGTCATCACACCATGTAACTAATCCATTGGTTTCTAGTGGAGTTACTACAGGAGGTGGGTTTTCTACATTTGGATTATTCCACTTTACTATTTGTGGTTCTGGATACTCATTGTTTTTTGTATGTTTGTTTTCATTACTCCAAAGGACTGATGTACCGTCTGGATAAACCCAATCAACCTGATTAGCAATTAACGCTTCTATTGGAAATACGCTCGTTACATCCGATAGAGATTGGTAGTATGGGAATATCAGATAGTCTATATCGGAGACTAGGATTGTATTTTTCATATATGTCGCTGAAAATGCAGTAGCTGATATTTTTGACATATTAGTACAGCTTGACATTAAGAGCATGGGAGATTGCTCTAAATAAGCATCAAAGACTGTAGTAAACGATTTATCTAAAACAGCGTTTGCATTGTGGTATTCAGTAGGCTGTTTATAGTCTCCTAATTCTTTCATATCGACTATGCTATTCCAAAACTTAACTACGAATTGATCATATACTACAGATATGTCATTTGTAGGGACTAATAGTGTCCCTTTTGATTTACTATAAAACGTAGTGTAATAGAGCTTAATGATGTCATTACGTAATTTATCTCTGCTTCTGTATTTACCAACAGAGATAGTGGGGACTAAAGGATTAATGCCTTTTTGTAAATTGTTAGATTCAAAGTCAAACTCTAGATAGACATAAGGGTCTGATTTACGATCTCTAATGGATTCTGAATAGCCTATTTGAGAAAAGGTAATGGACCAAGCACTGGTCTTATACATAGACTTTCTAGTCACTGCTGTAACCTGGAAAACTCCCCAGGAGTAATTTCCAGTCCTAATAGACTTTACTAAGACATCTCCTATCTTAGGTGTTATAACTGGATATATGTTAGCTTCCCCTACGACACTACTCATATTGACAGAATCGTCTAGAGTAAATTCAGGAGCTTGAGTAACTCGTATTTCAAAGTTATTAATTCTCACATACTGGAGTAAAGTAGGATCTACTATATCTCCTGCATTGGTAACTATATCGTCATTACCCATAAGCTTTGAGTAATAGGTGATTGTATCAGGAAAGCCTGATAAAGCAATAATGATATCACCTGTTTCTTGAAAGTTTTTATAATAGCTTGCAGTGTCAAATTCGACATTTATATTAGCATCAGGTTTAGCCTCAATAGGCGCTATAGGTTGGACTCTATGATTATTGTCGTTTTGAAAGATTGGCATGACTACTCCTTACTATTTTGTTTTAGTGATAAAGTTTGCGATCAGTTTATTAGAATAAACACCATCGTCTTCATAATAGTAGAATGGTCTAAAGGAATTTTGAGCTTGACTCATGCATTCTAACAACGAATCCTCAGTAACAAATGTACCATTACCTATTGTTATTAAATTTACATTAGGCACATAAAGCTCAAAGAGTTTTTTAAGTAATTGGGGATTAAGCTGTAATTGACTAAAATCAATAGCGTCTAACCTATAGTTTTTAAAGACGACTAAGTAATGTCTACAACGACTATTTAGATCAAATGTAGAAATAAGATTTCCATTGCTATCTACAATCATTTTTACTAGAGTAGTTTTTTCGCCTATTTCATAAAGAGATATGTTAAAAAACCATTTTAATAGTATTAAAAGATTATTTGAATTTTCTAAAAATTCTGTAATTAACCAATCAGGATAATCAAACTGAGATAAGTCGTTTAAGTTTATTACTTCTCTTAAGTCTTCAAGATTAAGCTGTATTGGGATTATTTTATCTACTGTATGTCTAATAGGAATTGGAGTAGGTATCCAGCTATCAGTTTCATTAAACACTCTACCTGGAAAAGGAATACCATAGAGTGTTTCTGCTTTCTTCATTATTTCTGCAGTGTAGGTAAGAGATCCTGATAAAGGATCAGCGTGCATTAATTTATCAGCATACTGATAGAGATATTTTACATCTAGTGTCTGATTATGGATGTAAAGCTGATATCTTAAAGAAACAGCAGTAGGTTGTACAAAGTTTAAAGTATACCCAAAGCTAACATCAGATATAGGTAAATCTAAAGACGTATTAGGTAATTCGGGTGGCATATCGCTAAATACACCTATACAGTTTGTCTGCATCATACCGACTACTATCTTTCTAACAGTATCAGCTATATTTAATCTATAGCCTGCTCCTTTTACAAAATACTTTTCTAAAAAAGCTTCATACGTGTCTCCATAGCCACTGATAGCTTCAGTAGCTGTATAAACATCGTAAAGGTATTTAGAGACATCTTCTGGAATATTTAATTCATATCTTACAGTATGAATGTTAGAGTAAGACGACCAAATAGTTAATCGTCTAAAATTATGTAACCACGCTAAAAGATTCTCATAGTTTTGAGACTTATAGGTAATGGTCAATGACAATATTTTATTAGCAAAGATAGGGGTTAAGTCTATTCCTAACTTTTGATTTGAAAAGATAGGTAAAAAATCTCCAGTATCTTTTGATATATCCATAACAGTATTGTCACTAGCTAAAGAGTACTCTACACGAATGTGTTCTTCTGTTTCGAGTCTTAAAGCCTCTGCATTTTTTTCATATTGTTTTTGAATGTTTTTTCCTACTCTTTGTAGGATAATAATGTCTTTGATTGGATTCATGTTTGTTATAAACATGAGTTCTTGCACTACTGACTTAATGATAGGTTCTATTATTGTGTTTGTAATGTGCAACACAGGCACTGTAATTTTAGGCATAAAAATATCCTTTTCAAGTTTACTAAAAGACTATACAGAAAATAATAGAGCAACGAGGGATATCCCTCGTTGCTCTATTTTTATATCAGTTTAAAGATTATTCAGTTTCTTTATAAGCGCCAAGAGATTTAGCGCACACATTCAGCGCTGACTTGATTGCGGTCAGAGTCAATGCCTCTGCTGCACGAGCTACCGTTGCTGGAGTGGTAGTGGTGGACGCCATGCCGCTAATGTAGCGACGAACTAAACGAACTGCCGGCTTATTTAGTGCAGAAGTGTCTAACTCATCAATGTCCTTGATGATACTTTTGATTTCTTTATCGAAATCAGCAAGGTTGCGCTTGACATCGCGGTAGTCTTGTTTGTGTTTGATGAGGTCGCTAGCAGCACTTTCGCAAAGATCGCAAAGCTTGACTACTTCATTGCGAGCCAAAGCTTTTGTTTTTCTAGCGCCTTTAGCGCCTTTAGTGGTTTCCGAAATGCTAGCAGACATACCAACATACATAATCTTAGTTGCTTTATCGGTTTCACCACCATAGTTAATCTCTTCACCAAGAAACTTCACAACTATTTGTTTACCACCAGGTAACTGACGACCATAGTAAGATACTTCATTGTCTTTACCTTTAAATCGATTATCATCAGTTATTTTAGTTAAAGACAACGCAGAAGCTATTGTAGTCGATTTGGCATTAAACTCACTCGATAATCCTAAAGAGCCACTAGCGCCCTCTTTAAAATCAATATTTTTAATGGTATCAAGCGATTGGCTAACCTGGTCGTATGCACCATCAATTTTAACTTTTTGTAGATACTGAATGCCAGCATTAATTGCGTCTTCTGGTTTATATTCTTTGCCTAAAGTCAAGTTCATAGACTCTTGTTGGCCTATCTCAATGTCTTTGCTCGTGGTGCCTTTTGAGTTTTCTGCTTTTTCACGTAATGCCGCTGCACGACGTTTTGCGAAAGCTGCACCGGAAAGATATTTGTTATACCAATCGACCAACTTGTCGATCCACTTAGTGCAAAATGAAACAATTTTATTCCAAAGATCCTTAAAGGTTTGGCCGATGCCTTCAATGGAATACGCCACATAGGCGCTGGTGCTGGACGATCTGTTAAATGACTCAGCGCCAATAGAGCGTAGTTTAGTATTGGTTTTATGGCCTCTCAAAAGGCTGGAGGTTTGACCTGCAGCACCACGCATTGCCAAAACCATCGCCAAGTTCAACGCTTCGGCCACGCTAGGGGTCAAAGTGCCGCGTCTGGCGTTGTCGTTGATTTGATCCGCGATAGCTTCTAAGCCTTCTGAGATTTCGCCAATCTCTTGGACTTCGGCACTTTCGATGTCTTCAGGCTCGTGGGATGAAAGCTCGGCTTCTGGAACAACTTCCATCAAATCGCCGCCTTCTACTACAATTTCTTCTTCTTCTCCATCGAGAAGTGATAATGATAATCTTGCCATGGTCTTTTCCTTTTAAAACAGTTAAAAAATAAATACATTGATCAATGTACTAAAAGTACATAATATTAATAAAAATTGACAATACCGTTAGCCGCCACTAATGCCGTATAGAGATCAGTATTAGCCAATATTGTTGGAGGTATTATTTTCATAACCCAGTTTTCGATTAGGTGTTTTTGGTTAAACGTCAATGTGTGAGCTGGAGACTTCAACGCTTTCCAGATCTTTTGACGTGTAGCAACACTTAACCGTCCATTTGGGTATCGTTGGATATTCAAAGCATCTGCCATGATAGTTCCTTATAAAAATTGTTTATGTCTACTTACCTTACCAGATAAGCTACTAATTAAGGTTTGTACTTTAGTATATCCTGCCACAGGCCAAATAGACTGGTCTGCTGCGTTAAATGAATTATCGCCTTCAGGGTCGTCTGAAACTCTTAATCCATTGATTTGTAAATGATGCGTAGAAACAAAAACACGCATTAGAGTATGTGGGACAGTAATGAAAGATTCCATGCCATCTTTTTTGGTTAACCAAATGTATTTTAATTCAGCGTCAGATGAAGGTCCTGAACCAATACCAAAGTGTTTACATAGTTCTTCACGTTTTTTATAATAGAGCTCATAGTTTGCTAGAATATAGCCTTCTTGCACTATTTCTACGTTTTTGGCTGCTATTAAAACTTCATACCACATACGAGGATCGGTGAGCCATACACCAGTCTTCATATAATCTATCCAAGAAGAAAGGAATTTCCAATAAAACACATTATCTACTAATCCAGGCACACCAACTGAAATAGTAGATATTAGCTTATTTAAGTCTAAGATATCAAGAGGATCATAATTTGAAAAAGCTCCTGAGGAATCTCTTGACTTAATAGACATTTCATAAATCTCATGGATTCTTTGGCATCCATCTGGAGTATAATTAATCATTGGTATATCTCTCTTCAATTTTACGGAGACGTATCTCCATTTTATTGATTTGGTCAGATCGATATTCTATCTGTTTCTCTAAAGACTTTATAGCGTCTTCATTTCTAGTAACTGATCTTTTTTCTTTTAACTGCAATAATAGAAACTGCAATCTTTCATGTTCATGTCTTAATTTGTTTTCTTTTTCTACTTGCCATCCTACCCACATAATGTTAAGGTGGTAAAATGGATTATATTCTGGAGAAATCAAACCGCTTTTAATAACGTTTGTTTTTCTTTCAGTTTCATCAGGTCTTGTATTCCAATCGTATTCTGTAAAGACCTGGCCTTTTAAAGCTTTAATCTTATCTAAGAATTCATGGAACGGTAAAGCAGTAATATCCAAAATGGATGTAATGGTTAAAATGTTATTGTGGTCTAAGACAAAGCCTTTACGTATCTTAATATCAGGAAGCGTTAAAGTCTTATGCTCATCAACAGATTCTACAGTGGCTACTGTAATCCAAGAGGTTGCATAATCGTTTAGATACTGAATACCCTCAATGTATTTTAGTATATTAAGCTTATAGTAATCAGTAATTGATTTTGGATTTTCTTTATTAAATTCCTTTTTAACTACATCTTCAATGACTTTTCTGTAATCGACTAGATTTCTTAAAGAATCCATAAACGCATCATACATCGATGCTACATGTTTTCTTTCGGTAAGACCTTTGTACTTACTAAAGACAGTGTTGCTTGTTTGGCTATCAAAGTCAGTATCTGTAGCGTTTTCAAACATTGGTATTACTATATTTTCAGTAATCCCTAGGTCATAATCTAAACGCGTTAAAATCTCATTTTGAGAAACAACACTTTTTAATGAATTGTAAAAATCCTGCATTGTAAACGGCATTATAATTCTCCTAATCTTAATTTAACATATTAGAAACATTGCCTAATTTATACGCTTCTAATACTTTAGAGATATCCACTCCATTTGGATTCTTAGCGTTTGATTTAATGGCATGAAATGTTTGATCGACAGCGTCTTCAATACTTCTGGTATAGACTGTAAAGCTTTCTCTTATAGGGTCTACAACGATAACCCAAGCTGCAGAGGTACCATTAAAGATTATCTCTCTGTCATGAAAGTGTTTAAATTTTAGTCCAGTATTTAATTCTACCTGTTTAGCAGTATCTGACGTAATAAACATCATAGCTGATATGCTGTTAGGTGACATTCTACCTGAAACAATGGCTGCCCAAATATTTTTGGTTCTACTGGATCTTAAGTCCAGTAGCGCATTAGATTTATCGCCATGTAGAGAACGTCTGTATTCGTCCATTAAATCCTGATTTAATAACCAGTCTTTAAAGAATTTAATTTCACCTGACCTCATTTGATGCCAACGAGCCATAAAGCTAATGTCACGACTATTATGACGTAAAATTGTCGATATGTCGCCTGGATCCATTGCCTTAGGTCTTAAGGTAACTGTTGTTTGGATAGTCGTAGATTTATCCCCATAGCTAATAGGAATGTTTAAAATCTTACCTACTACAAGGTTTGACTCGTCCGTGATATTATGAATGGTCTTATCCAGATCAACACTTTGCTTGACCTCACCACCATTGACGCCATGATTTCCGTCATCTCCTGAGGCTTCGTTTCCAAACCCTAATGCATTTTTATTGAGATAAAGCTCACTAATTTGCTTACTAG
>Ga0007828_1000354_pt1 | contig 11956 bp, 18 predicted proteins | sample CryBogCBE16Oct07_FD_71232 | JGI IMG/M metagenome (GOLD analysis project Ga0007828, IMG submission 71232) | Freshwater microbial communities from Crystal Bog, Wisconsin, USA - CBE16Oct07 | ecosystem: Environmental > Aquatic > Freshwater > Lake | place: Crystal Bog, Wisconsin, USA | collected...
TAAAATACTATCAAATTAGTCAAATTTCTCTTTCTTCTTATCCTCCTAATGGTGCACCACAACAAATAGGAGATATTGTTTATGATACAACTTCTTCATGTTTTTATACCTTAACAGGTGCACCAAATACAACATGGAGTAATTATGTACTCATACCAATACTTACACCACAGAATATACGCACGATTGTGCCAAGTGGGTCAGGTGGCTTGGTGCCAGGTTCTCTTTGGATTAATACTAAAGTTTCTCCTAACGTATTAAGTGTAATATAATATATGGCCATTACAGTAACAACAGATACAATCGTAAAAATCATCGTTCGTAGCGGTACTAACAATGATCGTGTTAAAACTCTTCTCTCTCAAGGTGAATTAGGGTATGCAACAGATACAAAAAGACTCTTTGTAGGAGATGGATTAACTGCAGGTGGTAATTCTGTCGGTATTAGAAATTTTGGTAATTACGGTTCATCATATACAACAATTCAATCACCTATTGCACAGCCTGGTGATTTGATCTCAAACGGTACATCATTATTCTATTATAGTAGCGGTGTTGGTTGGTTACCAACAGCTACAAATATTATTAACGACGGTACTACTATTATTAATAATAACGGCACTATAGGTCTCAATCCCGCTTTTCTATCAGGTGGTGCAAATTATGCCTATACCTTAAGCGGCGCTGCAACAACCATACAGACAAACAGTGCCAGCTGGAATGCAGCAAATAATTTATGTATGCCTTCCAACAGCGTATTTACAAATACATACCCAAATAGTGCAACATATGGTATGGGCTTACAAGTCAATCAACCTGGACAGTTTGTTGGATATACAACAGGTCCATTGGGTGCTATATGTATTTGTGGTACTAATGGTATTAACACTATACCATACAATTCGACAACATTTAATATTGATGGTACAACATTACAAACAAATATTCAAACTTTGTCTACTAATATTGCAACAGTTTCGGGAACATTGAATAATTTAGAAAATCAGTTTAATACAAATATAAATAATCTTCAGGCAACTACTAACCTTCTTAATTCAAAATTATCAATTGTAAATCAAACTGTAACTAGCGGTCTTTGTGCATTAACAGTTACTGATCAAGCGCTATTAGCTGATTATAATCTTACATTACAGCTCGCAAATCAATTTTATGTTGAATCGAGCTTCGTATATGCGGTTGATACATTTAACGGTCTTGCAGGGTTCTCTAATATGTGGCAGAATGTTTTTGCCAACCATGGCTGTGTACCTTTAAGACTGGCTGTTGCTAACGGGAGCTCAGTTGCACGTACTGTACGTATTGAAGCAAGAGTAAATTATCATATAAACAATCATGCTGATCAAGTATATACTAGACTTGCAACCTTTCCGACATTAGTACCAACATTAGCTGATCATACAACTTGGGGGGGTGTAAATGGATCATTTCCGCTTTTAAAACCACCATATGCAACATACTCACCAAGTACAGTACCAACTAATGTAATTGATGTAGTGGCAGCAGGCGGTGGTGTTAATGGAGAATTCTCTATACCGGTTTATATTAGTAAATATTATACAATACCTGCTAATACCACATTGTTTTTTGGTGTACAACATTTCATTAGTAGCAGCTCTAAAGATAAAAACGGAAGTTTTGTAGAGATTAATGGTTGGTCTTCTGGAAAATTTAACGATGGTATTACTGGTCCGAGAAACTTAGTTGGGTTTACAGGTTCTAGTAATAGAAATAATTACCCTACTGCATTACCACCATATAAGGGTTGGTATGCTTGGGGACAGCCTCCAATTGTTGTTAACAATGTTCCACAGTTTAATGGCGCACCAGGATCCACTACATTGTACCCACAAACAGAACATGGTGTTAGTAACGATAGTGTAACAACTGTGTTTAATGATCAAAATGATATTGTAAATAATAATAATATCTTTCAATCTAGATTCTGGGGTATAAAAAATATCTCGTATATTAGTGCTGTATTTGTAAGCTAATGTTTAGTAATTTAATATTATTTTTTTGTATGAGTATTAGTACGTCATACATGTGGAGTTTTTCTACAATATTCAGACCAATACGTACTTTTGTTTCAAAAATACCATTTTTATCCATACCTCTATTGTGTCCAGAGTGTAGTGCATTTTGGATTGGTATCATTACCTCGGTTATATACAATCCAGTGTTGCTGATAGTTCATATTCCTATGTTATCTAACATATACTGTGGTTTAATAACGTATTTTTTTACATCTGTATTATATAAAAAGCTCTTTTTGTAATAAATAATAATATATGTCTACGCCAATTCCTGATAATAGCGATAATTCATCTATTGTTTATAATTATGAACAATTAGAAAATGCTAAATTTATTCCTATATTTGGTGATAGTAGATTTCCACCTGTATCTGTCGTTACTCCTGCTGATTATGTTGATACTACACAGGCGTTTCCAAACAATAATGTAACAAATGTATCTACTTTAACATCTATATATCCAAAGTGCGCGGTTTTAACTTATAATGTTAATCAAGGCGATTCTTCAGGACTCGGTATTCCGCAATATGATTACGTTCAATTCACTCTTGGTACCGGCGTTGTTCTTTCAGGTTCACCAGTGAATACACAATATTTTGTCAATGGTCCTACAGGTACAATGATTGCTGCAGTATCGACAGGATATACAAATACCGGTGTTGTATCATCAATTTGGAAGTATTTTCAGCTTTCTGCTTATAGTTATTAATTATGGCAAATACTAACGAAACAGCAACTCACGGTAGTACGAATGATAAGGAGAATGTAACTCAAAAAGTTCTGTCTCATACATCTTCAACAATTAGAAAAGCTGTTGCGCAGACGAGACCGCCTATCACTCAAGCAGAGACACTTATTCGTACATTGTTTCCAAAGCAATAGTAGTTGATTTTTTATTCGCTGTAATGTAATTATCTACATGAAGCGTCTTTTTATTTTATTGTCCGTAACTGTTTTTCTTGTCTCATGTACGTATTATACAGAGAAGCAATCAGAGGCTCTTAGTCAAAATGTTTATGCTACATCTGATTCATTAAATAAAAAGCGTGTTGATCTAGCTTACTATTACTCAAATGAAACAACAAAGCTTATAAAGGTACCTAAGCACAGAATTCTTATTCAATCAGTATATGAAGCTGGAAAGGTAGTTAAGAATTCACCTAAAAAAGAAAGAACAGCTGTTGTTCTTGTACCTGATCAGTATAAAGATGAGCGTGTAGTAGTAGTTGGATCTGCAGATTATCAAACTCTTCTCAAAGATAAAGTTATAAATGAACAACTAAAGAAAGATAATGCAAATCTTATAAAAAATAATAAGAATACTGAAGATGAGCTTAAGCATCAGAAAGAAATGAAGGATGCAATTATTAAAAACGCAGAGACTCTTCAGACACGAGTTTATAAGCTTGAAGCTTCAAATTTACGTAAGAGTATTGCAATTATTGCATTGGTTGGCGTAATATTAGGTTATATTTGGTTGAGAGCTAGTAGGTTTTTACTTTTTTAAGTAAAATTAATCGGTAACCATAAATATTTGTATGGATAATCTTATACAAAATATTGAATCCACTATTACTAATACTGTTTCAGCTATTGAGCCAAAAGTTCATGGAGCAGTTGTTACTATTACACCTAAATTAAACGCAACTACATTAGTTATTTCAAAGGCATTTAATGTGTTTCTTGACTGGATTGCAGCTCATCCTAAAGTATCTCTTGTTGTTATTATTTTTATTTTAGGTTTCCTTTGCGGTATTTTATTCTAAGAATGCATTTAGAATATCAATCACACTCAAACTATCCCTTCTATGCAGTATGCTTGTATAGTTTGTTGTTAGGTGTATTATTAGGGCGTTGTATACTTTTCTATATACACTAATAAGTAATTATATATGTCAGAGGAGAGAAAGTTATTTGCAAAAGAAAAGTTTTGTGAAGGTAATCGTCAGAGATGGCTTATTGTTTTTTTGGCGTTTATGTCGATAATTGTATGTCTTGATGCTGCACATTTGTTACGAGATGTTACGCCGTATCTTACATTTATGACATTTTTAGCGGGTGCTTTCTTACTTGGATATAGTGGATCTGAAACAATGAAATTGTTTAAAGCTAATTCTATTACGGAAAATCAAAATATAACACAAGACGTAAATCAAGATATTAATGTTAATAAAAACATTAATGTTACTGATCAAATTCTTACAAACAATACAAAAGATGATGATTATAATATACAGGAGGTATCATTATGAAGCAACCCTCACCTAAAGCCTTAGATTTAATTCTTGAATATGAAGTTGGTGGTGGTAGATCTTATTATGAAAAATATCTAAGTCATCCGACGTGGCCAGGTGGTGCTTCTGGTACTACACTCGGCATAGGAGTAGATTGTGGTTATTATACACCTGAAGAGATAGGTAACATTTTTCATTTCTTGCCGTTTATTCAACTTACAGTTATAAAGGGAGCCTCAGGAAAGATAGGTCAGGCAGGTAAGGAATACGTTAAAGAGATACAACCACTTAATATAACCATAACATGGGAGCAAGCTTTAAATATATTCGATACTTTAACATGGCCAAAATATGCAAAGCTTGCAGAGAAAGCTTTCCCGGGTCTTGATCAGCTGTGTGATAATGCATACGGAGCCATTGTCTCCCTTGTTTTTAATCGTGGATCGAGTATGTCAGGTGATAGTCGACTTGAAATGAGGAATATACGAGATCTTGTACCTAGAAAAGATTACAGTGGTATAGCAGAGCAATTACGTAGAATGAAACGTATTTGGAATGGTAAAGGTTTAGATGGTCTTATTGCAAGACGTGAAGCTGAAGCTAGCCTAGTGGAGACATGTTTATGAGTATATATACTGATTTTTTTAATTTTAATAACCCATGTCCGGAGTCAATTAAAGATTGTCAGGAGTTACGCTTGCAGTATCAAGAGGAATACAATAAACTCAATAGTGATGGTAGTTGCGGTGGATGTCAGGTGGTAAATTTAAAAGCAGAATTTCACAATAAAATTTGGAAGGCTTATATGGAACTTTTAACTACACGTGTTTAAAAGCATTATAGTATTTACAAAATTTTGATAAGTGATATTTTGAGAATCTTCTTGCGTCAACTTCATATTCATTTCTAAAATACGCGTGTCTATTTAAATCTACATCCTCCTGACTGTAGGCAAGTTGAGTATGACTTACTTTATATATTCTATTTTGCATCCAATGTCTAAATTCATGCAAGAAATGCTCAAAGAATGCTCTTTCTTTTTGTTTACGTGATTTGGCTTTAGTACAAGGTTCATCACAGAGATATATTTTATTTGAATAAAACTTATATCCACTCTCATCAGCACCTATATCGATTTGAATTGTTAATATAATTTTTTTTGTTATAGCGCCTGGCTCTATTTCAGCAAATAACATTGAGGTAGCAGCTCCCATAGCTCTTGTATCATAATTATTACTTCTAAACCATATAGCAGATTTTAATGTAGGTTTGAGAGTGAAGATATACATACGAGTTGAATTTGAATATATAGCTTATAATATATTACTATCATATGAGCGAAAACGCAAATAAAGAATATACATTTAATCTCACAATTGGTGATCTAAAAAACATTGCTATTCTTATTGGTGCTGTAGATAAATCGATGCTTGAAATATCAGAACAAGATATTGTAACGATCAATAACATTAAAACAAAAATAAATAATTTTCTTGCTTCGATTAATGAGTCCCTCCTTGTTTCATGAGGAGTTACGTGTAATTACATGGGATAATATGTATGTAATATTGAATAAATATTATTATACATGTCTGTTTCAAAAATAGTTACTTCAATATGTGAAGAATTTACTGATGTTATTCTTGTTGATCACAGTAAGAGTAGTATTATTATCAATGTAAAGAAACAGTGGTTTAAGGCTCTAAATGAACGTCTTATTTCATTGAGCTTTAAGCTTGTACATAAAACTACTATTAAAACAGGATATACATGTACATATGTTTTAGAAGATCGATAGAAAAAATATTTGATTTTATAAAATTAAGCTGCTAATATAGATTAATGCTTGTATTTGATCCGGTTGCTCATTCGTATAAAAATGAATTTACGAATGAATTTTACACTTCTGTAACACGTGTTATTCATAGATATAAAAAGCCATTTGATGCTGATACAGCGGCGGATAGAGTAGCAAAGAGGGAGGGTATAACCAGAGAAGAAGTTAAGGAGAGGTGGAAGAAGGATAATAACAAGAGCAAGGATTACGGTACAGAGCTTCATGCCGTCATTGAGAAATATCTTAAAACTGGTACCTTTGATCCGGTTTATACAATTTTTATTCAAGCTTTTTTAGATCTTAATATCGTTAATAAAAAGGATGATCTTCTTATTGAACATCAAGTATATTCTCATGAGTTTAAATTAGCTGGTACATCGGATATTATTCGTAATGAAAAAAATGGTGGTTTTAGTGTATTTGATTTAAAGACAAATAAAAAGTTTAATTTATATAATCCATATAATGAGTATCTTCTTTCACCGTTAGAGCATTTAACAGCAAGCGAGTATTCTATTTACAGTCTCCAACTATCAACATATGCATATATGTATCAAAATATTACAGGTAGACGAGTAAATAGTATCGGAGTATTTTATTACGATAGAAATACAGAGCAGTTTGCATATTATCCAATGTCATACAAGAAGTATGATGTACTAGCAATGCTTGATCATTTTAAAACACATGAACTTCATAAATCAAATCATTCAGAATAGTCAAGTTAAAGAGGCTAAGCTTTACGGTCCATCAAAGAAGGCAGCTGAACGGCCAGAAACAGGTATTACTATACAAACACCTGCTGCTTTTCATGTTATTAAGGACTGTGCCACATTAGCTAATAAGTATCTGCCTCATTATGTATTTGGCACATATGCAAATCCGTTTGAAGTATTGAAAGGTAAGTTTAAACAGGAGGATATACAGGAATTTGTTACAGCAGCTATGGCTGATATTGTTCTTAATCAGTTAATGACTTTAATTTTAGAAAAGATACGTAAATCACCGTATACACCTGCTGCTACTCCAATAACTCCTGTTGAGAGTAGTAATTCAGCTGACCCATATGGTGATTATGAAGCTTCTAATACGCCTGTACAAGTAAGTAAGCAGCTTGATCCGGTTTCTATACTTTGTACTGCTTTTGGTGTATAAATATCTTTAGTAATGAAATTATTTGGTCCATTTTTAAGTATACAAAATCAAATCCGTATCTATCACTGGCAAACGGAAGATTACGCACAACATAAAGCGTTTGACAAGACATACAAAAAGTTAGATGAATTAATTGATACATTTGTTGAAATGTATATGGGTAAATACGGCCGATCAAAAGCTAAATTTACTTATAATATTGAATTGCAGAATATTGGATCTGATTATATGGCTATGATAGATTCATATGTCGACTTCCTAATAGATCTTAATGAAGAGCTGGATAATGTTAAAGACTCAGATCTTTTAAATGTACGCGATGAAATGCTTGGTGTGTTTAATCGTCTAAAATATCTTTTAACACTACAATAAAAATAATTTGCATTTTTATTAAAATTAGTTTTTATAGAGACTAATTATTTAATATTATGCAACTTCTTAGAGTTTTTAAGAAAATTACTAATCAAATTTTTGGTATAAAAGAAGTTACACAAATTTATTTTCCAACATTTAAAACTACATCGCAGTTAATAGCAGAGGGTAGAGCCACAAGTATTCCTAAATGTTACCGTCGATCACAACGACGGTAATTTTTTATATAGCTATTGCAAAGCCTGTTATAGGCGATGTTAGTGATGTCTGTGTTTCAAGATCACTCAGCGGTGATGTGAGTGAGGTTTGAGCTTCAAGGTATCGAGTATATTGATTAGATGATAGGCTATTAAATGTATATGTTGAATCATTTATATCAATAAAGCCGGTGTTTGTACCAAGTACACTGTACTGACTGAACGCTGGTAATACAAACGTGGTAAGTGTCGAATTTAGTGTATACGTGCCGAAGTTTTGATGTAAGTTGTTTGTGGAAGGTGTATAAAGAGTTGCTGATACGATTGTAAGTATACCATTAATATATTTGAATTTTGTATTTGCTGTATAGAATGCATTGGCTGCATCTTTACAAAGATATGTTAAATCATATATATCGGTTGCACTATTATATGTCAATATAGGTTTCTCTACTTCGACAATATTTAAATCAATAGATGTACCAGATAATGAATATTGTGATATCGAACTTAATGCTAAATTAATATCTGCAGTATACGGGTATAGTTGTAATAGCTGTGGTGAGTTGAGATTTACTACATAAATTTTTGGATATATAATCTTATAATTTGTGGCACTTAATGGATCTTGATTGTTAACGTATGAGGTATATAATTTTGTCTGACATACAATTAGTTGATTTGATGTTTCATTAAACCAGGAGTTTGAAAAACTTTCATATTGGGTATAAAATCCTCGAAATAGGTAGCTATACACAATAGAGTTCGGTACTGTATTGTTAATATAATTGAAATATATTTTATCAAATATTAGATAGTTGTATGTCTCGATCTGTAATACATCATAATATACATCAAGATTGATACACTGTGTGTTGATATCATCACCTATGTTTATATTTGTACCTGCAGCACATAGTGTTGTATACTTTGTATATATACCGCTTAGAGCTGCAGAGAAAGGTGCAATTATTGTGCTGTCTGGTGTACGGCAATATATAGTACCGGGTACGGTATTGCGTAAATCATAAATTGAATTATTATTAGTAGTATTGCCAGTTAATGAAAAATCTATCGTAGTGCTTAATCCAGGTACTCTTACATCAAAGAATGTAGATGATTCAGAATAATTAAAATTGTATTGCTGTAATGTAAAAGGATCATAATTAGTAGTTAGATTTAAATTATCATCATAATAATCGACTAAAAACCAATAACCGTCATATATTGGAAATCCTGATGTTGGATATAAAAATGTTGATGTCAACCCGCTTATAGCTGGAGCTCCTGTATTTGTTATACCGCCTTCAGCGAGTATATTGTAATATATACCGTATGTATTGGGATCGTATGTCGGGTAGTCACTTTGTGAATCTATCCATAAAGCGCTTGAGGCGTTTGTAAATGTTTCACAATCAGCAATTGTGATATAAAAAATAGAACTTACATAGTTTGGTGTAAAAGCTTCATAATGAAATCCGTAGGAATTTATTAATACCGTAGGTTGTTGTCCTATAAAGCTGCCGTTGTTGAGAGTATTGTCACTTGTTGGTGTAGATGAATAATTAAAATAATTACCATCTAAAACAAGATCAGTAATTGATGATTCTGGTATCAAGGGGCTCGAAAGCGGAGCTTTTGTAGTTGTTGTTTTATATAACCCGTATTGATTACCGTATATATCGTTTTTAAAATCAAAAAGAGTTGAATTAATTGTAAGTAAATTTTCAGTTCTTTGATCTATAGGATATTGACCTATCGGGGTAAGAGGGTAGGCATCAATATTATTCCATATAGTATCGAGAGCTCCAGTGAAAAAGTCTTGATAGTCAGTATAACGTGATATACCTAGGTCTGAATATTTTAACGTTTGCTCACGTGATTGATATCCTCTAAATAGTTGATACTCTGGTTTACTATCAACATCACCGAATCGGTATTGATTTGAAAAATCAATTTTATTGAAATAGCTATTTTCAAAAAATGCAAGAGGGGTAACAAATGTTTGTTGTGTATTACTTGTTACGTTGCCATATTTTGTTGGATCAGGAAAGTAATATACTGTATTTGGTTTTAAATTAGTTAAATTAACAGAGGCTGTAAAGCTAAAATTTGTAAAATGTAATAGACCTATCTTATCTGGTTTAAAGAATAAGCCCACCTCTTTACCGGTTTTTAAAAACTCTCGACTTGGTATAGCAGCAATTGTTGGATAACGCTTATTAAGTACATTTGCAAACTCACTATCTGCAGTAAAGAGTTGACCAGATGTAAAAGTAGTAAGTGTGGAATCTGTTATAACATAGTAAAAGTCAGCTCCAATATACTTTTGCTGTTCAGTAATCGCAGTGTTAATGGTTAAATCATTTACATTACCGGTATTAACATTATTAATAAAATCACTATCTTTTAATAGGTTAAGATTAGTTGGTAATATAGCAGGAGCGATTGCCAATTGTGTACCTAATTCTGTAGTTAATGTTTGATAATGTAGTATTGCATTAATTACGCTCTGATTAAAATCAAGTGTAAGAAATGGATCAATAGCTACTTGATTTGCAGCAAAATATGTTTGTCTTAAATCTCCGTATGTATCATAAGCTGATGTTGGTGCTGTTGGATTGATGTCAAAATAATCAGGTGTAAGATCGTAAATATTCTCTATATCAAGAACCATGTTGTTTCTAATAGCAGATATAGAAAGATTGAGAGTGTTAATTGTATTTGTTAAATCTTGAGACTGTAGAGTGTTGGATATTGTATTATAGAGTAATGTTTTAACACCGATGTTAGATCCCTTTAAATTGTATTGTGTTGTTGCGGTTTGCGCAGTTTCACGTAATGTGTTATAATAGATACATATATCTTTTATTTTTTTTGCAAAAAATGGTACCGCAATTGCAAGATCTCTTGAGTTAGTAACGTCAAGATTGCTAAGATAACGCTGTTCATCAATAGTTGAGTAATTAATAATGATTTCATTAATTAAATTAACGTACAGATATTGTACCGCAGCAGATTCATCGACTTGTGAGGTACCCTGTACAGAGTACCAGTTTGTTAGATATTGCTGATACTGTATTAATGAGTTTTCAGGTGTTGAATATATTGCTTTATTATATGGCAACCATTGAATGAAGCTTAATGGTTGTATACGATCTACTGCAAGAGTACTATTAGCACCTTGTGTGGTGATTGAATTGAAGTTAATAACTTGTGCCTCGGAAACAGCCATATTTTATATTTAATTAAGATAATTGAATGTACGTCGGTACATTAGCTCCTTGTTGTGTGTAGAAGATGTTAGATATTTGTGGGTTTGCTGATATTGAGACAGTTTCATTTTCTGAAATAAGACCAGATGATAGTGGTGTCAGATAACTACTCTGCGCTGTAAGCTCAGCAACAGAGGTGACAAGTGCGACATTGTGAAAATTATTTTTAATATAGAAGATGTTACCAACATCGTCCTGTTTAGCTGGGAATAACCAACCTTTAATTGTGAAGCTTGTATCACCAATGACTTTGTATTTCTCTGAGGCATTAATATCAGTTGGATATGTGAGATTGATAGTACCGTCCCAAAGAACTTCACTACGAATTTCTTGTGGTATAGCAAATCCACCATTTACAAGATCCTCTGGTACTTTCCATGAAAGAATAATATACGGATTATTGTATGGTACAAAGTTTGATATAATTTGATCCATATCGGATTGAAATTTTGTTAATATAGACATTGATATTGTTATATTAACAGGTACAGGCGAGTTATAGTGTGTTGTGGTTGGAAGACCTGTTGAATCGCTTGTACCTTTTGAATAAAAATAACCGTCCAATTTATTAAACACACGATTAATGTCGCGTGTTACTGATGTAATATGAATAGAAACTACAGGTACAGTAATATTTTGTGCTAAATTAACTATGTCATACATTACTCTCTGTTTTGGAGCATAGACATATCGAACCTGTACCTGATTTACAGGGTTACGATTTCTATCATATCTATTAATGATAATATCATCAAAGGCTGCCACAAACTGCGCTATTAAATCGCGTATTTCAAAATGGTATGTTCGATTCTGCATCCATTAATATTTAATTA
>Ga0007828_1000355_pt1 | contig 11916 bp, 4 predicted proteins | sample CryBogCBE16Oct07_FD_71232 | JGI IMG/M metagenome (GOLD analysis project Ga0007828, IMG submission 71232) | Freshwater microbial communities from Crystal Bog, Wisconsin, USA - CBE16Oct07 | ecosystem: Environmental > Aquatic > Freshwater > Lake | place: Crystal Bog, Wisconsin, USA | collected...
AAAACTGGCACATTGCAAGTTGCAAACGAGTTCGATGAAACAACGGTATTATCGTAAAAGTAATACAAAATTAAAAAACCATAATATTAAAGGAAATATAAAAAATGGCAAAATTAAAAGACACCAGAGTTTACGGTAATCTTACAATTGATGATGTATTACTAGTAAGCACAGATGCAACTATCACTGGAAATTTAACAGTTTTAGGTACAACAACTACAGTTAATTCAACAACTGTAACAGTAGAAGGTCCAATCGTACAACAAGGTGCAGGCGCAAATGGCGCAGCACTAACGAATAACGATGGTAAAGATCGCGGTTTAGATTTATCATACTATAATGGTACTTACAAACAAGCGTTCATGGGTTGGAATACTGGTAATAGTGAATTTAGATTGGCAAGCGAAGCGACTATCGCATCAGATATAGTTACATTTACTACATATGGTAACTTACGTGCAAACGTATATTTTGGTGATGGTGGTGGATTAAGTAATATTAACGGTTCTAATGTAACCGGTAACGTTGCTCTATCAAATAATTCAAATTATGCTGGTAACGTAACTGGTGCAACTCAAACTAATATTACATTACTTGGCACACAAACTAGTTTAACAGTTTCTGGTGATTCAAATATTGCAAACTTGAATGCAAACGGTGTTGTTAATATAACAAATACAACAGGTAGCACATCAGATACTACTGGTGCTTTAAAAGTTGCAGGCGGTGCAGGTGTTGTTGGTAACTTGTATGTTGGTGGTACAATCTACGGTAACATTGCAGGAACAACAAGTGCTCCTGGTAGTGATACAGACGTTGTGTTTAACGATTCAAACAAGTCAAATGCTACAGGTGGATTCACATTTAATAAGAATACAAACACAGTAACGATTGGTTCTAATATCACATTGTCAGGTGACGATGGTGTTGCAAATATTGGTGGTAATATTAATTTAGGTGGTAGTTCACTTGTTGATAATAACAGCATAGGTATTGAATTAAATTCAGGAAATGTTTCACGACTAAATTATGCAGATAACGCATACGCAACTGTAAATAGTGCAGGTGTTAGTTTAACAGCAGGTTATACTAGCCCAGGTTCAGGATACCATGCTAACTTGTATACAGGCAACGGTCAATTTGCAGTGTCTAACACATTTAGTGCTGCAGGTGGTAACTTAACAGTTGATCAAAATGGTAATGTAAACGCAGCGGGTTATGGTAGTTTTGCTAATATATATGATACTGGTTTATCCAATACTCAAATCGTATTCCCAGATAATACTGGTAAATTAGGTGGTAGCGCAGGGTTAACATATGCATCTAACACACTGAGTGCAAATAACTTTGCAACTACAAATGCAAATATTCAAGGCAATATTACAACAAGTAACAAATCTGGTAACTTGTTAGTAGCAAATGCAAGTACTGGTAATATTGAAGATTCAAATGTATCAATGTCAGGTGGAACACTAGCTGTTACAAATGCTAATGTTACAGGTAATTTAAAAACTGCTAACTTACAAGTTACAAGTTTTACAACAACAGGTGGTATTCCAGTAGCAGATGCAAGCGGAAATCTTTCAACTAGTTCAGGCTTAACATATGGTTCTAATACACTAAGTGCTAACAATATTACAACAGCTGGCACTGCAAACGTTGCTAACTTAGTTGTAACTAGTTTAACAAATAATGAAATTCCTTTTGCTAATGCGACTAGCGGAATATCAGGTGATGCTAGTTTCACATATACAGCAGGTACAGGTACATTCAATGCACCTAATATCACTGCAAATAGTAATATTACTACTACAACAGGTACTATTTCAGGTGCTAATATTGTAGATACTAATTTGACAAATACAGAAGTTGTATTCTCTGGTACAGGTGGTAAATTACAAGGAGATGCTGGTTTCACATTTGCTGCAGGCACATTAACTGCAAACACAATGAATGCCGTTGTATCACTAAGTTCAGGAAATATCTATGATACTGACTTAAATTTAAGTAGCGTTGTATTTGCTGGAATGGGTGGATTATTAACTCAAGACAGTGGTTTTGAATACTACACAAGTAACTCTACTTTAACTGCTAACAATATATCAGCAAATACTACAATTACTGCTCAAACAGTTCTTGCAGCTAATATCGGTAATGCAACATCATACTTAAACGGTAATGGTTTCAACATTACTAGCATGAATGGTGCAAACGTAACTGGTACGGTTGCTAATGCAAATTATTCACTATATGCAGGTACAGTATTAACTAATGCACAACCAAATATTACATCAGTTGGCACACTAACAAGTTTAGCAGTTGCAAACAGTGGTTTAGGTAATATTACTGCTGACAACGCAAACTTAGGTAATTTAGTAACTGCTAATTATGTAGCTGGTACATTAACAACAGCTGCTCAACCAAATATTACAAGTTTAGGTAATTTAACAAGTTTAACATCTAATGGTAATATTTCAATTAGCAATGTAGGTAGTGCAGGTATATTAACTGATTATATCTATCATGCAAATGGTGTTGCATGGGATTTCTTAAAGGCTGCAGGTTCAAATACTTATATTCAGTATTCAAACGGTACAGATTTAGCTGCAAGCAGCAACTTTACATTTGATAACTCTACACAAACTTTAACAGTCGGTGGTGCTGGTATTGCAAATGTAACAACATTGAATGCTACAACAGGTAATATTACTACAGTTAATTCAACTAACTTAAATGCTACAGGAAATATTGTTTCATCAGGTGGTAGCGTACATGCAAATGTAAACGTTGTTGCAGATGGTAATGTTACTGCTGGTAACACAGTAACTACAGTTGACTTAGTTGCAACAGGTAATGCTAATGTAACTGGTTATCTAAAAGCAGGCGACACTACTATTGCTGGTAATTTAGTTGTTACAGGTACTACAACAAGTGTTAACACAACTACAACACAATTAGAAGATCCATTAATTGATTTGGGTCTAGGTGCTAATGGTGCTGCATTAACATCCGACGACGGTAAAGATCGTGGTATGGTATTACACACATACAACGGTTCTAATAGTGCTCATAATGACATCTTTATGGGTTGGAAAGACTCATTGGGTGCGTTTGTATTAGCACAAAACGTAACAGTAACTAGCAGCGTAGTTGATTATGGTACAGGCAACACAGCTCAACAAGCTAATCTTGCTGATTTACATTTAGGTAATGTTTATGCATTCAATGCAAACTTTGGTGGTGTTGTATTCAGTAATGGTAACGTTAACTTAGGTACAGGATCATACTTAAACGGTGACGTTCATGGTAATATCAGCGGTAATATTAAAGTTGCTGGTGCAAATGGTTCAATTCAATATGCATCTAATGTAACAGAACATTTAGGAACAGATATTACAGCAGGTAATTTTGTAGTAGGTCACTATTACAAAATTGATGTTCCTGGAACAACAAACTTTACATTGATCGGTGCTACTAACAGTAGTTCAGGTACATACTTTACTGCAACAGGCGTTGGAGCAGGTACAGGTACTGCTAAAGAATCATTAACATATGGTGATTTAGCTAACGATGGTGCAAACTTAGAATATGTTGGTGGTAACTTATCAGTAGCATACAACAATGGTGGTTATGTTCTTACAGATCACGTTGTTGGTACTATTGAAACTGCTGCACAACCTAACATTACTAGCGTTGGTACATTAGGTAACTTATCAGTTACTTCTAACGTAAGTGCAGGTAATGTTAAGACTGACAATTTGTTACATGCAGATGGTACACCTTGGGACTTTGCAACTGCTGCAGGTTCTAGTACACAAATTCAGTTTAGTAATGGTACAGACTTAGCAGCAAGTGCTAATTTGACATTTGATACTAGTACAAACAACTTAACGGTTGGTGGTAATATTATTACTGGTACAGGTTCGGGTGGAAACATCAGTGGTGCTAACAATGTTACTGCTAATTATTTCATTGGTGATGGTTCTCAACTTGCTAATATTACAGGTGGTAATGTAGTTGGTCAGGTTGGAAATGCAAATATTGCAAGTACAGTTTACACTAACGCACAACCTAATATCACTTCAGTTGGTACATTAACAAGTTTAACTGTTGCTAACAGTGGTGCAGGTAATGTTGTTGCTGATAACGTACTAGTAGTATCAGGTGGACAAATTGGTAATTCAGGTGCATATTTATATGGTGACGGTACTAATATATCAAACGTAACTGCAGCACATGTAGATGGAAATAACATTACTGGTACAACGTTAAATCCCAACATAGTAACATCTAATTTAACAAGTGTTGGTAACCTAACAAGTCTAACAGTAGTTGGAGATATTACAAGTACTACAGGTAATATTGTTGCAGCTAATATTGGTAACGCAAGCACATATCTATATGGTAACGGTATTAATATCAGTAACATAGCTGGTGCTAATGTAAGTGGTTATGTAGCAAATGCTAACGTTGCTAACGTTGCTGGTTATGTAACAGGTAATGCACAAAGTAATATTACAAGTGTAGGTACATTAACAAGTTTAACAGCTAATGGTAATATTACTACTACTATGGGTGATGTTATTGTAACTGTTGGTGACGTTTATGCTAACTCAGGTACAGTAGTTGCTACATACCTACAAGGTACATTAACAACTGCTGCACAACCTAATATCACATCAGTTGGTACATTAACAAGTTTAGCAGTAACAGGTAATGTAACTGCAGGTAATGTTGTTGCAGGTAATATTGGTAACACAAGCACATATCTATATGGTAACGGTATTAATATCAGTAACATTGCTGGTGCTAATGTAAGTGGATATGTAGCTAATGCTAATATTGCTAATACTGCATATGCAGTTAATGCTGCTAATATTACAGGCACAACAATAAACTCTAGCGTAACTGGGTCTAACTTAACAAGTGTTGGTAATCTAACAAGTTTAACTGTAGTTGGAACAACTAGCTTAGGTGATATTGGTAATGTAACAATTACTGGCGGTACTGATGGTCAATACTTAGTAGCTAATGGTACTAGCGGTGCTCTAAAATGGGCAAGTGTTGATGCTGCTATGATCAGTAATGGTACAAGTAATGTTAATATTGCAACCGCAGACGGTGATGTAACAATCAGTGTTGCAGGTACTGCAAATGTAGTAGATATTAGTTCACTTGGTATGACTGTAACTGGTGTTATCACTGCAACAGGTAATATTACTGGTAACAACATTACTAGTAACAATTTCTTAACAGTAAGTGGTACAACAGATGCAACAGATGCTATAACAGGCGCAATCACAACTGCAGGCGGTATCTCTGCTCAGGGTAATATTTACACAGGTCACGCAGTTGGCTTTGCAAATACACCGGGCTCTAATACAAATAGTGCTGCATATATACAATTTAACGCAACATCAGGTAGCTTAGACTTTATCTTCAATTAATTGGAGATAAGGAATGACTAAACAGATTGCGGCTAGATTAGATAAATCCGGAAAGTTGTATGTCAGTAATGTTGCTGGCATACAATTAAACGAAATAACCCAATCAACTCACAGCATCACCCCAACCGGGGTGTATGCGGGTGAATTTGACGAGGTTTCAGGAACAGTAAATAATAGAGCTATGCAACAATTGAAGACGGGCAAACTTATTATTTCCGGAGTTTTTGACGAGGTGTCTGGAATATCATAAGTATATAAGAACAGGATAAACCAGAGACCATGGCACTATTAAAATCAGGTACAAGAATATATGGTAACGCCATAGTAGATACTAACCTATCTATTAATGGCAACACCGTATCCTCTAATTATCAATCTGGTGCATTAGTAGTAGCCGGCGGTGTTGGTATAGCCGGAAATGTATATATCAATGCAAATTTAAATGCATTAGACACAGTTATAACTGGTAATTTAACAGTTACAGGTACAACTACAACAGTAAATTCAAGCACAACCCAATTAGAAGACCCAATTATTGATTTGGGTACAGGTGCTAATGGCGCAACATTAACAACTAATGATAATCTTGCAAGAGGTTTATCATTACATTATTATAATGTTGGTGCACAAGATGCGTTCATGGGCTGGGATACAGCAAATGGGCATTTTGCTTTAGTAAACAATGCAACTATAACTGGTGGATCATTAACCATAAACACATATGGTGATGTAAAAGCAAATGGATTTTATGGTTATGTTGAGGGTGTAGCAAATTTATCACAGATAACAGTAAACGGTATAAGTCGTTTAGGTAACATAGGTAATGTAAAAATTACTGGTGGCGGTAATGGTTATATATTAACTACCGATGGTCAAGGTAATCTAGTTTGGAGTGATCCTACTAGTGAAACATTTGGTAATGCTAATATCAGTGGTGCAAATACACAAGTATTTTTTAACAATGGTAATAGCAACACGTTAGGTGCTAGTGCTAACTTTACATTTAACACTACAGGTAACGTATTAACAGTAGATAAGATTGTTGCTAATGGTAGTGGTTTAACAAGTATCACTGGTGCTAATGTAACTGGTATAGTTGCTAATGCAAACTATGCAGCATATGCAGGCAATGCATATAGTGTAACAGGTAGTAATGTAAGTGGACAAGTTGGTAATGCATTAATTGCTGGCACAGTATACACTAACGCACAACCAAACATCACATCAGTTGGTAATTTAACAAGTCTAACAGTTGTCGGTAATATTAATTCTGGTAATGCTAACTTAGGCAACTTAACAACAAGTAATTATTTCAGTGGTAATGGTAGTTTATTAACTAGTATTACTGGCGGTAACGTAACTGGACAAGTTGCTAACGCACTTGTAGCAGGTACTGTATATACAAACGCACAACCTAATATTACTAGCGTAGGTAGATTATCAAACTTAACTGTAGGTAATAGTACTGCAAACGTAGTAATTGGCAATGGTACAATTAACACATCAGGTAATATAACTACAACAGGTACGTTATCTGGTGGTAGTATTACTACATCAGGTAATATAACTGCTAATTATATTATTGGTAATGCAGCTTATGTATCTGGTTTAAAAGGACAGACACAATCGTTAATAACTAGTAATATTGCTAGTATATTTCCTGGCGCAACAATTGAAGTTGGTGTTGATTATTCTAACACAACTTATCCAGGCGGCATATTTACGATTTATCAATTGGGCCCTGTTACTATTAACTTTACTGACAATTGGTATGGTACAGGTGCAAGTAAAAACGCATACGCTAACTATGAAGCAAGTAGTGTTAACACAGAAGACATTAATGTTTCTATTACATTAGCAAATGCAAACTTTAATTTACAAAGCACAGATTCTATTGTGATTGGTACTAGTACAATTACTGGTGCTAATTTATTAGCATTGAATATTACAGGTAATGGTACATATACTATTCCAAATACATATTTTAGTAGCAGTGTTCAAACTAGTGCTAGTAGCGCAGTAACATTACATTTGACAACTGATAGAGGTCAATATACTTCTACAGGAACAACATTAACTACATTACAACCAGTAGCATATAGTGTAAATTCTATAACTGCAAGTTTCCCAAGTAATCAAGTTCCTTACTTTAATTTAAATCAAAGTTTTAACTGGACAGTTAGTGTAACTGGAACTACTGCTAGTGGTAATCTTACATATAGTGGCGGTAGCGTAACTACTACAAGTCTAACAAGTAATGGTAGTATCACTGGAACTAGTACAAGTATTGATAGTACAAGTAGCTATACTGTAACTACAAGTGATTATTATGGTGCAGGATTGAATGGATATGGTAACAGGACTATACCTAGCACAGTAAATGGTACAGTAACAGCTGCAACAAAATATTATCCACTATTCTATAAAACAACAAGTAGTAGTGCAAATCCAAATTTTACTACTAGTGATACATATTTGACACATAATTATGTATTAGGTGATGGTGCAAGTACCACTGCTACTACATCAAATTGGTTATGGATAGCAGTTCCTGGAACAAGTAGTCATACATTCGCATACACTTTTGGTGGGTTCGTAGCAGACGTTACACCCGAAGCAACATATACTGGGCAGACTATTGCTGGATATACATATAATGTATATGGTTTTACTAACTATTCAGCAATAACATTTTTATATACGGTAACATAAAATGGCATCAATAACCTTCCCAGCACCAACGCAACTGAAAAACTTACTAGACCCTTCAGCTAGTACAGATGCGGCTACTAAAGAATATGTTGATAATGCATTCACATCAATAAACAATTTATCTTTAGGAAATCTTACTGCCACAGGTAATGTTACTGCTGGTCATTTCAATGGTGATGGTAGTAATATTAGTAACGTTAGCGTAGACGTTGCAAATGTAAATGGCATTGGAAACATTGCTACATTAAACTTAGATGGTAATTCAACTAATGTATTATATGGTAATGGTACCTTTGCTGCATTAGGTGCAACTGCAAATTCTAACTATGCTAACTATGCAGGTAATGTAGTAAATGCAAGTCAAGGTAATATTACTAGTGTTGGTAATTTAACAAGTTTAGTAGTTGTAGGTAATCTTTCAAGTGGTAATGCTAATTTAGGCAACTTAGTAAGTGCAAATTATATAAAAGGTAATGGTAGTTTAATAACATATATTACTGGTGCTAATGTAAGTGGTCAAGTAGGCAATGCACTAGTTACAGGTACAGTGTACACAAACGCACAACCAAATATTACATCAGTTGGTACACTAACAAGTTTAGCAGTAACAGGTAACATAACTGCAGGTAATGTAACAGGCGCTAATTTAGTAAGTGCAAATTTTGTAAGCGGTGATGGTGGATTATTATCAAACATTACAGGTGGAAATGTTATTGGACAAGTTGGTAATGCATTAGTTGCTGGTACCGTTTATACTGCGGCTCAGCCAAATATTACTAGTGTTGGTACGTTAAGTAATTTAAGTGTAACAAATAATGTTACAATAAGTACAGGAAATTTAAATTTAACTGCAGGTGATGTTTGGGCTAACAGTGGTACAGTTAAAGCAACTTATCTACAAGGTACATTAGTTGCAGCAAGTAACTATCAGCCAAATATTACTGGTTTGGGAACATTAGGTAACTTAAATGTAACTGGTAATACAAGTACAGGTAATTTGATTGTTACTGGAAACACAACAATTGGTGGTAACCTAACAGTTACTGGAACTACTTATACAGTTAGTGCTAATAATATTGCATTCAGTGATAGTCTAGTACAATTGCATGTTGATGCAAATCTTGACCCATTAACAAGTGATGATGGTCAAGATATTGGCCTTCAAATGCACTACTTTAAAACAACTAATAAAAGTGCATTTTTAGTATGGGCAAATGATACAGGTGCATTAGAATATTATGGTAATGGTACTTATACTAGCGGTGATGTAACAGGAACATACGGTAACATTAAAGCTGCAAGTTTTATATCTAACATCGCAAATGGTACACAACCATTATTTGTCAATAGCACCACAGAAGTTGCAAACTTAAACGCAGAATATGCAAATATCGTAACAGGTAATGTTCAAAGTAACATTACTCAAGTTGGTACATTAACAACATTAAGTGTATCAGGTAACATCACAAGCGGTACAGGTTCAGGTGGTAATATTAGCGGTGTTAACTATATGGTCGCTAACAATTTTGTTGGTAATCTAGTAACTGCAAGTCAACCAAATATTACAAGTCTTGGTAATCTAACAAGTTTAATTGTTACAGGTAAATCTAATTTAAATGCAATTAGTAATGTCAAAATTAGTGGTGGTAGCAATGGACAATATTTAACAACAGATGGAACAGGCAATCTAAGTTTTACAACCCCAAGTCAATTAACATCAGCAGTAGACAATTTTACTGGTGATGGTACTACAACTGCATTCAGTTTATCGGCTACTCCTGGTAATGTAGATTTCACATTTGTATCAATTGGTGGTGTAATGCAACCAAGAAGTTACTATAGTGTTAGTGGTGCAGTATTAACATTTACAACAGCTCCTCCGAACACATCAATTGTTGAAGTAACAACATTGGGTGGAAGTGTAACAGGTCAAACTGCAAATGCAAACTATGTTAATTTTGCTGGCAACGTAGTAAATAGCTCACAACCAAATATTACCAGTGTTGGTACATTAACAAGTCTAACCGCAGTTTTACCGCAAGTAAGCAATGTCGCAAATGCATCAGGTATAGTTACATACAATCCTAGCAATAATCAACTTTCATATGGCCCTCAATCATGGTTCAGAGGTGGACTAAGTGGCTCAATTACTCCAACTACTAGTGCAGATTATGTTATTTTATGGAATAGTAATAGTGATCCAATTAATATGTATAACAGTGGTAATGGGCATATTGTTCCTGGAATTACTGGTTGGTACATGGTCACATTAAGATTGACATTAGCTAGTAATAGTAGCGGTGCAACAGGTCAAATCAATAGTCAAATTCGTGTTAATGGAAACCAACAATTATTTTCACAATGTACAAGCAATCAAGCACAGTACAATGGATTTACACTTATGAATACTGGAATGGTTTATTTGTCTAGTATTACAGATTATATTACGACTACGGTGTATGTAACTACATCAGGTCAGCAGGTTTTGGGTGGGATATCAAGTTCGTTAGTAATTCAATGGGTAAGCAACTAATGAAAATGATAAAAAGGGTAAGTAGATGCGTAATTTAAAAAAATATGCATAAATACACAATAAGAGCCTATAGTTGGGCATAAAAAATTGAAAAAACAGGACATTTAAAATGGCATTACTAAAAATTGAACCGTATATACTAGATAGCACAGCAAACTTTACGTTTGCAAATGCTAACATCACCGCAAATTTATTAGCCGGAAACGCTAACATTACAGGTAATTTAATATCAGGTAATGCTAATTTGGGTAATCTTGCAACTGCTAATTACTTTAGCGGTGATGGTGGCTTATTAAGCAACATTAGCGCAACTGTTGCAAAATCAATTGCAAATGGTACAAGTAACGTAAATATTGCAGCTAGCGGTGGTAACGTTACAGTAGGAGTAGGTGGCACAGGTGGTATTGCTACTTTTACTACTACAGGCGTAAACGTATCAGGATATGTAAATGCAACAGGTAATATCACTGGTGGTAATGCTAGTTTAGGTAACTTAGTTAGTGCAAACTATTTCACTGGTACATTAACAACAGCTGCTCAACCAAATATTACATCAGTTGGTACATTATCAGGGTTGACTGTTAATGGTAATACAACAATTACAGGTAATTTGATTGTTGCAGGTAATACAACATATGTTAATAGTACTGCAATTGACTTAGAAGATCCAATCTTAACACAAGGCGGTGGTGCAAACAATGCAACATTGACCGTTAATGATGGTATGGATCGTGGTTCCGTATTGAACTACTATGTAGGTTCTAACGGTTCAGGAACTGCTACACAAGCGTTCATGGGTTGGAAAGCAGCTAATAGTGAATTTGAATTCGGTAGTAACGTATCTCTTAACAATAACGTTGTTACAATTAATACATATGGTAATATTAAAGCAGGTAGTGCTAATTTAGGTAATAGTGTAACAAGTAATTACTTCATTGGTTCAGGTAATAACTTAAGTAACATTCAAGGTGCAAACGTAACTGGTCAAGTAGGTAATGCACTAGTAGCAGGTACAGTTTATGGTAATGCACAAGGTAATATCACATCAGTTGGTACACTAACAACTTTAGCTATTGCAGGTACAGGTAGTGTAACAGGTGCTAATTTAGTTAGCGCAAATTACTTCACTGGTACATTAACAACTGCTGCTCAACCTAATATTACATCAGTTGGTACACTAACAACTTTAGCTATTGCAGGTACAGGTAGTGTAACAGGTGCTAA
>Ga0007828_1000359_pt1 | contig 11844 bp, 14 predicted proteins | sample CryBogCBE16Oct07_FD_71232 | JGI IMG/M metagenome (GOLD analysis project Ga0007828, IMG submission 71232) | Freshwater microbial communities from Crystal Bog, Wisconsin, USA - CBE16Oct07 | ecosystem: Environmental > Aquatic > Freshwater > Lake | place: Crystal Bog, Wisconsin, USA | collected...
GTAACTAAATATCATTATGAAAATTAATGAAGTCATTGATGTTGAAGAAGGTTGGAAAGATTGGGTAGCAGGCGCCGCAATGGGTGCTGCTGCTCTAGGCGGAGCACAGGATGCCAGCGCTAAACAACATCCTCAACCTACTGCTCAAACAGCACAGCATCAACAGGTTAACAAACAACATCCTGCACCTAAACTGGCAGCTAAAAAACTTGTGCCTGCTCAGCAAATGGATCCGTCAACTAATCCAGAAACCCAAAGAATAGCATCTACCATCAATCAGCCTGTAGCTGCTACACTGATTAAAACAGCGCAGCAACAAGGAATTCAAGGCCCTGAACTAGCACAACTAGTAGCACAGGCAGCACACGAAACTGCTAATTTTACCACTATGCATCAGAAGATTCGCAATCCACACGATCCTTGGGAAATTGGCCGTGGCTACTTTCAGCTAACACATAAGTTTATGTACAAGGCTGCTAGCGAAGCAATCTTCAAAGACGACAGACTAGTAAAGAATCCCGAGCTGGCTGCTGATCCCAAAGTAGCAGCTCAAATCGCTGTATGGTATTGGAAAACACAGGTCAAAGCACCCGACCCAACAGATACAGCAGCAGTGACTAAAAAGATCAATGGTGGAACAACTGGCCTAGAAGATCGTCACAATAAGTTTGCTGCTATTATGCACTTAATGAAACGAGCCTAATATGAACTCAATTGTCAATAATTACCTAGATCAGTGTGCGGCCGTTGCAGTATTGTGTTATTTCTGGCCTTATTTTGTAATAGGCAACGCCGATAACATCAAAGACATTATCGGCATACATATGAACGGCATCAAGCCGATGTGTAAGCGTTAAGCGTAGGTAACAGGCTGGTTGGCAGGAATACCTGAGTGCACTATATGACCATCGGGGTTATATACTTTAATGCGGTGTGCTGCAGCAGTATTAGCAAAACTCATAGCTGAATTAAAATCTTCAAACCACTCATCTCGTACTTCCAATCGTTCGTTGGTCCATGTGTGTAATCTAACTCTGTGTTTGCTCATTGATATTAACCTCTAAAATATTTGTTCCAGATCTTTGCTGTATTGTTGGTATAGTGTGTAAGACTGATCTGATTTGTTTTTACATTCACCCAAGGCCAATTATAAGCAGATGCTAGTTTCTTTGCTATATCTGCACTGTCTGTAGGATCAGCACAGCAGCTATCAACAGCCCAAGGAATTTCTTTACTGCCTACAATAGGAACACCTTGACTAATTAAATCAGCACCTACAATGTTAAATGTTTCGCTAAAGCTAACTTGTAGTCCTATGTCCATTTGTCGACATACATCTAAAAAACTAGATCTAGGAACCCAGGTATGATTAATCATTTCATGCCCTGTGTCTGCTAGTTGTTCAAACAAGCCCTTCAGGTTATTTAGTGCAGGCTGTCCTTGCATCTCAATACGGCCAGCATTAACATGGAATCTTAATTTCTTACCTATGCTCTTGGCAAATTCTAATGCACCAAATGCCTGTACCAGATGGTTCTTTAAAGGACGCACAGCACCAAAGCATCCTATGTCGATGTATTCTTTATCCTTGTTAAGTTTCTTACCTTCGTACTCTTGGGGATAGAAGTTAGGCAAATAGATTACTCGTTCATTGGCAGTTTTGTCATCCCAATTGTTTTTCAACTTTAGGTACATTAAAACTTCTCTGTACATTCTAGGGGCGTTCATAGCAATGACTACATTTTCGTATAATGAATAATCACCTAACCAATCCATGGCCATACCTTCGCCGGCCATAAAAGGCATTTCGCTGTGCACACGAATTACCCATTTTACATTGGGATGTAGTTTTTGTAGGATGGTAAACTTTTGTGGCACTACCCATAGTGCTTCTATAATAGCATGGGTAGGTTTAAATGCATTGACTTCTCGGTCAATGCAGTTATTGTCGGCAACTACTACTAGTTTACTATCTATGCCTTGCGATTTAAGCATATCGTTCATAAAACTAGCAGAGTTGTATAGGCCAGTGCTTAGGCCAATGTTAGAATGTAGGGCGGCATTATAATCCTCGCGGCGTTTGAGGATGAATAGGACTTTGTTGGGCATGTGTGTAGGCAGAGTTATATACTGCTATTTAACACTAATTATATTACAACTTAATTAAAAAGGTTAGTTTATTTGCCGTTGAGTTCTATTATTTTATAAATGTAATCAGAACATACCGCAAAGCATTCAACGCCGATTGTAGATTGTAATGTAGAATCTGCTGTTTCTGGCATAACCATAATACCGTGTTTACTGAGCTTAATTCCGGGATAGGTCCATATATAACCTTTACTAGTTAATGTGTAGTCATCTTCCTGGTGCCAGAAATAATTTAAGTCAGTAGTAGTTAGATACTCTAAAGATTCTAAATGTTTGGCATGTATCCATAGACCGGGCTGATTTATAAACTCTTCGGTAATATTATACTGAGGGCCATCGTGGCCTAGATATAGTCGATCATTAAAGCACCAGAGATCAACTTCACAATCAAACCCTTGTTCTAAAGATTTAGTAATCTGTGCAGGTTGATTCTCTAGATTTTTATTAGGACCATTAACTAGTCCGCGATGGGCAATTAGTTTCATATTTTTTAAAATAAACATTCCACTCGTTGTTTAAATGGTCGTTAGATTCAACATCTGTTATTAAAAATCCGTTAGACTCTAAGAAAGCAGTCATTTCATCGAGGGTATGATTTTCTTTGTATAGTTTAACATCTGCATTTTTAGCACATTCGACTACACCTTCTTGTATAAGATCGATATATTTGCCCATACCCTTTAAGACTTTAAGATCACTACCTTGTGTATCACAGTGGAAATAATCTATTTTTTTAAGATCAGGTAAATTACTAGGTAACCATGCATCAAATCGATAAGATGCGACATTAATCACATCAGCAACGGCAAAATTAGCACCGCGTTCTTTCCAGGTAACTTCTAAATTATCGTTAAATTGATTTAAAGAATTACAACCCATTCCCGGATTATTTTCAATATAAAAATCTAATATTCCGTTGAAGTCACTTAATGCGATCGGCTCTACATGATATCTATCACTAAATGTTCGACTAGCATTAATCAAATGTTGAACAAGTTGCGGAGTAGGCTCAAATGCCCATACTTCTATATTTGGATCATTTTCGGCTCTACTAAGGCTATCTTCACCCCAGTTGGTGCCCACATCGAAAAATACATATTTGCTCATTTATAATCCTTTAAAAATCTTTCTAAATCTTCGGGAGTACCGATACCCCACATCTGTTCAACACGCTTAACTTTAATTTTTTTACCATCTTCGATTGCTTGGTTGAATACAGGGCATACATAGAATTCATTATTAACACGAATATTTTTAGCAATCATATCTTCTGCATATTTGACATAGTCACTGCCGTGTTTCCAATAATAAATGCCAACTGTGGCTTCATTGCTGATTACTTTCTTTTCAGCAACTTCACTGACAAATCCGTCAGCACCGATTTTAGCGTAACTCCATTTAGGATGGGTAGCTTCAAAGCTAACAATGCCACCATCAATTTCGTCAGCAGTAAATGCATACATACATTCATTACTGTTCCATTCTACATATTGATCACTGTTAGCCATGACCAACGGAGCATCATTGTTAATATAGTCTTTGGCCAATAGAGTCGAACAAGCCGCACCTTCTGTAATACCATTGACCTGCACAATGTCACATCCTGGTGCAATTAAGTTAAGGAGATATTTTAGATTATACTTTTCATAGTGTTCTTGTTGAACAATAAAAATATAATGGGCCTCGATATTTAAATTCTCTACAACTACCTGTATCATAGGTTTGCCGTTTACTTCGATCAACGGTTTAGGGAATGTATAACCCTGTTGTGCAAATCTGCTGCCTGCACCCGCCATGGGTACTAGTACATTAAGTTTACTATCTTTCCAGGGAATTGAATTTGTTGTCATTTGTGAATCCAGTTGTTGTAATTTGTTGTTAATTTTGTTCCAAGTAACATCGTTCGAGTCCTCTACTGCAAGTAAATGTGCCCCGCTATCTAATGCACCTTGCCGGCCAATATGGCTATCCTCGATAATTAAGGTATGTTTAGGTAGTACTTTTAATTGAGTCATGCATTGCCAATACATTTCGGGATAAGGTTTTGGATGTACAACATCTTGATTACTAACATAGTAATCGACATACTCTATAACTCCTATTTTAAGTAAACTTAATTTTACAGTCTCTCTAATAGAATTACTAGCCACAGCAATCAAATAACCTTGAGATTTAAGTCTTTGGAATATTTCTACTAGTTTATTGTCTACAGGAAATTTTTTAATTAATTCGAATGTAGCAATTTGCTTACGCTGCCATACCATGTCGTGATATTCGGAAGGTAAGTTTTTTGTTTCCGAAAGTAATTTTAATTTTTTTGTAGTGTTAAGTCCGTCATATACAGAAAGATGTTCGTCTCTTGTAATCACATATTTAGGATCGATTGAGTGCAGTGCATCATTAAGACTATGATAGTGTAATTCTCTGCTTTCAATTAACACACCGTCTAGGTCGAATATTATTAATTTGTTCATCCTTTATTTAAGGTATTATAAGGTCACATAAATAAGTTTATGAATATAGCAATTTTACTTCCCGGACAACCGAGGTTCACTGAAGACTTCAAACTATTTTTATCTAATCTTAAAGGTTATGATTCAGCTGATTGGTTTGTTTATATCACTAATAATAATGTCCCTACAAAAGAACATATTAAGATTTCTAGTATCTGGGAAAACTTTGATCCAAGTTGGGCATTTGAAAAAATTAAATCATTCTTACCGGCAAATAATTCTATAGTTTCGTATGAAATATCAGATGCCGATCAACAACAATTTCCCCCGGTAAAAAACTTATATCAGGTAGGCAATTCTGATAATACATTTAAAATGTTTTATAATGTTTATAAAGCAGACCAGGCACGCCAAAAATACGAGAACGCACATAATTTTAAATATGATTTAGTAATTAGAACTCGATCTGATTTAAGTTTGTCTTCTGAAGTAGATCTACGTAATTTGATCATAGAGGAAAATCAGATCATTATGCCTAATAACGGATGGCATGGATCCCCTGCTGCCAATGATCAGTTTGCTATCGGTAAATCAAATGCTATGAGCATATACGGATCTTTATACACGCGAATTAAAGAATACAATGATAATGGCCTACATTTCCATCCAGAAAGCATGGTATCTCATAATATATCTCATAATAACTTACATATCGCTCGTGGCGGGTTTGAAGCTTCACTTCGTCAGTTTCCGTTAATTGACAATTAATTTGTAGGATCTTCAACAATACCGTGATGGTAGTGTTTATCTGTAAATCTAGATCTTCCTTGTGTATTAATATAATGCTCAAAATTTCCTAATCTATAGGATTTTTGATATTTTTTGTAATACATACCCATTAGATGTTCCAACGACCACTGACCGTGACTATTAGTTTCCCATAGCGGGTCTGATTCCGAAACAATATTCGGAAATTCTTTACCGATGCCACAATAAAATTTCATTTCCGCCTGTGATGCTATAGCAAACTGATCGTTAATCTTAGCCCATTCGTGCCCTGCTAAAGAATTAGCAGGTAGAATGATTTCTCGAGTTAAGTCTTGCTTGCTAAGATCTAAAGAATTTCCCAATCGGCCGTCTAATCTAAAACGAACAACTGCATCGTAATCTTGATTTATTAGATCAAAAGTTAAAGTCAATGCAATTGCTTGGGCAAATCTACGTTTGTAAAACCATCTAACATTCTCAGGTGATTCTACTGGTAACTCTATAGAATGTAGAGGCAAAACATATTGCGGTTGTTCTACAATTTCAACTTTGGCTAATTTGTACCTAGGTGGTAATACTTTTTCTATCTTGGCTCTTGCCTGGTCATCAGTGGTTGCCCACTCAGATGACCATAAACACATATAGATATCAGCGGTATCAAATCCCTGTAATTGATTTAGTACATTAATAAAATCGGGAGTAAATCTAGGCTGGCCACCAGTAATTAATGCAACTTTCATTTTTATTTTTGAATGTAGGCAATAAAATATCCATTGTGCCATTCACTGGTTTCGTTGCCTTTACCAATTTCTGGCCCGTGCTCTAATGCAAATACTTCCATTTTAGCAATTACTTTAGATCCTAAAAATCTTAATGCAGAATGTGTACCTTGTTGTACTTCGGGCCAATTCCAATCATCGACAATTAATACATAATAATCATCCAATGCAGGTTGTGCAAGGTATACACCGTCATACTGATCCCTAGCAGAGTGAGGGCCGTCAAACAGGTAAACATTGTACTGACCGATATTGGAATAATCTACTGCACGGAAGTCGCTTTCGATTAGAGCAAAATCTATATCATCAGTAACAACCGAGCTGGTATTTTTAATAAAATCGGGTCGATGTTCGGGCCAATGCCAGCTTTCAATACATCTTGCCTTGAGTTTGTTACCATCCATTGCAGAACACACAGTTGAACCTTTGAGGCTCCCTGTTTCTAAGTATCTAGCATCGTCTAGTGACCCAATAAAATTATTAATGAATTTACGGTATTTGCGACCACTCATTCCTAGCATGGATAGTACTTCTTCGGTGATTTTAAATTTTCCTGTATCTGCATCTTCAAATGCTTTCTTTAAAAGTGCTGCAGTGGGGGATGTAAAATCTCCCTCCATCTTGATAATGATATCTGCTATTTGAGTTTCTGTTTTAATATAAGACATAGTGTTCCTTAAAAATATTGAATGTTGAGTCTTGCCGGATAGTTAATTTCTAATCGTTCATGAGGTTCGTTTTTACGGGGCTCTAATAACATAGTTTTACCTAAACATAATGCTAATGCACTAGGGCCTCCCATACTGGTTATCATCATTTCTGATCCAGAAATAATACGGGCTAATTCCATCCAGTCAGGTGTCCTATAATGTGGCACACGAACTTTAAATGTATTTTCAAAATATGCATGATCGCTTTCTTGACCTACAAATACAGCTTGATCGGCTAACCCCTTATCAATAAACCCTTGCCATGTTGGGCTGAGTACAGGATTTCCTTCTTGGTAGTTAGGGCTACGATGAATGACAATAGGACGTCCGGGGATCTTACGAGGTTCTCTACATTCCATCCACGAATCCATTTGTAATTCTCTATAATGTCTTTCTGCATCTATACCAGCTGCTAGGGCATACTGATTACTGAAGTTGCGTGGGAAAAATCCTGTTTCAAGATAGTCGTAGGCATCTTCTAATTCGTAATCAATTTCTTCACCATTCCAAATTTCAAATTTAGTAATATACTTTTGGTGTTTGATTAATTCTTCCATTACATCATAGTCATGCTGTGTCATGCGACCCTCATGACGATTACCTTTATTGCTCCAACCTAGTTTGGTGTTTATTACATGTTCTAGATTGTTCAATTTAAGATAAAACTCGCCGCCGCCTAAAATTTTAGGTATTACTAGGGCACAGAAAGTATCGCCAGTTGTGCCCGAATGTGAAAATGTTGTCATATTAATTTCGCTCTGTTTCTCTATATAAATCTTCTACACGAAACACAGCATCAGGAATAATCATGTGCTGCCATTTCTCTACGTTGTCAGTAATACATTTTGGAAAATAATCATTTACAACAACTGCTTCAAATCGTTCGTTACTGCTTCTTCCCTCAAACCCGTACTTGTTTCTAATCATCCATTCGATATTGAATTCGTCAGTGATATTAGAACGGTTTTGTTCTGTATGTGCAAAATTTTTAATTTTATTCAAGCAATGCTCATTGTCGCCAAAATAGGTAAAATGCCACCCACCGTGATTAACTTCTACTGTATTATCTGGTTTTCTATTCCAAAAGAAACTATACTCACGTTCTTGCTGAGGATTTGTAAATGATCGTCCCCTAGTAACCATAATGACTCCGTGTCTGCTAGGGTATTGAATCTTCATATAATTGATCTTATATTGTAACTGAGGAATCCACAATAAGTATCTATCATAGTTATTTTCGTCCTCTTTGATAGCTTCAATCATTTCAGCTCTAGGAACTTCGTCGCAGTCACTGATAATAATAATATCGTCGGGTTCTATATCCTGTAGGCCTTGTTTAGATGCATATCTTTGATATTTTTCTCTAACCCAATTATCATCAATTTCGTTAGGAAACACTTTTTTCTGTTCTTCGAGAGGAACATCTAATTTAATATGCCTAATCTTATCCATATACCGAGCATATCTTTCTTTGTTTTCTTCAAACAAATAAGATTTAGGATTCCCTACATAGGTTACATTAGATTCTAAAATTATAAAATAATCAACTGTATCCCACATTTCTTGAAGTCTTATTTCTAAAACATCAAATTCGTTGTAGAATGAAAATACATCATATACTTTCATGGAAGTCTCCACATACATTGAACACCGTCGTGAATCATTTCAGCTTCGATACTTTCCATGAACTCGATTACATAGACACCTTTGCCTACATTGACACCGTTTTCTTTATAGTTGTCATCTACTGCAACTAATCCACCAGATTTAACACGTGATATGATACATGCTAGTTCTTTGATATGATGTGCCATACAAGCAGCTTCATTGCCCTCTGTCCAATCAAAACTATCTAGGTATAGAACATCGACGTATTGATCAGTTTCAACAAGCTGTTTATTAACTTCCCAAAGGAAGTGTACGCTATCATCGCAATGAATTGTTGATTTATCACTGACCATGGACTGTGCATATTCAACGTGCGCAGGAGTTAGATCTACACTGTGAAGTTCCCCGGAGTAATCATTGACGAATTGATCAAAGATAATGGTACTCATACCGTCATCTTTAAAACTATTTTCGTAGGTACTCCAAGGTTGATCTCCGGGCCGGATACAACCAGTTTCAATGATCAAAGGATCATCGATAGTTTTTAAATGATCAATCATAATTTGAAAACTAGCCTGACGTTGATTAGTCATAGCGATCATTTCATCTAAGGTATATTTTTTATTCATTATTCATCGTCTCCCATGGGCCAAAATTCTGTAATAGATAAAGTAGCATTAGGAATAATTAGATCCTTATACTTTTCTTGATTGTCAACTACGCACTTAGGAAAATAGTCATCTAGGACAATGTATTCAAAACGTTCTTCATCATAGGGATTAGGACCAACTTTCTCTTCAATCATGCGTTCGATGCTGAATACATCTACAATCTCAGGAATGTTCTGTTCAGTGTGAGCAAAGTTCTTTAACTTGTGTACAGCATTACGATCATCACCGAGATAACTAAAATGCCAACCTGCATGATCAATATAGACAACATCGGGAGCAGGTGGTAACCAAGCATGTGTATAGTCACGCTCACGTTCGGGATTAGTGAACACCTTACCACGAGTAACAATCATTTGTTGATTGATCACAGGTTGGAAATACTTTAAGAAATTAAATTTGTAGCGGAACAAAGGAACACGCAGAACATAACGCTCATAGGCATTCTCATCCTCTCTAATCATATCGATAATTTCACCGCGTGGAATTTCGTCCAGATCAGAAATGATAACAAGGTCATCATCTTCCATGTCAGTGAGTCCTCTACGCAGTGCATCACGTTGGAACTTTTCTCTTACCCAACTGTTGTCTGTTACAGGAAAATCATCTATCTTAAGATAACGAATTTTATCTGCCCAGGTTGAGAATCTATCCCAATTGGCTTCTAATACATATTCTTTTGGATTACCGCTGTGGCTCATATTTGCTTCAGCAATAACAAAATAGTCTACAGAGTTGTATAGCTCTTGTATTCTAATCTCTAGTAGGTCTAGTTCATTGAAGAACGTAAAACAATCATATACTTTCATTTTATTCCTTGATCCATAATTTAGGAGTGCTATCCCAAAGGCCCATGATGTCAAAATAAGGGTCCTTGCCATCCTCGCCCATAATGTGGAACCCTAGTCCTGGAATAGGACTGAACAGCATGACACCTGGTTGATTCCAAATTTGATTGATACTGCGATCTTCTACCCAACCTTGATTACCGATGGTTAAATCGACCAGTGATTGAAATACTTGACGATATGTGTCAAACAAACGTCGACTGGCTAAACAGGTATAGGTTGTATGCTTCACAGTTCTGTAGTGGCGATAAGGGCCTAGTAATAGTATACTATCATAGATCTGCTTTGTATACCTCCAGATGTCATCGTGCGGATTGATGGCAACCATTTGACCTGTATTGCTCTCAAACTGATCCACGCTGTCAATCATATCTTGAATGGCTTCGGGCACATGTAGGTAGTCATCCTCAATGTGATACCACAGGTCTGTGCACTTTTGTTCTACTTGTTCATAGACCTTCTTCATAGACCAACCATTGCCTGTTCCGTCGGTGATTGGAATAAATTCGGTTGGGAATTTACATTGACCAACGATGGTTTGAATGTCTTTGACTGCTTCGGGACTACTGTGGTCGTCTAATACAATCAGTCTAATATTGTGAGTGGATTGATTAATACTGTTAACCAAACTGCTTATACAATGTTTGACTAATTCATGTTTGGATACTTTGATGTACCTATCTGTGCCGCTGGCAGCATTGATGATTGTGCAGGTACGTAGCACGACGAGTAAATTTCTTTTCATAGCGATATTTAAACATAGCCACTATTAGAAGTCAATGATCTTGATTTGTTGTAAAAATATAAAATAAAGGTTGACAGCGAGACTAAATAACTGTATAATTAACACATACGCTGCAAAATGTAGTGTATGAATTTAAGGAAAAACTGGAAAACAAAATGCCGTCGTTAAACAAACATTTGATACAAGGAACCGCAAGTCAGCTTGGCTATTGCCCTGCCGCCTTATGGTCTGCGTTCGAAATGTCAAATAATGATCGCACACCAGAGATTAAGATCGGGGTCCGGGAGATCAAAGTGTAACACAAATACACTCTAACTCCAAAGGACCCCAGGATTAAGAACCCTGGGGTTTTTCATTTAGTGCTATAGGAAACGAGGTCCTAGCATCACTTAAAACTGCTAAACGGGCGGCCTAGTCGATGAACTCCCTTATGTGGGACGAAAAACGCTAGCGTATTAAAATGTTCTCATAGCGCCCTGAAAGCGCCGGAACGGACATAGTCTAGAGCATTTTAATACACACTCTACTACAGCACTAGAAAGATAAACTAGATGTTGACAGCATAGCTGGTAGAGTGTATAATAAGTTATATGGATGTGTAGGAAAACTGGTAACCCCAGAAGACTGTAAATCTTCCGCCCCTGGCATTGTTGGTTCAAGTCCAACCTCATCCACCAAAATTTGGGCTGTTAGTTAAATGGGATAACATCGGCTTTGCAAGCCGAGATTGAGAGTTCGATTCTCTCACGGTCCACCAGGTTTATTGCGGGGTAGAGGAGTCCAGTCGTCCTCGTCAGTCTCATAAGCTGAAGATCGCAGGTGCGAATCCTGCCCCCGCATCCAGTTTAGGTCTCAAAGTGTTCATGGACGCACATCAGCCTGTCACGCTGAAAGAAGGGGATCGTTACCCCTTGGGACCGCCAAGTTTACCCGGTTAGCTCAAAAGAAGAGCACTCGACTGATAATCGAAAGACAGAGGAGCGTTACCTCTACTGGGTACCATATAGAAACACATTACGAGAAGCGTCCGGGGCTTCGACTATAAAGAGAGTAGTGTGTTTCTATATGGTAAAAACAGGAGTAATTACCCTGTCCATATTGGGGAGTCATGACCTCA
>Ga0007828_1000361_pt1 | contig 11818 bp, 3 predicted proteins | sample CryBogCBE16Oct07_FD_71232 | JGI IMG/M metagenome (GOLD analysis project Ga0007828, IMG submission 71232) | Freshwater microbial communities from Crystal Bog, Wisconsin, USA - CBE16Oct07 | ecosystem: Environmental > Aquatic > Freshwater > Lake | place: Crystal Bog, Wisconsin, USA | collected...
ATTGGCAGACTGTGCATTAAACGTACTGTATACGGATTTATCATTTGCAGACATTCCCTGAACTGTACTAAATACTGATGTATTGTTAGCAGACTGTGTACTGAAATTACTGTAAACGTTCGTATTGTTTGCAGACTGTCCATTAAATGTACTGTAAACACTTAAGTTGTTAGCAGACTGTGTACTAAACTTACTGTAAACATTCGTATTATTTGCAGATTGTGCATTAAATGTGCTATATACTGATATATTATTAGCAGACTGTGTATTAAATGTACTGTAATTTGATGTAGAAAAATTATTAGCAAATAAATTACCTAATGCATCAAAACCAGCATTTCCACTAGCAAATGAAGCTGATGCTGGTACGGTAATATTACCGCTTAAATCAACTATTACTTGATTATATGAATAGTTACCGATTCCGACATTTCCATTTCCACTATCCAAATATATTGAAGCATTTGAAAGCTCATCAAAAAGGTTCATTCTTGCATTACCATAATCATAAGAGAATGCAGCATTGCGTATTCCATTTTTCCACCAACCGACTCGACCCTCACCGTCAATTATTATTTGACCGTTGCTATTATTTTGAGTGATGACGTTTGCAGTAAAATTCCCACTTGCATCAATATATACCGCTCCATTTGCAAAACTTGACGTTCCTGCGGTTGGTTGGGATATGTTGCCGCTTTCATCAATCGTGAAATTCGGAGATGGTCCCCCGTTGTAACCAAAAGCCGCACCTCCTTTACATACTAAAGGCTGTGATACGTCTGGAAGAGTGAGGGAATTAAGAGAAGCATTCCCACTTCCATCAATACTAGCAGTTCCTCCCGAAAATTGAATATTTTCACCGTTTCCACCAAAAGAAATTGTTTGATCACCGATTAAAAGTCTAGGTACAGCAGTACCGGGGCTTGTTAATTGACTAAATTGCAATTCACTGGTATTATCGCCATGCGTATTACCATTACGCCCTTCAAGTCTTACTGAATAAGTTTTTCCTGTATTTGTTTGTAAACCAAAATCACAAAGATCATATTGATGATCATTAATCAATAACCCTTGAATACCTTTGGGTGATGCAATAGAGCCAACCGATATTGTTGCATTTGTGTCTCCAAAAGTTCCATCTGTATAAATGTGAGTTAAACCATTAGCAAATGATGCAGACCCATCGGCACTTAGCAATATAGTGCCATTTTTAATTGACACAGAATTAAATTGAACATCATTTGTTGTGTTTAATAATTGATTAGATGAATTCTGTTGGACAGTAGTATATACGGATGCATTGTTAGCACTTTGAGCATTAAATGATGTGTAATTTGAATTCCATTGAATACTATTACCATTATTTACATAAACATTATATGCACTTAATGAATCGGATTGTAAATAAGGATCGCTCCAATTAATTCCGTTCGGTATTGATTCAGGCTCTGATGTTAATCCAGAAAATAATGTCCAAATACCGGGTGAATTCTGACTATTTCGCCTAATAAAACCAGTATGTTGATATTTGGAACTACCGTTATTAAGATTACCTATAAAGTGTGATGCAATACCAAGATCTAAAAGATTAGCATTATTACCTTCACCAAAATATATTATATTATCACTTACTGCAAAATAAGTTGTATTAAAAAAGTTAGCAGATCCAGTTACATTTAATGTTGATAATATATTTAATGTTGTTATGTTAACACTGTTAGGTAAACTAATTGTTACTGAATTGTTTCCGGTATTATTACCAGCATTTGATACTGATATTTGATTTGCCGTTCCATTTATTGTGTAAATAGCATTGTTATATGCAGTTGTCCAATTAGAACTATTTGTATTCCCGACATCATAAAGTCTACCTGTTGAACTAATATCACCAACAACAGTTAAGTTTTTATTTGGTGTGTCAGTACCTATTCCAATAACTGAAGACAAAGAATAACTGTTAATTAAAGTCGGCATTGTTAATACTTACATTTCAAATGCTATGCTTGTTTTTATAATACAGATAATTGTTATAAACTTCTAATGGTGAAAGTGCTCTGTTATATATTGAAAATCCTGATATATTACCATTAAATTTATTTTGTGTTGGATTGCTTGGTAATCCCCCAATAACTGCTTCGTATGTACCAGTTGTGTTTTGCATTATAGTATTAAGAGCATTAGTAACATTACCAGTTTTATTTGTATTGATTAAATAACCATTGAGATAGAGTCTTGCAGTTGTCATACATTCATCTTGATTATATACAACCGTAAATATTGTCCAGTTACCATTACCAAGCCAATTTGTAGTAGAAACAGTACCTCCATTAGTATCAACACCGATTGATGGTGGATTTGTTGTTGTATCTATATACATTGAAAACATTCCAAAGTTTATATTCGATGAACCCGTACCTAATAATATTCCTTTAGAGTTTATTTGATTTGAACTAAAAGTAATTGAAAAAGTTCTAGCGTTATTACCTGTAGGATAAGAAAATTTCGGATTACCTGTATATGGATTTATATCTGTTGGTATATTAAGATAGTTGTTACCATTAAAATTTAAATAATTTTTATAATTTGAAAAATTATTATTTATTAATAGTTGTACATTAAAATTTCGATTAATATAATATGGTTGCCATATATAATTTGAAGATATATAATTATTAGGAAAATCAAACCATATTAAAGGTGCTAGAATCGATGTAGAATTTATAGAACTTATACCTGTTAAATAAGTTGGAACACTACTAACAGTCGATATTAAATTACTATTATAGTTTTCAATTAAATTTAAAATATAACTATTATATAATCCTTTATTTAAACTATTATAATTTATAGTACCATAATATGCTGCTTTATTAAAAGCTTGATCATTTAAATTTAAAAAACCAACATAACCAGCATTTATTGCATAATTGTTAAATATACCAGATAAACTAATTGAAGATAAATTAATAGAATTATTATTAAATATAGCTGATTGTAAACTTCCAGTGTTTACACTGCTATTATAAAAATAACCCAAACCATAATTAATTTTTGCATTATTTTTAGAACTATTATAAAAATAAAAAGTATTTAAATATGAATTATTAGTTGGGTTATTGTAAAAATTATTAAAAATACTACTATTTCTAAATGTAATACTAGTAATTGGTAATAAATTTGTTGCATTATAATGTTGGTTTATTACATTTAAATTATAAATTTCAGTACCTGATAAATTTATGTTTTGATAGTTATTACCAGTAATAACAGAACTAAAAAAAGCATTATTAACAGTTCCCGAATTACTTTTACTAAAAACATAATCCGGATTACCTAAAAAATAAGCACTATTGTTAATAGTTCCAACATTATAAGAATTATCATTGAATGTTACAGGGAAATTAAATATAGAATTGTTATATGAAGAATCATAAAAAGTTGCACTTAATATTTGATTATTAACTATAATATTATTTTTTGGTAAATTTGATATAGAATTGTTTTTAAAAATTAATTTTGTTATTACAGAATTATTGCTATCTTTATAATTTCCGTTAATTAAAATATTACTAAAAATATTATTTCCTGTTAATGTTAATATTTGATTTATTGCTTGTGAATTTTTATATTGAATATTTCCATTTATAAATTTACCCGTTTGATATATATTATTATTATATCCAGTAAAATATGTATTACCATAAATAGTACCTAAATTATAAGAACTATCATTAAAATTACAACTTAAAGTGGCTGTAACCGAATTCGAATTATTATACGAATTATTATTAAAATTTATGATTTGTGAATAGATTGTTCCTGAGTTTAAAGAGTTTAAGTTAAAATTGATAATCGGTGCATATATTTTACCTATATTATTAGTGTTACCTGTGAAATTACAAGTTTGTTTTACATATCCATTATTGTTATTAACACTATTATCGTTAAATGTTACATTGTTGACAGTGGAATTATTAATACTATTTAAATTAAAATTTGCATTATTGACTAGTAAGAAGTAATTTCCTGTATTATTACCATTTGACAAAAAATTATTAGGAAAAACGCCACCAGCACTTAAATCTGATGCTAAATTATAATAGAAGTTGTATTGATTATTTAAACTATTATCTGTAAAATATGCATTTGTAACATTTCCATAATTTTTACTACTATTATAAAAATAAGCTGTTGGTATATATGAAGTAACAGCTAGTAAATTTGTATTTAAAGTACTTAATGTTGGTGGTGTATTAGTTACACTATTTGAAATGAATTTATTATTTATATAAGATATATTAAATGCACTATTGTAAAAAAATGCAGAATTTGCGATGATTCCATTGTTATAACTACTTCCGTAGAAATATGCAGTGCTAACAGTACCAAAATAAGAAGCTGTAATTAAATTAAAATTAGTAGTAGATTTATTTGTTATTGAATTGCTTAATTTTACTGTTGTTGTTATATAAGAATATGTTAATGTATTTGCACTGTTATCATAAAAATAACCACTTAGAATGTTTCCAAAATTAAGAGAACTATTATAAAATGTAGCAGTTGAAAGATTGTTTATGATAGTTGAATTATAAGAATTGTCATAAAATATTGCACTTGAAAATTGAGGGGAAAGAGTTTGTTGTGTTTGTACAGCTGATAAAGCCGATAATCCTAATGATGAATTATTTTTTAATATAATAGAATTAATTAGTTTATTGTTTGGATCTAAATAAATAGAATAGGGAATGCTTAAAATTTGTTTTCCCGTTAAAGTTAAAGTTTGGTTACTAGCATTTGCTATAAATTGTGCATTATAAACAGTTCCTTGATATAATTGATCTGAATAGGAATTAAAAATTGCACTATTAACTATTCCATTTGCTGTATTATAACTAATATCGTTGAAATATGCTGTATTTGTAAATCCGTTATTATAAGACGTATTAAAATATGATGCTGTTGCTGGAAAATTTATTGAACCTGCATTAAAAGAAACATCGAAAAACGCAGCACTTAAAAAGTTAGATTGTAAAATAGTATTATAATTATCACTATATTGACCACCTAAAATAGAAGCATTTTTAAACCAAATCGATGTTATAGTTTGATTGTTTGAATTTAAATATGAATTTGCAGATAATGCCCAATTTTGAGCACTTAAAGTTAAAGTTTGACCAGTTGTATTTAAATTAGAAAATACAACTTTATTAGCAGATCCTTGATATAAGGCGGTTTGATCTTTTGAATTAAAATAAACATTATTGACAATCGAACCATCTGCCATATAACTATAATCATTAAAAATGGCACTTGTGCTAATATAACCCGTACTTAATAAATTAGAAGTTTGATAAAAATATATAGCAGAAACAGAAGGCAAATAAGTTGAGCCATATTTAGCATTAGAAGATAAACTAACGGATGTTATATTTTGATTAGAAGAATTTAATAATAATGGTGTATTTAAATAAAATGATAATCTACCACAAGATAGTGATTGTATGTTTGTAGGTTTGTAAATGGTAAAAATTGTATTTGTACCATAAAAACTACTAGGAGAACTATTAAGAGTATCTATGATACTAATACTGGCTGTTCCTAAATTATAACTGTTATTATAAAAATACGCACTACCATATGCATATCCCGTATTTACTATATATGAACTATTATAAAAATAATAACTAGATAAACTATTTATAGGTGAACTTAAAAGGTATTGACTTGTTCCAGATAGTGATATAGATGTTATTGGGATGTAGTTTGAATTTAAAAATAAAGGTGAATTTGCGAAAAATTTTATACTACTAAGATTTAATTGCTGTGAAGTAAAATTTTGAAAAAACAAATAATAATTGTAATTTCCATTATTAAAAATATTATTATATCCACTGAAAACATTTGTGTTGGAACTGCTTAATATTCCAATATCAACTGTTCCTAAATTATAACTATTATTATAAAAATATGCACTTAATGGTGATAAATTATTTCCGTTTGAAGCAATTCCATTATTATAAGCACTATTATAGTAATAAACGCTATTTGAATAAATTCGACCAACATTAAAACTATTATTATAAAATCCAGCTATATTTCCTGATAAAATACCAATTGAATTTGTATTTAATGTATTACTATAATTAAAAACACTATAATTATTAGTTATGTAAGATGGAGATGAATTATAAGAATTATCAAAAAAGAAAGCAGAAGCCGCAACATATGAACTGTTTGATGCATAACTTCTGAAATAATATGCAGATATACTTGGTAAATAATAACCAGAAGTTAATGATGGTATATTGTATGAATATAATATTGATGGTATATAAGAAAATCTATCACTATCACCAAAACATACACTAGAAACTGTTTGTGAATTAGTTGGTGCGTTTATTGTTAAAGATGTTATTGGATTAAATTGAGTATTATATATATTTGGAGTTAAAACATTAAACCATCTATTAGTAGCAGTTAAATCTTGTGTGTTATTAACATCCGTGCCGCAAACCAATGCAAAATTAGTATAATATCCATTATATAAATACGGAGAAGTGTTACTTGAAGGTAATACTCCATATTGTGCAATTCCATTATTAAAACTTTGACCAAAAAACCAACAACTACCAGTAACATAACTAGTGTATTGTGCATAATTATTACTATTGCCATTATAATATATTGGTAATAAACTTGAGTTTGTTATATTTTGATTTTTAGAATATAAACCAGAAATAAATGAATTATTATTTAGGTAAATAGGACCAGTTGCTGTAATCGAACCACAAATAAAACTATAATTTTGTAAATTTAAACTTCCATTTACTGACAAATCCTGATATCCTGTATTGTATGCTCCAACTGTATAAGGTGGATATAAATTATAATAAACTGCAAAAGATGGAACATTAACATTAACTAAAGGTGCACTTATGTTACCAGCAATAATAGTTTGGTGGTTACCACCATAATAATTTGAATCAATACTGAAATAAACGTTACCTGATGAACTTAAAGATGTATTGAAAAATGAACTATCTAAAAAAGTAGCACCGTTTGTGTAAATTGTTCCTGCATTTACCCCATTAGTATTTGTGAAATCTATATAGTTAAATTGAGTAAATTGACTATTATTAAGTAAATTAGGATTTACATTTAATGTAGAAATTGTTTTATTACCTGTAAAAGCAAGTAGAGGTGCTATTATGGTGACGTTGTCGTTTGGACCCGGTAGTTGATTTGGAGATGTTAATATTGCAAAAGTTGGAGTTCTAACGAGGTAATTGTTTAAAAAAGTGAGATAATTGATGTTGTTTAAAGGTGTGCTGGTTGATAACCAATTACCAAGCGTTTCCCAAGTATTATCTTTGGAAGATGTTTGCCTATATAAACCATCTGCCGCATTTGTAAAATAATAATATGCCATATTTCTGTTTTAAAACATTAAAAATGTTCCATTTACTCCTTTTTTTGTGTTTATATTATTTATAGTTGCGTTTTGATATGTACCACCAAATCCAGTATAAGATAGGTCATTAAATGTAACATTTCCTGATAATGAACCATAATTAATTGAATTATTATAAAAATTTATATTACCAGATAAACCAGTAAAATTTAAACTATTATTATAAAAATTCGTATTTGCTGTCAGAGGACTTCTTAATGTTGCATTTCCATATAAATTTAAAATTGTTATAGATTTTGGTAATAAATTAAACCCTAAAGATGCATTATTATATAAGTTTATCGCATTAATGATATTATTATTAGAATCATAAAAATTAACATTTTTACCTACTGTAATAGCTGCGTATTGATTTCCTGTAAAATTTAAATTTTTATTATTGGCTTGAAAAAATTTTATAGAACTATTGACAGTTCCTAAAGAAAAAATATTACTAGCAGAACTATTAATATACATAACATCTACGGTTCCATTATTGTAGCTATAATCATTAAATTGTGTATAACTGTTAATTGTTGGGTTTGAAATAATACCATTGTTGTAGCTACTATTATAAAAATTAACAGTAATATCTTTATTTATGAATAAAGTACCTACGTAATAACCATTTGAATATGGTATATTTGTATTAATATATGAATTACCAGATAGATTTATATTTAAGAATTGACCAATACCTCTATTTGAAACATTTGGATTTAATGGTGATGATAAAGAAGAATTATCTTTTAAATTTAAAAAATGCAATTGACCATTATTGTTATCGTAATAAGCACCAGATACGATATTTGATAAACTTTGATTACCTGATAAAGTTAATGTATTATTTTTTGTTTGATTATTATTATAATATACATTTTCTAATGTTGTACCGATTGAAAATATATTATTATTTATTGAATTAAAGTATGATCTATAAACAGTACCTTTATTATATGAATAACCATTAAATGTAGCAGTTAAGTTTGGACTGTAGCTATTATTATAACTATAATCATTGAAAATTGCACTTCCTGTTACGGGTGTAATTAAAATTGAAGATTGTGTTAAATTGAATGATGTGATTTGGTTGAAATTAGAATCAATAATATTATTAGTTGATCCGTTTAAATTTAAATTTTCAGTGCCTAATAAATTCAACGTTTGATTATTAACTATATTATATTGTATACTACTTAATATAGTTGATGTATTTAATAAAGCAGAATTATTTGAAATGCTGATATTTATATTGGAATTTAATGTATTGGTATCACCATTTATGGTTATATTATTACCCGCATTACCTGAAAAATTATTTGCTCCTATATTTATAGCAATTGGTGGAATATAACCAGAATTTGATGGTTTAGTAAAATCATAATTTAAATATTGATCATTATTAAATATAATATTACTACCATTAGTATAGTTCGCACTCTGATCATTGATAATAATATTTGATACATTATTATAAAGCGTATAGTTAAAAGAACTAGCAGTTATATTATCAGTTGAATCTCCACTGCTATTATATGTATTAGAATTGAAAATGGCATTGATATATGAATTAACACTTTGATTATAAAAATAAGCTGAATTATTTATTAATCCGCAATTAAAACTATTATTATAAAAATAACAAGGTGAATTTATACTAATGTTTTGCGGTTTAAATGTTATTTTAGTATTATAATAATAATCATTATTCCCAGCAGTACCAGTTTGATATAAAAGAGGAAAAGTAACAGAATATCCTAATAAAGGTATATATCCAGAATTATCATAAAAATATACCCCAGATGGTGCATTTAAATTACAAGAAACTATACTATTACCATAAAAAAAAGCAGATGTTGCAACATTAATCGTTAAAGCTGATAAATCTAATAATGTATTATAAATTTGTGAATTATAACAATATATACTATTAAAATTAAAATTATTTAAATTATTCCCTGTTAGTGAAGGAAAGCTCGGTGTTCCTAATATTATAACATCATCAGTTGGTTGAGGAAATATATAATAAGGAGATGTACCTAGATTATCACTATACCAGTTACTAGCTCCTGTGCCAGTACCATCTCCAATATATAAAAAAGAATTATTCGATGGATTTGGTGTAAAATAATATAATGCCATATCATTTTAATTAAGATTGTGTGTAGCCGGGTACAAAACTTATAACATCCCAGTGTGCTGTAGATTCAAATCCATTAGAATTAGCATTATACATTAAACCCAAAACATCTATTAGACCCGTGCTGGTAGAAAATGGTAATGATATTCCTGCACTAGATGGGAATCTTACATTTGCTGGTATATTAACCGTGCAAGGTGTTCCGATTTGTGGTTGATAAAATCTATATATAGCTCTTGTTCCGTCCGATGCATTTGTTGGTAATGTTAAATTATAAGAACCATTTGGTAATTGTACACTACTAACTATAGAAGTCGTTATATTTGATAATTTGCTGCCATCGCCATAAAAGGTTATGGCTGATATTGATGGTGAACTTACCGATGTAGTAAAAGTCGAATTAGCGGTAGCATTATTATATAAAGAATAAACATTGTTCCAATAAACACTACTAGCTAATAATGAGGTAGTAGTTGCTCCATTCGGATCGTTTGAAATAACGACATTAAATGGCTGTGATCCGTTATTAGTTACTGATAATGGGTAAAAAAAACTAGAAAAATTACTCATATTAATCGATTCTCCATCCTACTGATCCACCAACATAAGTTAATGTGAAATTAAGACCTTTTAAATCACAATATAAAAACTCATTTTTTGATTGAATCAACATACTACTATTATTTATAACAAAGTTATTAATATTCCACGTTAAAAAAGGATCTTGAAAACTTATATTTGTTCCTGTAATATTTGTATTAGGTAAAACTGCTGTTACAGGGCCATTTGTGGTATCAATTAGATAATATGAAAGTAAACTTGCATTGAAATTTGAATTTTTATAAATTTTTACCGGATTTGCGTTGTTAGTACTACCTCCTGATGAATAAATGTTACCAGATGCACTAATATCACCATATACAGTTAATTGTTTATTGGGTGTAGATGTGCCAATACCAACATATCCACTAAGTGGACCTCTTGTGTTAGTAATTCTCATCACTTCATTACCACTCAACGCATTAGTGCCACTTAAAGCACCACCTGTAAAAAATACTATATCACCTACGTCACTTGTAGATGTACCGATAGTTAAATTACCACTTACACTATAGATATAAGAATCATTTGGATTTGCTATAGTAAAATTGGGATAGTAAGATAATCCGTAATAATTGCTACTGTTGATACCAATATCTAAATATGCATTATTTGTATCATTTGTTATAACAATATCAGTACTAGCACTAACACCAGCATATGTATTTTGTATTTGGTTATATACTGAAGCTGATGACGATCCTATTATTGTAAATGGTATTAAATTTCCTGATGTCGGGTTAATTGAACTTATTAATAAACTGTTTAAAGTTAATAGTTTGGAAGTTGCTGAATTGAATGAGCTATAAACGGATGTGTTATTTGCAGATTGTGCATTAAATGTACTATATACACTTAAGTTGTTTGCTGATTGTGTACTGAAATTGGTATATACATTCGTATTGTTTGCTGACTGTGTGCTAAAATTACTGTAAACGTTTGTATTGTTTGCAGACTGTCCATTAAATGTGCTATATACACTTAAATTATTTGCTGATTGTGTACTGAAATTCGTATAAACATTTGTATTGTTTGCAGATTGCCCATTAAATGTGCTGTAAACACTTAAGTTGTTTGCTGATTGTGTACTGAAATTGGTATATACATTCGTATTGTTTGCTGATTGTGCGTTAAATGTGCTGTATACACTTAAATTGTTAGAAGACTGTGTACTGAAATTGGTATAAACGTTTGTATTGTTTGCTGATTGTGTGCTGAAATTACTGTAAACATTTGTATTGTTTGCAGACTGTCCATTAAATGTGCTGTATACACTTAAGTTGTTTGCTGATTGTGTGCTGAAATTACTGTAAACGTTTGTATTGTTTGCAGACTGTCCGTTAAAAGTACTATAAACACTTAAATTGTTTGCTGATTGTGTACTAAAATTACTGTAAACGTTTGTATTGTTTGCAGACTGTCCGTTAAAAGTACTGTATACACTTAAGTTGTTTGCAGATTGTGTACTGAAATTACTGTAAACGTTTGTATTATTTGAAGACTGAGCATTAAATGTACTGTATACACTTAAATTGTTAGAAGACTGAGTACTAAAATTAGTATATACATTAGTATTGTTTGCAGACTGTCCATTAAATGTGCTGTATACACTTAAGTTGTTAGCAGAC
>Ga0007828_1000363_pt1 | contig 11803 bp, 9 predicted proteins | sample CryBogCBE16Oct07_FD_71232 | JGI IMG/M metagenome (GOLD analysis project Ga0007828, IMG submission 71232) | Freshwater microbial communities from Crystal Bog, Wisconsin, USA - CBE16Oct07 | ecosystem: Environmental > Aquatic > Freshwater > Lake | place: Crystal Bog, Wisconsin, USA | collected...
GCCAATTGATCGTCTGCGAGAAAAGGAAATTCGCGCGCCGATCGCCGGGCGTGTGATCGAACGCCTCGTCAACATCGGCCAACCGGTCAAAGCGGAAAGTCAGATTTACCTCATCGCTGATCTCTCTATCGTTGAAGTCGATCTGGCCATCCCCCTCGCGCATCTTGGTGTTATTCACGAAGGTCAGCCGGTTACGCTGAAACTCGCCAATGATCGCCTTGTTTCTGGAGCCATCAGCATCATCAGCGCGCAGATTACGCCTGAAACCCGCACGGGCCATGTAATCGCAACCTTCAAAAATCCAGATTTCACCCTTAATCCGGGTAGTGTGCTCAATGCAGAAATTGCTCTTTCGCAAACACCGGTAAAAATGCTGATCCCACGTAGCGCCGTCCAGCTCATTCACAGCCATGCGACGGTTTTCAAACGTGTGGCTGACGGATTCGAGGAATGTCAGATTGAAACCGGTGATGGTGATGATCAGTCGATTGAGGTGACGCGCGGTCTGTCACTTGGAGAAAAGATCGCCATTTCCAATAGTTTTGTCCTAAAGGCTGAAATGGGCAAAAACGACGTACCAGAGGAGTAGCGCGGCGACACATGATGCAGCGGATTATCTCCTTTTCTGTGCATCAACGCTGGCTGGTTGTTTTGCTGGTCGCGCTTGTTGGCATGTTTGGCGCCTGGTCCTTGACCCATCTGCCAATCGACGCCGTGCCGGACATCACAAATAATCAAGTGCAAATTACGGCGCGCGCGCAGGCGCTATCGGCGTTTGAAATAGAAAAGCAAGTCACCTTTCCAATTGAAAATGCGCTGGCTGGCATTCCTGGTCTTGAATATACTCGCTCTCTGTCACGCAACGGCTTTGCGCAGGTCGTCGCGATCTTTAACGATAGTTACGATATTTACTTTGCGCGCCAGCAAGTCTCTGAGCGCCTGACGCAAGTGCGCACTGATTTTCCGCCCCAAGTTGAAACAGTATTGGGGCCAATCGCCACTGGTCTTTCTGAAATCTACATGTGGACCGTTCGCTTCAAGGATTTCAATCCTGCAACAGCGCAAGATGGCGAGCCTGGCTGGCAGCGTGATGGCGACTATCTCACAGCTGAAGGCGCGCTGTTACACACCCCGATCGAGAAAGAAGCCTATCTTCGCACTGTGCAAGACTGGATCATTCGTCCGCAATTGCGCACGGTCCCGGGCGTTGCCGGCGTCGACTCTCTTGGCGGCTACGTCAAACAATATCATGTACAGCCTGACCCTGCGAAACTCAACGCACTTGGTCTGTCATTTTCAGATCTGTCAGCTGTTATTGATCGCAATAATTTAAGCCGCGGCGCCGGCTATGTTGAGCGCAATGGCGAAGGTCTCGTCGTGCACAGCGGCGGACGGCTAGAAACAATAGAGGATATTCGCAACGTCGTCGCCACAACGCGCAATGGCTTTCCTGTGCGTGTTGGAGAAATCGCTACAGTTGGCATTGGTAAAGAATTACGCGTCGGCAGCGCCAGTATGAATGGCGATGAAGTTGTCATTGGCACAGCCTTAATGTTGATTGGAGCCAACAGCCGCATTGTTTCTGGCGCCGTTGATCAAAAGATGAAGCTGATTGCTAAATCTTTACCGCCAGACATTGACGTGCGCACTATTCTCAATCGAACCTTGCTGGTTGACGCAACGGTTAAAACTGTCGCTAAGAATCTATTAGAAGGCGCCGCGCTGGTTATTCTGGTGCTCTTTCTCATGCTGGGTGATTTTCGAGCCGCCTTGGTAACGGCAACGGTTATTCCCGTCACCATGCTCTGTCTCGCCATCGGCATGTATCTAGGCAAGATCAGCGCAAACCTTATGAGCCTTGGCGCGCTTGATTTTGGACTGATTGCAGATGGCGCCATTATCGTTGCTGAAAATAGTCTACGCCGGCTGTCAGAACGTCAGCATAAACTCAAGAGAAGTCTCACGACAGAAGAACGTCTCGAGACTGTGGTTGACGCAGCTGTTGAAATGCGCCGTCCGACAGTCTACGGCCAATCAATTATTATTCTAGTTTATTTGCCAATCCTTTCTTTCTCGGGCGTAGAAGGAAAAATGTTTCATCCTATGGCGATGACCGTCATCATCGCTCTTCTTTCAGAATTCTTTCTCTCACTGACCTTTTTCCCCGCCATGATCGCCTTGTTTGTCTCGGGCCACGGCGAAGAAGCAGAAAATGCGCTGGTGACGGCGTTAAAGCGACGTTATCAGCCAATGTTACGCTGGGCGATGGCGCATCCGCCAAAAATAATGGCGATCGGTCTTGGCTCATTTATTCTTGCAGCCTTGCTTTATGCCGGGCTTGGACAAGAATTTGTGCCCACACTCGATGAAAAAAATATCGCCATGACAGCGATACGCATTCCCAGCACCTCACTGACGCAATCTCAAGCCATGCAAATTGAGATAGAAAATGTCATCAAAAAATTCCCTCAAGTCGACCATGTTTTTTCTAAAACAGGCACGGCCGAAGCGGCAACAGATCCAATGCCGCCAAATAACACTGACACCTTCATCATGCTTAAACCGCAGGAAGAATGGCCTGATCCAAAGTTATTAAAGAATGATCTCATTGCGCAAATCGGCGCTGCTGTGGGCTTATTGCCAGGCAATGCCTATGAGTTTACCCAGCCTATTCAATTGCGGTTCAACGAACTCCTTGCCGGCGTAAAGGGCGATATCGCTGTTAAAGTATTTGGCGAAGATTTTGACGCTATGCTGAAAGCAGCCAATCACATCGCTGGTATTTTGCGTACGACCCGCGGCGCTGTTGACGTACGAGTTGAGCAAGTAACGGGTCTGCCGCTCCTTGACATCAAAATTGATAAATCTGCGATTGCGCGTTTGGGATTAAGTATCGGAAATGTGCAAGATGCACTCGGTGCGGCAATTGGCGGGCAGCAGGCTGGCGTTATTTTTGAAGGCGATCGACGTTTCCCAATCTTAGTGCGCTTGGGCGATAATTTACGAGAGAATGCGCAAGCGCTCGAAACCATTCCTGTATCGCTCCCACCAGACGCAACTGGTCGTATCTCAACCGTCCAGCTGAGACAAATTGCGAGCTTCACGACACTTGATGGACAAAATCAAGTCTCGCGTGAAAATGGCAAACGCCGCGTTGTTGTCAGCGCCAATGTGCGTGATCGCGATATTGCCTCTGTTGTGACAGAAGCGCAGAAAAAAGTTGAGGCAAAGGTAAAATTGCCGCCGGGCTACTGGATTGTCTGGGCGGGTCAATTTGAAAACCTAGAAGCCGCGCGCGCGAGGCTCATGATTGTTGTCCCGATTTGCTTCTTCATGATTTTTCTTCTGCTTTATTCAGCTCTGGGCTCAGCGCGCGACGCCTTACTCGTTTTTACCGCTGTGCCGCTGGCGCTCTCAGGCGGTGTATTCGCTCTCTGGTTGCGAGATATGCCCATGTCTGTTTCTGCCGCTGTTGGCTTTATTGCGCTCTCGGGCGTTGCAGTTTTGAACGGTCTCGTGATGCGGACCTATATCCATCAATTAATCATGGAGGGCGAAGAAGAATCGAAAGCAATATTTGATGGCGCAATGACCCGTTTACGGCCAGTCGTCATGACAGCGCTTGTTGCCTCCTTAGGCTTTGTGCCAATGGCGCTCGCAACAGGAACTGGCGCAGAAGTCCAGCGTCCAATCGCGACAGTCGTTATTGGCGGCTTGATAAGCGCTACGCTCTTGACCCTTGTTGTGTTGCCAGCTCTCTATAGTTTTTTTGGGGAAAAAATCAGACGCGCCAGCCCTGAGGCAGGGAAAACATGACGCGCACTCTTTTTATACTGTCTTTATGTTCTTTAGGGCTTGTTTCAGGCGCGCATGCCGAAACACTTAATGAAGCGCTGCAACGCGCCTATAATAATAACCCAAGTCTGAATTCAAGCCGCGCTAATTTGCGCGCCGTCGATGAAAATGTGCCACTTGCGAAGGCTGGCATGCGGCCGCGCGTGTCAATCAACAGCTATCTCGGCGCACAACAAAATCGCTTTATTCAGCGCCAGGACGACATGAGTCAGCCCAATGACCCAAACGCCTATCCTATCTGGAATCGCCAGCAAGGCCAAAGTCTTGCACGCTCGGCTGGCGTAACCATTGAGCAACCAGTATTTGATGGTTTTAAAGCGCAGAACACAACAAATGCTGCGGAAACGGCCGTCTTTGCCGAACAACAAAGATTACGGCTGCTCGAACAAAAAATTCTATTTGATACCGCTTCCTCCTATATGAATGTCTTGCGCGACACAGCTGCATTAAAACTGCAGGAAAATAATGTCGCAGTTTTGACGGAACAATTACGCCAAACAAAAGAACGTTATCTTGCTGGTCAAATAACGCTTACGGATATTTCTCAAGCAGAGTCGCGTCTTGCTGCTGGAAAGGCGCAAGCAAGCAATGCGCATGCACTATTGGAATCAAGCATTGGCGCCTATCAACAAGTCGTCGGCATCCTTCCTAAAAAACTCGCCCCTGCGCCGCCGGTTGATAAATTGCTTCCTCCAAACAGAGAGGAAGCAGAAAAAATTGCCGTCAGCGAACATCCGATGATTTTGGCGGCATTGCATGATGCTGATGCTTCTGATTTTGATATCAAGGCAATTGAAGCTGATTTTTTACCAAAGCTCTCTGTTGTCGCTGATGTTTTCACGCAAACAAATATGAATATAATTTATGATCGCAATATTGCTGCGATGATTGGAGGACGCCTCAATGTTCCGCTTTATGATGGCGGCAGTACCTCTTCTCAACTGCGGCAAGCAAAAGAACTCGCCGGCAAAAAGAAACTTGATGTTGACGTCGCGCGCGCAGAAATTATCGCCCTGACGCGCACCACATGGGCAAATCTGCAATCAGCAAAAACAAGGATGGTCGCCGCACAGGCGCAAATTGCCGCGGCGGAAAAAGCTCTTTATGGCGTGCGTGAAGAAGCCAAAGCCGGCCAACGGACCACGCTTGATATTCTAAACGCGCAACAAGAGTTGCTGAATGCGCGCATTGCGTTGATTTTTGCGCAACGGGAGCGGGTTGTGGCGTCCTACGGGGTGCTGTCGACCATTGGTCGCCTGTCAACGGATAATCTTGGATTAAGCCCAGACTATTATGATCCTGCGCTTCATCTCGATCAGATCAAGGATTCATGGGGTGGTTTTCATACGCCTGGCGGACGCTAAAGTGACAGCCTCGTTCATGTCCTGCATGCGTTGACACAAGCTTGCTGAGACGTCAGGCTCACGCCCGCATAAAAGAAGCGCCGTCCAGCCATAAACAGGCAAGCTTATCTGATGGACGCGCGCTCAGATGAGGAAACAACATGAGACGCGCCCATTTTAAAATATTTCTGCCAGCCTTTTTAGCGGCGTGCCTGTGCGGCGGCGCTGCGCAGGCCTATTGCATGTTTAGCTGTGATCCTACTGAGGCGCACGCTAAACAAATATTTGAAAACCTGCTCAAGCAACGCTTCGACAAACCCGGTAAAATATTAGAATTCAAGCAAACCATGAATGAGCGCCTCGAAATGCACGCAACGGGCGAAAAAGGCTATGAAATTTTCTTCAATGCACGCGTGCAGTTCCCAGAGGGGGCAAATTTAGACTGCAAGCCAGACTCCGCTGGGGCTTATAAGGATGGCTGTTCATCCAGCAAACATTATGTAACCGCCCCTCGCAACTCGGATCCAAAAGGTCCGCAATTTGTCGCTCCTGGCGAGACCGTCACCTTTGATGAAGAATATCGTTTTTACGAAGACCCAAAAGGCTGGAAGGGTCCAGACGGGAATGTTTATTCACAATAGTCAAAAAAAATCGAGCGCGCCAATCAGCGCGCTCGAATATCTAACCGCCTCTTCGAATAAAAGAGGTCGTGAACCTGTTCTTACTTCAGCAGGTCAGAATTCTGAGGGCAGCCAGCCTTCTCATTACAAGCGTGGAAGTTGGCGCGCAGTTCGTCCTTATTAGCGCCGTAGTTCTGCTTGCGTGAAAGATACTCGTCATAGCACTTTGATGCAGCTGCGGCCTGCTTGTCCTCGTCAGCTTTTCTCGTGTCGCAGTCAGCGAAAGCTGGGCTGATCATTCCTGCGAGAAGCGCGAAGGCGGACACAAGGGCGAATTTATTCATATTGACGTTTCCTCTTCTTTTTCTCTGCTTTGAGAATTGGCTTGGGTTCGCGCCTACCTTTCTCCAGCACTCGAAAAAGTGAAGGACCTCAATAACGCGAAGCGCCGGAACATGTCGCAAGATTTGCTGCATGTCAATTGTTCCAGCCCTAGCTAACATCATGCTCTTTATCTCTCTGAATCCATTTCTATTCGCAACGCAGCAAAATGAAACGGGCGCATGTTCTCGCATGCGCCCGTCTCTCAATTATTGTAAGAATAGGCCTTAACGTCAGATCCGGAACGAAACCTTAGTTCCTGGTATTCTGCGGGCAACCGCATTTCGCGTCGCAGGCCTTTTTGTCGCCCTTAACTTTCGTCATGTCAGCAGTAATGCTCTGCTGATCTTTCAAATAAGCGTCTTCGCACTTGCTCGCGCAAACAGCTTGCTCATCTTCATTGCGGGTGTCACAGCTCGCAAATGACGGTGACGCCGACGCGACCAGAAGGGCTGCTGCTGTTATAATTGCGTATTTATTCATCTTGTTTTTTCCTCCTTCACACCTTGCAAACTTTTCTTTTTGTTACGCGCAGCACTCTCATGAGGCCTGTGTTAACCCCATTATCTCGATTGGACCACGCAGGCCATAAAATGTCTTGCCGTCCGCGTCGCGTCAACATGTAGATCCGCGGCGATGGAAAATTTTAAGAAGCAAGCTGTCGCAGAACATAGGGCAGGATGCCGCCATTTTTAAAATACTCCAGCTCATCCAGCGTATCGATGCGCAATAACAACGCAACAGTGATCATTGCGCCATCAGCGAAAGAAATCTCTGCCTTCAAGGATTGGCGTGGACTGAGGCCTGCGCTTAAGCCGCGAATGACGACTGTCTCTTCGCCCGTAAGACCCAATGAAACCCAGGAAACGCCATTCTCAAATGTTAAGGGCAAGATACCCATGCCAACAAGATTAGAACGATGAATGCGCTCGAAACTTTGTGCAATCACCGCACGCACACCCAAAAGCGCTGTGCCTTTCGCTGCCCAATCACGCGATGAGCCATTGCCATATTCTGCGCCAGCGAAAACAACCAATGGCGCTTTATCGGCCGCATAACGCATCGCGGCGTCATATATGGGCAGCGTCTCAGCGCCAGGATAATATTTGGTTAGACCGCCTTCTGGCGTCACGCCGGAGGCGTCTTTCATCATATAATTTTTGATACGGATATTTGCGAATGTGCCGCGCATCATCACTTCATGATTGCCGCGCCGCGTACCATATTGATTAAAGTCTTCTGGCGCCACACCTTGATCAACAAGCCATTTGCCAGCAGGTGAGGCTGTTTTGATTGAGCCTGCAGGGGAAATATGATCTGTGGTAATCTTATCGCCAAACAGCGCAAGAATACGGGCGTCAATAATATCTTCAATGGGTTTTGGGGTTTTGGTCAGTCCTTCAAAATAGGGCGGGTTACGGACATAGGTCGATTGATCGTCCCAGACATAGGTCTCATTGGTCGGCGCGGCCACAGCGCGCCAATGCGTATCGCCCGCAAAAACATTTGCGTAGGTGTCGTGAAAAATCTCACGCGTGACGTTCTCGCGCGTGAATTTTTCAATCTCAGCATTGCTTGGCCAAATATCTCGTAAATACACATCATTGCCGTCGCGATCCTGCCCCAAAGACTCTGATGTTAGGTCAATGGCGATTGTACCGGCTAAGGCGAAGGCGACGACAAGCGGGGGCGAGGCGAGATAATTTGCCTGCACGTCTGGATTAACACGACCTTCAAAATTACGATTGCCTGACAAGACCGAGACGGCAACTAAATCATGCGCATTAATTGTCTTTGATACAGGCGTTGGCAAAGGTCCTGAATTGCCAATACAGGTCGTGCAACCATAGCCAACAAGATTAAACCCAAGTGCATCAAGATATTTTTGTAATCCTGATTTTTGCAAATATTGACCAACAACCTGGCTGCCCGGCGCCAATGATGTTTTAACCCAGGGCTTAACCGTTAAGCCACGCGCAACTGCATTGCGCGCCAACAAACCTGCGCCAATCAAGACCCCAGGATTAGAAGTATTGGTGCAAGAGGTAATCGCAGCAATCACCACATCGCCATGACCAAGATCAAAGCTTGTTCCCTCAACACGATGACGAAGTTTGTTATTGTCTGATTTTTTATATTCTGACGTCAGCGCGCTTGCGAATGCAGGCGCAACTTCTTCCAAAGTTACACGTCCTTCTGGCCGTTTTGGACCTGCCAGCGATGGGCGCACATCATGCAGATCTAAGGCAAGCCTATCGGTAAATTCTGGGGTTGGGCTCTTGTCTTCACGAAGCATTCCTTGCGCGCGCGCATATGCTTCAATCAAAGCAATACGATCGGCTGTACGACTAGATGTATGCAAGAATGACAATGTTTCTCTATCAATCGGAAAGAATCCGCATGTTGCGCCATATTCAGGCGCCATATTTGCGATTGTCGCGCGATCGGCTAAAGTGAGATGACTTAATCCCTCGCCATAGAATTCAACAAATTTTCCGACAACGCCTTTCTTGCGAAGCATCTGGGTAACCGTCAAAACAATATCGGTCGCCGTGACGCCTTCTTTGGGCGCGCCATTCAACTGAAAACCGATCACTTCCGGCGCGAGCATTGATAAAGGTTGTCCGAGCATTGCCGCCTCGGCTTCGATGCCGCCAACGCCCCAGCCTAATACCGCAAGACCATTGACCATGGTCGTATGAGAGTCGGTGCCAACGAGCGAGTCAGGATAAGCAATCTCCGTAGTCGCGCCGCCGACATGCTCATGTCTTGTCCAAATTGTCTGAGCTAAAAATTCTAAATTGACCTGATGACAAATTCCTGTGCCTGGCGGCACAACACGAAAATTATCGAAGGCGGATTGGCCCCATTTCAAAAAACGGTATCGCTCGCCGTTACGCTGATATTCAAGCGAAACATTTTGCGCAAATGCATCGGATGATCCAAATTTATCAACAATCACTGAATGATCGATCACAAGATCAACAGGCACTAATGGATTGATTTGCTGCGGATCGCCGCCAAGAGATTTCATCGCGTCCCGCATGGCCGCCAGATCAACAACAGCTGGCACGCCAGTAAAATCCTGCATCAAAACGCGCGCCGGACGAAAAGCGATTTCGCGTTCAACCTTTCCCTTCTCAACCAGCCATTTTGCAAAGTCGAGAATTGTGTCTTTTGTCACCCAACGCCCGTCTTCATTGCGTAAAAGATTTTCCAAAACGACTTTGAGGGAATACGGCAATCGAGATACACCCGTGAGGCCATTGGCCTCTGCCGCCTTTAATGAGAAATAATCATAGGTCCGATCTCCGACGACAAGCTTTTGACGGGAGTTGAAACTGTCGACTGAGGTCATGAGATATCCTTAATTCGGCGGGGATCGTCGATTGTGAAACTACGCGATCTTTCTAGAAAATTCCGTGCCAGCGGCAAATAAAAAACGCGGCTGGCGTAAATTTTTACAAAAGCGCTGTCTCTCAACTGCGCCGCGCGCTGCGTAACGGTCGCGCCTCCATCCGGGCCAGAAACAGACAAGAAAGCCCAAGACTGACGGCGACAAAAATAAAGACCTGTCGATAGGCGGCGATCATGGCCACAAGCATTGTTGACGCCAGATCCGGTGAGGCTAGCATGGCTGCGCGACCGCCACCTAGGGCGAAAACGCCTAATAGAGCGACCAGAGCCGCTGTCGCCAGTTGACGGAAAAACTGCATAGCCGCAGTGGCAGTGCCAAGATCCCGCGTATCAACAGCATTTTGAACCGATACAGTTGCGACAGGCAGCATGGCGCCAACGCCAAATGTGCAAAAGACGAGCAAAATATTCAACTCAAATAGGGAGAGCGTTTCTAAGCGCCAGGCCGTCGCGAAAGCGGCAATCGAGGCAATGAGCAGCGTCAATGTGGGGAAAATTTTATAATGGCTAAAGCTGGCCATGATCCGGCCTGAACAGGTGGCGCCAACAACGGTTGCAATCATAAAAGGGATCAACGCCAAGCCGCTATCTCGAGCGTTCAGACCAATAGCCGTCTCATAATAGATCGGCATGACAACAGAGAGACCTACAAACGCCCCAAGTCCGAATGAACTGGAAATGATGGCGTTACGCACGATGGCAAGTCCTAAAATGCGCGTTGGAATCAAAGGTTCGTCAAACACGCGCGTGCGATGGATGAAAAAAAGCCAAAGGCCGACGGAAAAAGAAAAGAGCCAAAGAATTTGAGGCGAGAGCCAGGGATAACGACCGCCTATTCGACCCAATGCCAGAACAAGAGAGCCAGACGCCATCATCAAAGCAAAGGCGCCGGTGTAATCAATATGATGGGGATGTCGGCGCTCTGGCAAACGTTTCAATTGAGCATTGGTCGTAATCAAGGCCGCCAAGCCGAGCGGCACATTAATCCAAAAGATCAGCGACCAATGCAGATATTGCGCAAAAAATCCGCCAAGCACAGGCCCGCCTATACTTGAGGTCGCAAAAACAGCGGCAAAATAAGTCTGATAGCGTCCGCGCTCCCGAGGCGACACGAGATCCGCAATAACCGTTTGCGCCAATGAAATAAGTCCGCCGCCGCCCAGACCCTGGATAAAGCGCGCCGTCGCCAGTAAACCCATCGTCGGGGAGACCGCGCAGGCCACTGAGCCGATGATAAATGTCATCAAACCGATGGCCAAAACAATCCGACGACCATAGACATCCGCAAATTTTCCATAGAGCGGGGTGACCGAGGTCGACGCGACGAGATAGGCTGTGACGATCAACGGAAGATTCTGAGGATCGCCGAGCTCCGCGCCGATTGTCGGCATCGCAGTGACTACAATGGTTTGATCCAACGCAGACAAAAGCATGGCAAGGCCAAGCCCAAACATGACCTGCCGTAATTCAGCAGGCGGCGGCGATGGGTCGACTTGCATGATGCTTCTTTCAAATGGTGAGGCGCGCATTTCTTATCTTATCCCCTCAACGGGGCAAAACGGCAGCTAGACCTCACGGCGCGACATGAGGGTAAGGCGTGGGGGATAAACTTGCGCGCCACGCTTGAAAAGGAGTTTTTGTTGCGCAGCATTTTTTTGTTTTTCTGCAGCAAAAGCAAAATATCTGGTCAATGCGCCAGCGCTTGTCCTGCCGATAAAACATTCTGATTATATTATAATTTTATAAGTCTATGCGAGACGGCGCGCCAAAATGGCTCCATTTTTGGTCTAGCTGGCGTGACGGCGCGTGAAAATAAATGACCAGGACCCGCCCACCCATTTTAAGATCGCCTTTTTTTCGATGCAAAGAGGCCCTTTAGTTAAGGATAATGTCTTGAAAGTCCCTGGATGCCTTGATGGTCGAGAGTCCCTGCAAAAAATTATGCGCCCTTAATGCTGATGATGTTTGTCTGGGTTGCGGTCGTACGAGAGAAGAAATTGGCGCTTGGACAATGATGACGGATGCTAGCCGCTCTAAGGTCAAAACGCTGGCAAAACAGCGGCTGCAGACGCTCGGCCAAAGATCTGGCCTCATTGACTCAAGAACCCAACGCGCCTAAAGCACGTGGACATCTCGAAAGAGAAAACCAATTAGAAGCTGAGCCGTCCTTTGAGGCGGTAGGCCAAC
>Ga0007828_1000368_pt1 | contig 11720 bp, 12 predicted proteins | sample CryBogCBE16Oct07_FD_71232 | JGI IMG/M metagenome (GOLD analysis project Ga0007828, IMG submission 71232) | Freshwater microbial communities from Crystal Bog, Wisconsin, USA - CBE16Oct07 | ecosystem: Environmental > Aquatic > Freshwater > Lake | place: Crystal Bog, Wisconsin, USA | collected...
AACTAATGTTGATGTTGCTACTGCTGGCAATGTTGCAAAAGATGTGTTTGCAGACAATTGACCCCAAGTAGAACTTGTTGTTGCATAACTAGGCGGATCAATAGCGTAAATATAAGATGAATTATTAAAAACTTTATTTTTATAGTAGTTTGAGTTACCTAAAACATCTAGTGCGTCAACTGCTTTTGAAACAAATGGATAAGTTTCTAAAACTGTGTTTTTTGTACCTGTAAATAAACCACCTGTATCAACTACAACAATGTGAATTTGGTCGTTTGCACCACCAGCGGCAGAAACTGTCGCAGAAGTACTAGGAGCAACAGGGAATATAGTTGACATTGAAACGCCGTTTACGTTCCAAGTGTTTGAGTATGTGTTTGCATCGACCATTGAAACAGTTAGCGAATTACCCAATGCACCAGCATAACGAGCCATGAATGGTCCGTATGTATTTGCATTATTCTGTGAAAGATATGAAGCAAAGAAAACGTCTTCGTTTTTAACTTGTACAGATGCGCCGTTTGCATTAGCAGTTGCATTATATGTTGCAGAATTTGCTGAACGAGTAACTTGTAAGTTATTACCGTATGCCAAAAAACTAGCAGCAGAGAAGAATGACGTTGCTGTATTAGAATCTGGAGAACCAAATGTGCTAACTAATGTAGGTTCTGTTGAAATTGTAATGATTTTATTAACTGGACCCCATGCAAATGGGCCAGCATACGCACCAGAAGTAGTTAATATCGTAGGAATTGCCTGCGTTAAATTAACTTCTGATGATAGAACACCTGGGGAAACTTGAAAAGCCATTGTCATCTCCTTAATTATTATGATTTTTTTGGCAGTTTATAAACTTATCATTACAATATTTATGAATAGAAAGAATTAGACATTATCTCCCAAAATCTTTAAAATAACCAGAATAAATATCATCGTTTCCGAAGTTTTCCCAAACGTCACCACCAGAAACATATAAATCATGTTCTGTTCCATCATTTACAATCATTGATGGCGGTGCTATTTGATCAATTTGATTCATTTGTTCTAATTGAATTTGTTTTCTCAAATCATGTGTCACAATATCTTTAAAGTATTTTTGAGTTGCTGCCCATGCAAAAATAACTAAAGACATTACTAAATCATCATTTGATTCTGCATCAGCAGCAAATGATGTTTTGTTTGCTATAAATGTTGTTAATTCTGAATATGTATCAAAATCATTTACAAGTAGTTTGTTGCCTTCGATTAATGTTTTAAGATTAGAGCAACCAATTCTTTTAACTTGTGTGGACATTTTCACGCCCATTTGAACTCCACGACCAAAACCAGCGGACAATTGTTGTGGTTTTTTATTTCCTGTTATTACTTTTAATAAATTTTCATACTCTAAATCTTGGTGAATTATCTCTGCTACTTGAGGATTGTTGTTTATTTCTACAATTATATATGCATCATTGTACATTTTTGCTGCATTATATATTACTGTAGGAAATAATATATTCGACACAGCAGAACTTCTATATGTAGCAACTTGTTCATACGGTGTCTGTGAAATATCAATAATTGAAAAAGCAGAATAATCTAAATTTTTGCCTTCAGAAACGTCTACTGCTATACAATATAAATGATCCTTTGTAGTTTCGTCGTCGCCTTTGACTGGATATTTGTATATTTTTAATAAGTCATGTATAGTCAAAGGATCTACATACGATATTTGTTGTAATTTTTGACCAGAAATTAGAGTATTTGAAGAACCTAAGAAGTGGCAGTTATGCGATACTATGCCGTTTGAGTAATACAGATGTTTGGTGCCAGAGTTTACTATATCGTATAAATCTATTTTTCTTTTTATATTTCTTTTAGAAATTACAAAACAATTACCATTTTTTGCTTCTATTTCGTCTTTTTTTGTTATATTTTTTGCTTTTATTGTACCATTAATCGTCATTAATGGATGATCTTGTGAGCATTTTAATTCTTTACCATTTGAAAATTTCAAATGAATATAAGAGTTCTTCGATATCTTGTTGATACCGAAGAACGGCACTAATCCTTCAGGTGAAAGTATTTTGTGATTTTTTGTATTTAAAACTATTGATTCAGGAATGTTAAGCATTGTTCCAATATTTTGTTTTTATCTTTATAATATTCTAGTTCAGGTACTCTCAACACTTGATATCCTTTATGTTTAAGAAATTCATCTTTTGCGAAATCTTTTTTTGAATTGTCGTGCCAATAGACACCATCAAATTCAATTATTTTATTATTACATACAAAATCTATGTGATATTTGTGATGATTTAAGTAACCATTATATTCTTTAAGATTAAAATGATCATCGGGAGTTATACTAATAATAAATTCACCATTTAAATCGTGATATTTACAATTAGTTTTCATAGAATCATTTATGTTATTATATATGTCTGAAAATAATTGTTGAGAAATTTTAGATACTCCAAAACCACAATGATTAGGTATGCAATTTTTACATATATCATTAATACTATTACCGTACCCTAATTTAAAAGTATAAAATTTCAAATTGTTTTGACAAAATTTACATTTTTCAATTTTATCGTGTGAGTAATTATTAAATAGTCTATATAATCTTTCTGTAAATTTATTACTTTCAAGTAAATGATCTTTAGTTAAAAATATTACAGAATTGAATAAATTATTATCATCACTTTGTATTTGTTTGACTAACCCTTGATTGTCAGTATCATAGTTGTATTTTTCAAATTTATCTTTTATTTCATTAATCGAATAGATTCTTTCTTTATAATCTTTTTTATGATATTTTATAGATTGAATATCAACACCCAACGTAAGTGATATCTCTTTCGGTGACATATCACCATACATAATACTATTCAATTTTTCTTTTAAATCATTATTTTTAAAATAATCATTGTAGATTTTGTTATCAATCATATATTTATTCAATGTACCACGAGGAATATTAAGTGTTTTGCTTAATTTCAAAACGCTATTTGTTTTTAACAGTTCTTTTAATTCTTCGACAGTTGGAAAAACATACCTGTCACTTTGTTTATCTTTACTTGCTTGTGATTTGTTTTTAATTTCAATGTCAAATTTTTTAAATAATCTGGTTATAGGTTGTCTATCGTAATAGCCAAAATGTTTTCCTATATCATTCAAAGACATTTTTTTATTAAAATATAAATCAATCAAGACATCTTTAGTGATATCTTCAATTGGTGTTTTCTTGCTCTCGTTTAAGTTGTTCATATAAATCTCCTATAGATACATCCATTGTATCAGTATTTATAAGAGTTGTAAAGCTACACGATTCAAATTCTTGTTGGAATTGTCTTTCGCTTGTGTTTTTTATTGTTTCTTCTTTCCAAACTTCGTCACGACCAGGTACTTGAGACCAATGTATTTCAAAGGGAACGTAATTACTTCTTTTTGCTATTGCATCGCACCACATTTTATAAAACAAATTCATACCATTTGGTGTAGAAACCATAATAATTTTAGTTTTTGTACCAGCAGTAATAACTGGATAAACTGAGGTTATAAATTCGTTTGCAATATTTCCTGGAACGAAAGCAAATTCGTCTAAGAATACAATGTTATATGAACCAGAACGAGCAGCAGAAGAAGAAGTAGATGATGCAGAAATTTTTGATCTGTTTTCTAATTCTATAAATCCTTTGTTCCAATCAGTAACACCTTGTTGTATCCAAATAGGTAAATTTTCATAAGCTAATTGTAATTTTGCTAAAATTTCTCTAGCAGTTTGACCTCTGTTAGCAAGAATAGCAATATTTTGTTCATCGTGAAACAATACTGTCCATAGCAAATAACATATTGAAGTTGTTGTGTTATGTGATAATATATCATTACTGTAAAATCTATGATTATCAGAATTTACTGTTATATCAAACATATTAGAATAAGTATCAGTTTTTTTTACAAAGATAACTAATTGTTTTCCAGATTTAGTCATAATGAAAGACTTAAATGGTATTAAGTCCTTTACAAAAACTTCTTGTAGATTTTCATCAAAAACTATATGTGTATCTGCACAAATTAATTCCAGACCAGAATCAGTTTTTATGATCCACTCTTGATATTCTATAGTTTTATGGATTTGAGAAACTGGAACCCAACCTTCATCGGATTCTATTTCCCAATCGTCATCTAATTCTATGGAGTCAATGAACTTTCGTTCTATTGTTTCAGAAAGTCTAAGCATTTTTCAATTATTTCTCTTTTGTTGTTTTTGTAATCATTTTCCCACACTATCAATATTTTATATCCATTATCTACTGCATATTTCTGTTTTTTAATATCACGTTCTTGTATTTCTTTTGCACTCATTTTAATTCTAGGGTGGTAAAATGAATCTTTGTATTTATTAGGATTACAGTGCCACCAATCTCCATTATATTCTATAATTTTTTTATTATATTCAAAATCATAAATGTATTCTTTTTTTTCTGAAAATAATGAAAATTGATGTTCTACCATAATGCCATTATGTAAAAATATTTTTAATAATTCTCTTTCCGCATTAGAAACGGAATAACCATTTCCAACTTTTAATCTATTAATTCTCTTTTTTTCTTCTAATGATTTATTGTTTAATGTTTTTTGCCATTTATATTGTCGTTCTAACCAAACTTGTTTACCTTGTTCTTGACCGTAGTTTTCAATACATTTTTCTATTGAAAATGTTGATTGTCTTTTAGATAAAAGTTTTTTCGCACTTTCTAAATCACCGTTAGTTTTTTCTAACCAATATTCAATTTGAGTTGAATCTTTATCTTTTGTTTTGTTTTGTTTTGCTTTTAATTTAATTTCTTCTACTTTACTTGTTCCTTTAATAAACTTATCAGAAAAAGGTGAATATTTACCACCATGTTGATATGCTGGATTATTGGATCCTTTTAATTTATCTTTTAAATATTGAGCTTTTATTTCAGAATCTTTTCCATGTAAATTTCTATATTCATCTGATAACATATTGTGTTTGTTTCTGAGATGTGAAATCAAATCTGCACCTTTGTGGCCGCATATACGACAAACAACATAATCTATATTTTCTTTTAAATTTGTTACATCAGAAAAGTCTTTATTAGGATATCTAATTTTTTTCTTTGTTGTTTTTTGCGTTTCGTTGTTGTTCATAAAATTCCCCTATTGTTGTTTCAACAATTTCACCAGTTTTTTTATTTTTTAACCGTATAGGGGTATTTATGTCTACACATTTACCTACTTGTCGTGGACATTTTGTTATGACAAATCTATTTTCATGAAATGTACGAATCATATCTTCTTGAAAGTCATACATATTAAAAGGTACTAAACCTTCATCAAGAGTAATAATTTTTACATATTTTGAAAAATAAACAGGATCTTGAGAGCATTTTACATATTCATCGATTTGCTCTTGTGTGTATTCTATGTTAACGCCAGCACGTTTTAATAGAGGATTATCACGATATGATACTTTACTGATCGTCATTTTTATTTGATTCCTTAATATTATAAATAAATGTGTATCGCCGGTGATCAGACCGCACACACTCTAATATTATAAGGGAATATCAGCATATGTATGTAAATGGATTTAATTCATATCTATAATTTTTTTATCGTTATTATTTTTTAACATTTTACTCAATTCTGTTGTGCTTCCAACAAATATTGCTTGATCTATAGTGGTATTCGTGACTTCACGTTTTACGCCATCCATTTCACGCATTTGTTTTTGTATATTCAAAAGTTCTTTATTAGCATCTACAATATTTTTTAATAATGTTCCATATACCTCAAATGCTCTCGGGTGTTGACCTTCTTTTGCTATGGCTAAAATTTCATCCATAGCTTCTCTGCCTTGTTCTATAATTTCTTTTATATTATCTTTTGATTGTTGATAAGCATCTTTGAGATCATCATTTAAATTATTAGAATCTTCAGATTTTTGTACAACAAGTTCTGTTGATTGTTCTGTTGATATTGGAACAATATCAAATATTTTTTGCATATTTTTGTCAAATTCGCTCATTTATGTTCACTTTGTTTCAGTTATTACAGTCGTATACGTGTAGTTACTATTTGCATTGGCTGTTGTTGGATTTGGAGTAACAGTAATATTAGATAATTGATTAGGTGCAATAACATATGAATTGAAACTATAATTTGAATTCGTAATAGCACCAATTATATTAGCAGACGATAAGAAATTACCTTGTGAATTAGTTAGCGATAATATATAATTGCTCCAAGAAACTACTTTCCCTGATGCAATTGCAGTGTTTAATGAATATCCTTGATAAACATATTCACCAACTTGATACGTTCCGATTCCGCCAGCGTTCATTTTAAATTGAACAACATCAGATTTGTCTATATTATTGTATATATTAGTAATTGATGTTTTGATTAATCCAACGTTGTTTGCAACTGAACCAAAAATGTAACCTTTTACTGTAAAATTCAAAGTCCATATTATTTTTCGTGTTTCTTCGTCTCTGTCGCCTTCATAATCTACTTCATAATTTGTTGAGTTTAATATTACTGGTATTTCTTTAACAAGTCCCAATTCAGGAATCATGTTAATTTTTATCGTATAATCTGGAGTGAAATACGGCAATATGTGTTCCATTACTTGTGTTCCGTCTTCGATATTTCTAACTATTAGATATACAGAAAAATCAAAATTATAAGGAACTGGATTGTACTGAGAAGATATACCGCCGGATAGTGGATTGTTACCAAAATTTTTTATGTTAGTATTTTGTTTTCGTGAAGCATCGTAGCTTATTCCATTTAATTCGTATGCTAATTTTGGTAATCCCATTTGAACTTTTTTTGTCAAATCAGGATCTTCTTCCAATCTCATTACGTATCTTTCTTTAGACGCATATGCAATTGGTATGATAAATCTTTCTTGTTCTGTTAAGTCTAAATTATAACGAACAAGTGTGATATCAGAAAAAATATCACCAAATCCAACGATTATTTTACGAATACTTCTATTATAAAATGTATTAGCCATATTAAACACCGCCCATTGGATTTGATTCTGAAATGTCTAATATATTTGTTGCTGAACTAATTATAAATTCGTTATCGTAATTTTCATCTTTTATATTTTCATTCAACGGATCGTAATTACTTAAAACATAAGATGCGTTACTAGAAACGCCTATAATAGAAACGTTGTCTAAGAATTCGCCTTTAATATTAGTAACGCTTAATGTTCCAGAAGGAGCGTTCCAAGATTGAACTGTTGCAGAAGTGAATGAATTTGCAAATGTATTATCATATGATTGAAACACTAACTCTTGCGATATGTAATTATTAGAGCCTGCACCCATAAGTAAATTTATTGTATATGATGATTCTGTAACTACAATATCTATGTCGGGTATTCCAGTATTGATTACTTCGTTAGAATATTTGAATTTTTCTAATTCTAATTCATAAAAATATGGAGTTTTTCTACCTAACATAGACATATCTTTGTTTTGCCCAGTGAATTTTATTTCATATAGTTCGCCATGACCATTCAGAACTGGAATATAAATTAAATCGCCCTCACGAGGTCTTGTGAACGTATTCTGCGGAACTCTTTGTGAAAAAGAACGTTTAGAAACTATTACGTTTATGGTATTTCTAATTTCTAAACCAAATTTAGTAAAGAAATCTTTGTCACCACCATATTCCATCACATTAGATAGATACATTTCTAATGGGAAAGCAGTTTCGAATTTTTTAGTTGGATCTTCACCAAAAAGCAAATCACGAGCGACATCATTATCATTTTTTAAATAATATGCATCAAAACCCATAATTTTTATAGATTCGGTTATAATATCTTCAATGAGTCTTTGTTCGTTTATTGCTGAATAATTATTAAAAAAATTGGAAGTTGCCATATTAATTCATGAACCATTCCAAAGGACCTGAGTAATTTGTTATCATTTCTTCTTCTAATTTTTTTAATTCGTTAGAAGCGTCATCATACATTTTATCACCGTCTAGCGTAACGCCACCAGGTAATTGTAGTCCTTTGAATTTGATTAAATTTGTACCCCATTGTTGTTTTATTTTTGCTGTAGCATATCGTTTAAGCCATCTGTCGTTCCAGATATTACCATATATGTCTGGATTGATCAGAGCATAGCATTCCGCAATGACGATTGAGCCAATTTGTGCTTCTGTGTCTCCCCAAGCCCAATCGATATAGAGACGTTGCATGTGTCTCTGGAAGCGAATTGGAACTTCGCCCGTAAACATGATCTCTAATGATCTTAAATGTTGCTGTGTGAGCGTATAGTTGATATATGAAGCACTTGTGAAGTCATATAGTTCATTTAATCTCAATTGATATCTCAAGTCAAACATATTTACCGAAGATAGAGAATCTGATATAGGAAATACTCTAGTTACACCAACTATATCTAAAGGATTACCTGCTTTATCTACGGTATATGATGGACTTAAATTTAAATATTTTGCATCAACATCACCAAGAGAATAAGAACTTACTGTTGCTGTAGTGTTTTGTAAATTCATATTTTTATCATAATACTGCAAAGTTTCACCAACAACGAAAGGTGTGTTTGGTTCTGCTCCAGTGATTTGAATAAATGTATTATTTGCACCAGAAAAACCAACAACTTGTGCGCTTGCACCAGAGGTTGCACCAACAATACCCGCATTGTTTGCAAAATTTGATTGTATATTTGTATTTACAACTAATTGAGAACCTGATAATGCATGAATATAGTATACCTTTTGCAAACCATCAAAGTGATAATCTTGCCAATATTGTAATGCATCATCAATACGATCATCAATTTGATCTGGATCGACGTTAATATCAATAACAGGAAAACCAAGTCTACGTAAACAATATTCTTTAAATGCTTCTCTAGATGTTATTGATGCCATTTTTTGTACCTTTTTTGTTATTTCGATAATGATGCTGGTATTAATTTTGCCATATTATTAATGATGTTTAGTTTATCATTTTGATCATCAGTAAGGCCACCAACAACCGTTACCACTGTAGCTGATGCAGATTCAATTCTAATAACCTGAACTCCAGATGTGTATGCGATAGGATTTTCATCTACACCGCCAGTAATATTACCAGAAGATATTGTTGCTGTATATAAACCTGGTTGAAATTTAATCTGCCATAGATTAGAAATATTACATGTAATACCAGTTTGAGTTGATGTAGATAGTCTGTCCAAACCAGTTGCTGTCGCAATTTTCGGGAAAACAATACCACGCTCAGAAGATTCCTCTTCTACAATAGATGAATATAAATCCTGCGATTGGACTGTTGTTTGATCCAAACTCACGTTTATAAGATTGTTAACATAATCAAATGAATAAGACATTAATTTATTTAAACCGCAATAGTATCAACTGTTCGTGTAGCGGAAACGCTTAATCCTGTAGAAGTTACAATACCAGATGATTCATATGGCTGAATTGAGTTGCTAGAACCTGTTGCATAGTTTCTAACTCTAATAACAACGTTAATGTTATTTGATTGAATCAATGAATTCGATATTGAAGTATTAGAAGCTGCTGCATCAATTAATGGTACAAACATTGTAGAATTAGCATATGAATTCGTCAAATTGCTAGATAGATAAAAAGTTGAGTTAGACCAACTTGTGTATGAATATCTATCATATGTATTTGCTGAGTTTTTAATTCTTAGTGTTCCAGCAAACGGTTCATCGGAACTAATAAAACCAGTAACGACGACAGTATTAGCATTTGCCGCATTATTCGCAGACGTTAACGTATATTGTGCGTAGTTTATAGTTGTTGATCCACTAGATACTGCACGAGCAACAAGAACTTGATCACCAGAAACGATAGAACTGACTGTGATTTTTTGGATATTCGGTGGTGTTTGAGTTGTACCATCATCCGCTGTAAGTTGATAGTTTTGGATATCAGAAGTAGCCATATTCTGTAACCATATACCTTGAGCACAGAAAAATTTACCACCAGCAAATGTTCCAAATGGTGCCGTTGGTTGTGGTGTATATCCAGTTAGTCCTAGATATAATTGACCTTGTGTGCCGTTTGTATAAGTATTTGCCGTTTGACCCCTGGTTGTTTGGTATTGCAACCATTCGTATGTCTTCAAAACGGAAAGACCGTTACAATCAATTGTTAAATCATAAGATTTTGATCCGTTTCCATTATTTAAATTTTTGCTTACAGCCCCATATGTTAACGTAGGCACAGTAGTAAAAGCTGCGACAGTAGCAGCATTATCTGAAATTGAAGAATCGGTTGACGTTGATATAGGTACAGGGTTTCTACCACTAGCAGATAAATCAATCGTAAAATAGTTATATGTATTTCCGTATTCCCTAGCATACACAGTAACTTGTCCCGAATTCAATAGAGAGCCAGAACGTTTTACTGGTAACACTAAGTCTACATGTCCTGTAGACCAATACTTGTTTATTAATGAGTTCGTTCCTTGACTAATGTAAAGTTGAGTATTTGCTTGTAACGGAGAACCCAATGTATATAAATTTGAAAAAAGCGATTCGCCAGTTGATACCAATGTAGTCGTTCCAGCACCAGTTCCTGAAGTAATTGTAGTTGCACCTGTCGTAATCGTTCCTGTAATAGGGCGAACCCACCATCTATAATTTGTATTATCATATGCAAGAAGTGTCCCAGTGTTTGCTCCTTGAACAACAATTTTACTTATGTCGTTTGATACGGCAGATGTGTAAGTTGATCCAAATTGTAGGAGTAATATACCAGCTCCTGCATAAAAAGAGCTTGAGTTGTCCCATCCTAAAGTAGATAATCCACCTCCAGATAAATATTGCAATGATGTTTCATCAATAAACCAGTTATTAATCATCGTGTAGCTGGTTGGAGTAGATGCAGACATCGGCGGTTTATATTGCATATACGCCACGCCAGCGAACAAGTTCTCTAAATATGAATAGAGTGCATTCACTGAGTAAACAGTGGTGCCGCTAGTGTGCGTGATTCGGCTGTTTACGGTATCAATCGTAAAATCGGTTGCGATAGTCATAATTTCTTTCCTATTAAAATATTTTAGTTTATTTAATATTTAGTTAATTTGGAAAATACGAATCGAGCAGTTTTAATCCGCTGTAATTTTCGAGTTCGGCGGGGGTCAAATCAGACCTTTTAATGCCAAACTTGGCGCGCTCATCATTGTCGAGCCAGCCATAGCACGCGACAATTGCTCTGAATTCCTCTGGCGTTAAATCCGCCCGCTCTTTTGTTGCGGCAGTCCAAAATAAATTCTGATTTTCTTGAGAGGGTGAAATATTCATTTTATGAGCCTATGCTGTCCTGAATTTGATTGACAATAATTGATAGGCCGGCGTTCGTAATAACACCGGATGTTTCGTATGGAACATATTTGACTGGCCCGTAATATCTAACTCGAACCGTGACGTTGACATTGGCCGACCACGGGTATGTAAACGACACCGTGCTACTCGCCGCAGTTCCACTTGCTAGAACGGCATTCGTAGCGCTATTAATTACCGCCCACGTCGATCCAACAACAATGTTCGACAGCGAAGCGGGCGCGGATACATAGGACGAAACGTTTGAGCCAGCCGAACCAATTGACGACGCAATCAGACTAATCGTTACCAGACCAGTGCCGCTATTACTGACCGTTCCAGAAATCGTGCAATTAG
>Ga0007828_1000371_pt1 | contig 11685 bp, 21 predicted proteins | sample CryBogCBE16Oct07_FD_71232 | JGI IMG/M metagenome (GOLD analysis project Ga0007828, IMG submission 71232) | Freshwater microbial communities from Crystal Bog, Wisconsin, USA - CBE16Oct07 | ecosystem: Environmental > Aquatic > Freshwater > Lake | place: Crystal Bog, Wisconsin, USA | collected...
AACCCAAACGATAGGCAAGCAACTTGTCGATGTCGATTGCGTTAGCGGAGATGTAGTTATTAAACTCCTCACGCATCTTGTCCTCAAGGCGAACCCATCCGCTACCGATCTTGCTCTTGAGTTGACCACCTGTGAACCCAACGATAGTAGCAGGAGTAATCGTCTTGAACGGAGCAACTAACTCCTTGAGAGTAGAATTAGCAACTCTGTCATTGTTGATGACTGCTTGATAGTTATTGATCTGGATATAGATGCCACTACCAGTCTTTTGATCGACGGCACAATCTTTCCAAGAGTTACGATCTCTCCAAGAGTTACCATTGTTAGGATCGAACATTAACGCACCAGTACGCTTTGCCTTGGTAGTAGTGAACGATGCGGTATTAGTAGGCAGGGCAATCGTGGATGCAAAGATGAAGTCCTCATCAGCAAACCCATTAGCCTTCTTGAGATCAGCAATCTCTTTAGCATATTGAGCGTACTCCGTAGGCTTGAGAACCTTTGTGACTTCGACAGCACCCTGCTTCTCTACCTTCTGCATCGTGAACAGATAGACACTCTCATTATTAGATGCTTGGGACGCAAGGTAACGACCATACCTAGCACCAGAGTTATAGTGCCCAAGGTCATTAAAAACTAATTTAATGTCATGCCTAGCTTGGAACTCATTCATGTTCGTAGTCTGAACATTTCCATTCCAATTCTTGCGATACCGCATCATGTGGAAGCGTAGCTTCTTGGTAGCGTCACGCTTCGTGATGTCAACATTATCAGAGGTGATAACCTTGCCGTTGAAGGTAATCTTTTTAACGATGTTACGGATATGATAGAAACCGCTAACCATGTTATCCAACTCGGACATGAACTTCTTGGCAGAATACTCACTCTTGGCAGATGCGTTGATCTGCTTCTGAATGTCATCGACAAGCACCTTGATAATCTCACTTGCCTTGGTTTTGATATTGGCAATAGTCCTATCCGTATATTGCAGACCCTCACGACTTGCCGCAACATCCAAGTCACCGATACCGAAATCGACAACGATTGAGCTATTGAACAAGTAACCAATCTGTGTATCGAGATCATTACCAGCAACAAACTTTAATGCACTTCTGTCGATAGGGTATGCGATGTTACCCATGACTGCCATCGGGCGATTGTCGTCTAGGTTCTCATAAAAAGACCAACCATTACCAGCAGAGATAGGTTTAGAGAAAATCTTGTCATATTCTGCTTTGTCCATGCCGATCACCTCTGGACGAACCTTGAAGAAGCGTAGGTAACGCTTGACTGCACGACTGAAGTAGTTGGAGTCCTCACCCTTGACAGGAATGACAATCTCGACACCATTAGCCTCGGTTGTGTCCTGCGTGGACAACAGGGCAATCTGACCGATACCACTAGGGTCAATAAAGGCATTATACGAACGAACTTTGCCGTCGGTAAAGCTATTGATAACAAAGTTGTCACCATAAGCAAAAGCACTCTTTGAGCCTAGACCCAACTGACCGATAAATGCGTTGCTCTGACGCTTTGTGCTTTCACCATAGAAGCAGTAGATGTCCTGAATGTCCTGCTCGGAAAGACCACGACCGAAATCTCGGATCTTGAAAACCTTGGACAACGGACTAGGCAAAGTTACACGGATAGGAGTATTAGGCTTGCCGATCTCGACATTAGCATCGTAGGCATTAGCGGAATACTCACGCACGACAGCACCGATCTTGTCGGTGTAGAGTTGGTTGCGGAGAACATTGAAGATGTGGGCAAGACCAGTATCTTTGATGCCGAAACTGACGGCAGACTTAATTCCCTTGGATTCTAGCGAGTTATAGGTAGTGTTTTGGATCATGGTGTTAGTAGTGTTGGTTGTTGTGTGAGTCCTTATAGTAGACTTTCTTGTATAGCGTGACAAGAATTATTTTCACAATTTTACAGGTATCTCTAAAGCATTGAATAAGAATGACTTACAGCGCCGGGCCCCGCCGGGCTAAAGGAGATCCAATAAACCAAAAAGAGCCCCCCGAACAATGGGGGGCCCTTTGTAAGACAGTCTCTAGCGATGTCTATGAGTAGAACTCGTAGAAGAATGATGGGAGCGACCGCTTGAAGAACTATGCTTCCATCCTGCTGCGTGTGCCCCAGAAACGAATAGGAAAGATGCTACGATAAAAGTTCCAACGATTGTTTTATTCATGTATTGAGTATAAGTTGTATTTGTATTTTTCTATTCCACCATTGTTGAACATACGATAGTGCCAGTTACCATGGGTAACATCCATCATGTGTCCGAACAATAGAGAGTTCTTTGGATTAACCTCGTAGCCAAGAAGTTTTAGAATAAATGTGATGGGGTCTTTCATTTTTATAGTTTATGGGTTTTTGGTTTGGACTGCAAGAAAATTGTTCCCTGCCACTCCGTCGAGTGCTACCCCCAGATGAATCTCTTCACGCTGGGGTTGGTGACTGCACGATACGATTGCAGAACACACAGGGGTTGTCGGATTTGGGTTCCCTGCTCCGACCTACAAGTTTCTATGTTCCCCCCATAGACAGAGGTTTGCTCTCTGCTTTTAGCCCAGTTAATTATGCTGGACGCCGACTTGAGACGGTTAACTTCAGACGATCATTTGTCGTCTGCAAATTAGTAGCATTACAAATTATTAAAGAGCTTCCTAGGTTGTGTCTTTAGAACTGCTAGGCCAGTCCTTGTATTATTATAGTAAACTTATTTGTCCCCCGTGTCAACAGGTGTTTCAAAAAAACTAGAGTCTAATCCAAAATAGGAAAACAATTCCCAAAGCTTTTCCTGTGCTATCTCTAACCCTTTAACCGAATCAAAATCTTCAGTATGTTTTATCTCTTGCTCCAAATAGTTTTGCATATTAATACAGACGGCGCGCCACCGCTGACCATTCAAGCAATCAGTCATGGGGACTTCTTCTTTTGGCAAGGAATATTTAATATTAACTTCCATAGCCATAATAGGGATTTACGAATGCCAAATCCAATAAATAGGCAGATTAGCTAGCCCGATTTTCCCTAAATAGGGATTTACGCCCGATATCCCCCTAAATAGCTTTTTTCAGATACCCCTGTCCCCTGACATCAGAAACTAATATCGTTTCTGTAGGACTAAATGAGGTAATTATTTCTATTTCCACTATTATTAGTATACTACTACTTGGGAGACTTGTCAAGCCCAGTTAAGTTGTTGATATTCAAGCACTTACAGCGCCGGGCCCCGCCCGGTGGGCATTGTATTACATTACCAGCTATCTGTAAGACAATGGCAGGCAATCAACCCCAAGATGAATAGTAAGACAATATATCGCTTTCTCATTTTGCCTCCTCCGATCCGCCGAACATCTGATCCCACTCTTCGCCCGTGATGCCCGTCTTGAAGAACTCACGCTCGTCGGCGTTGAGCGTGGGGAAGGCGTTCTGCAGCAGTGCCCCTGCATTGTAGGCGGAGACCTGTGCCTCCGTGATGTTGAGGTCGAGGGTGCGGGTGACCCCTGTGAAGGGAGAGGTGCGAGTTACTTTCATATGATCATCATACTACAATTTGTCCCTAGCACAACAAAAACTTTCTATGAATAAAAATTAATTTTAAGAAAAAAGCTTGACACATCACTTGTCTTACTATACAATACCGGGCGGGGCCCGGCACCGTAAACCCTTGAGAATCAGCAACTTACACAAGCCAGAATAGTGTCAAGCAAAAACCGCCCACGATGTTAGTCGTGAGCGGTTGATGTTAGGCTAGATGTTAGGCCTCGACTAGAACCGCATCTTGAGCCTCCACGACTTGTTGGGCCGCGATCCCTGCGAGAGGGTCGAGCAGTGCGTGTAGAGCGTCCGACCTGCGAGGCAGAGCCATCGCGTTACCGCGCAGGACATTGGTGAAGGCGTTGTGCAAGCCCCAGAGGTTGCGCTCGGAACCCCAGACATCGTGTTCGGGTTCGTGCCACTGGGCGACAACATCCGCAAGCGCAGTCTTGGAAACCGCGCCGCAACGGAAGGCCTTCACGATGATGTCGTGGGCATCCTTGTCGGCAATCGCGCAGGACTGATAAGCCTCGACGCGCTTTGCATGGTTGCCCCATGCGCTAGTGAGCTTGCCGAATGCGCCAGCGAGGAGCATCGGAAGATCGCGCAGGATGAACTTTGTGTGACGACGAGCGATCTTGATCTCGTTGTGGAACGCGAGGTTATCGCAGACGAAAGGCGCGGAGCCAGCGTTGATGCCAGCAGGGAACGACTTGTCGTGCGAGTTACGCAAACCGATCACAGTCCCGACAGTCTCGGCAAGCGAGAAGTTAGGGATTCCAGCGACTTGGAACAGTCCAAAGTAACGCTGACCATCACGAGCGAGAGCGTGACGCTCCTGCACGATTTCAAGGCCAGCGGTTGAGACGGTCTCGCGCAAACCTTCGATGATGCGCGAGTGAGGGATCGGATGCCACGACTCCGTGGCGTTAGGGGTGATGGAGTTAGCGACTTGCTCGGAAGAAACTTCGTGGCCGCCGCAGTGTAGTGTGAGGTTCAGTGTTTTCATTGAGCCTTTATCATCCTATTTTTTGTGCGGTACGGCAAGAGGTATTTTGATTTTTTTGTGTTTTTATTTTTATCACATACTACTTGACACCCGCAGAGCCAGTGTTTATGGGGCTCCGCGACCTATTTGATCTACAGCCGGTAGCCTACCCGTAGAGCCAGTATCCATGCGCCTGTGCAGTTGTCTTACAAACCGCCGGGCGGGGCCGGGCGCCGTAACCCGTTGAAGCTTAGCGAGTTACGACGATTGACTGTTGGGATGTTATATTAGCGCATCTTTTTCTCCTTTTTTATTTATTTTTATTTGCATGAATTGCGATGGCCACTAACAAGCATATTAGTATAAAGGTCATGGCGCACAATGTTAAACGGTTGCAATTACAAAGCCGGAATTGTCCTTTTTTCCTTTACCTTTAGCGACAAGCCCGACGATCACGCCTTGAGGATCTAGGAAGCGAAGGTCGGTGTCGTCACCATTAACCACGGGCTTGCCAAGGTAGGTTTCGGGAAGTTTGCCAGCAAACACGGCGGCGATGTTTGCTTTCGTCTTTGCAAAGAGTTCGACAAGGTGTTGATTGTTTTCCTTGCGTGAAAAGGTAAGGTGATAGTTTTCGGGAAGTTCACCATTAACAAAAGCAATCATCCTTTTAGGGTTTGGCGTGTAGTCATAGAAGGTAACATCCGAGAAAGCCTTCATATCAATCAGATTTTCCCAAGGGAGATCAGAGAGAACATTCAACCGCACAGCAAGTTTCATGTTTTTCTTTTTTGCGTTTTTAATCGCAAGGGAAATCTCCTTCTTTAACTGAGCGAGGAAAGCGTCTTTCTGTTCTATGAAGTAGCGAGACTTTTTCAGTCGTGCCTCTTGAACATTAGAGAAAACGCCCATCCCCGAAGTGTTGAGACAAGCGGCGGCACAGCCTTCCGAAGCATGAGAGCAAAAGTTTTTGCCAGAGAGGTTATAGGGAAGGAGAGACAAGCCAAGCGTGAGCCAGCCGAGTTTTTCGCCTTTTTTGATTTTGGTGTTGTTTGGTGATAGGAGTTTCATAAGTTTTGATTTTTACAATTTTTGTGTGAGGTGTCAACGATCAATTTTCTGGATCCCAGTCGTTTGATCCTTCACGGATGAGGTGTCCTTCTGGCACACGATCCGTTGCCCATCCCATAAAGTTTTCCCTTGGGATACTTGCGAGAGTATCAATTCCAGCTTGCAGGGCATCAGCCTTGAACTTTTCCGCTTTACCTTTGTATTGTTTGCTGATAGGGGAATCTTGCCAGAGGCGAATGTTTTCCCATGTGAGACCACGGACGATGTCCTCCGATGTGGTGAGAAAGTAGGCGAAGCTCTCGCCGATGTAGTGAAGGAAACCATCTCCGAGAGTTTGTCCGTTGCTCACCCATCCTCCCTCGTCGTCAATGTTGCTTGTGACATTTGCACCAGCAACGCCAAGGTTGAAGTAGCGGTTAAAGGATCGCTCAATCTGTTGGCGTGTGCCAGAGAGACCGAAGGCTAGTCCGTTTCCATAAGAGGAAATTGTCTCCGAGGCGAAGGTTGCGTTAGGGGTTAGGGTTGGGGTTGTGTTGTTTGTCATAAGCAAAGACTAGGCGAGAGAGAGACAGATTGCAAAATCTTTTTTCACTTTTGCGAAACTTTTTTTGTGCGAAACTTGTTGACGGCCTGCAGGGCTAGTGTTTATGCGGCTCCGCGGGCTAGTTCGTCTAGAGCCGGTGGGGTAGCCGCACAGCCAGTATCTATCGGCCTTCGACATTGTATGACAACCCGCCGGGCGGGGCCGGGCACCGTAAGTAGTTGATATTCAAGAACTTAGAACGATTGCGTCTCTCGGAGGTATGTTAGTCGCTTATTAGATATTAAGTAGCACTCTTCTAGCCTCTGAAGTGGACGATTTAATCCAGTATCATAAATTGTTCCGTTTATGACGGCAAAAGCGTGACGATTAGTTGCAACATAGTAGTGACCAGTTGGGTTCTCTTTAATGAACCTCTGAATGGTGACACTTTTGTAACGCTTTTTCTTATATGTTATACCATATTCCTTTTTTGCATAGGCAAGAAGTTTTTTAGGATGAAAACCTTTGCCATTTTTGCGTCCAGCTTCCCTGCCAATCTTGTGGGCGTACTCGTAGGGTATGCCTGCACTAATCGCCAAAGCTCGGATTGTGCAATCTCTTTTGTCTTGGATTCCAGAACGAGAACGACCTCCATCGGTTGCATTTGTTTTTAATTGCATTTTTATTTTGAGAAAGTTGGAGCCCATGCGAGTGTTTCACGACATCCTGTTAACACGCACACCCTATGAAGTCGAGGTGCCAGAGGGACTTTTCTGGAAGAGTGATTAGGCGATCAACTCAAACCGCACGATCCTATCCAAGCGGAATCTGCGGATGTCATCCACGGCAGGGACATAGCAGGTGATTCCCTCGCCAGCAGGGAAGAAGGCACGATCCTCTTTGTAGAAGAACTTCGCAAACGGACGGCATACCTGATACTCTTTAGGCTCGAAACGATTAGTCTCTGCCTTGTAGACGATGCTATAAGTTTTGAACAAGCCGAGCTTGTAGGCGATTTTCGTGATGAGGAGATTAAGGTTGGTTTTCATTGTTTTTGGGTTTGTTGTTGTTGGTTTAGTGTGATTCTATTTTTACAATTTTTGGGTCAGATGTCAATAGGTGATTTTGATATTTTTTGCGGCTCGGTATGCCGTGATCATGTCGCTGATGCGGTTGCGGCTCATCTTGGTCATGCCGCTAGTAACGCCCCAGTAGCGTTTTGTATTCTTGTGAGTGCGAACCTCGTTTTGGATGGCGATTGCCAGATAGGTGCGGATGTTGCAGACATTTGTGAAGTTGAGTGTGGTGTTCTTATTTTTCATGCTGTAAGCATACCACGAGTTGCAGTAAAAAATCGAGAAAAAAATGCGGCTAGGTGAAACTTTTTTTTATTGAAATGTGTTGACACGATTTGCCGGTTCTGATAAAAGAAGTCATTCATTGTATTACAATTGTCTTGCATTGCGAGCCGGGCGGGCCCCGGCGCTGTAAGTCGTTGATTATGAGGGCTTTACATTAATCGGCCATTTTAGTGACGAAAACAGGAGTATATTCACCCATGTAAGCACCAGCGATGTTAAATTCAAAGAATTCCCATGCCTCATCTCTATCCATTCCATCAGACATTAGTTTGTTGATGATCTTATTGGTATCGTAGGCGATCACAGAGGGGCGACCAGCTTGCGAGGTGAAGCCAATGATGCAGTCATCATACCCATCAGCCTTGAGAACATTTTCATCAAGGCATTCTAGGAGATCGTCAAGGTTCAGACTAGAACTCATAACCGCCTCCTATCTCGTTCCTATCTTCAAAATTAGAATCTAGGTAGCGGTCGGGTTCTACTTCATCCATGCTCCTAGGCGTATGTCCTAGCTCATGCTCTTCCATGTAGTATTCTGGCTCGTTGCTGTTATCGGGGTCGTTGGGGTCTTGCATAATCTAATTAAAATGTTTTTTGGTTATGGTGTCAAGCACCGATGGTTTCGCAGAAGCTCTCAAAGCCCCTGACAATGTGCGAGATGTCGCCAGAGGTTTTGCAGAGCGCATCGGCAAAGCTAATCGCGCAGTCACGCTCAAGCTGAAGCTGAAGCAGTTTCTTCATCACTTCTCTGGCTGGCATACCGGCAGTATGCTCCTCAAGAGCGTCCAACATCAGATCAAAGTCTGCCTTGGTGAATTTCTTCTTAATCATCTTATTTGACTCCTAGGTTATTGAGTTTCTTTTGGAATAGCGCATCCTGCACTTTCTGCCAGCCTTCCTCTTGGAACGGCGTCTGCGCCGAGGACTCATCATTCCAATGGAAGGACGGGATACCCCAAGAGTTAGCCTCATAGGTTGCGGCACTATGCTTAACGGCAAGGTGTCGCCAAACCAAAGAGGTGGCACAGGTGTCGATGGCGCAGAATGTGAGCGCGACAATGGACATGACTAGGATGTTGCGTGTGGTGGTTTTCATATTAGAATTAAAAATCTTTTTTATTGTTCTGTCAAGCCTCTTGCCAGACATTCGGGTTGCCGTGTTCCTTAACGATAGCCTCCAACTCATCCAGCCAAGCCTCGTACTCGGAGGCGTAGGCGGCGAGGTCGTCAACTGCGATTTCTTTGTGGTCTTGTAGTAGTTCCATGATTAGATCCTAGCACATGGGCTATAGATTGCAACAACTTTTTTTGCGTTCGGATAATTTTTTTATTTTTTATTCTTGACAAATGCATTGTCTTACAATCAGCCGGGCGGGGCCCGGCCTCGTAAGCTGTTGATATCCAACGCTTTATGCTAATCCCACTTCTGCTGATGTTTAGTGGTGCGTTTATAACGCTTTTTTGAACTAATTAACTTCTGGGCTGGAGCAAACCGATGGCGCGGCTTAACATCCTGTAATTTGATCGTGAATCGTTCAGTTTTCATCTTATTATTCAGCAGGGACATTCTCCCAGTACCAGTCCTTGTACATGAGTTCCCATTCTGCCTTGAAGCATTCGAGTTGCTCGCCTGTGTAGGTGAACAGATACGCGAACCTGTCAAGAATTGGTTTCATGTTGTATTCGTTGAACGATTGCTCTAGCGACTGCCAGAGAGAGTTTTCGTTCATCGAACGGAGGATGAGTTCTTGAGTGGTGTTGTGTGTGATGTCAATTTTCATAATGTGATTATGGGTTAGGGTTAAGGTTTTGTCAATATCAATCTGCTCCGAATCTGTCACACCATTCTTGCATTGATTGCGAGGAAAGATTATGACACTCGTCAAATTCTTCCGTGGTAATTCTTGTGCAGGGTACAAGCTCGACGATTGTCCAGATATTCGTAAGCTCGCCGAAGTTATCAAGCAACGGACGAGTTCCGCTACTAGCGGAGCGATGCTGAAGAGTAGCATTTTTACCTCCAAGGAACTTGAAGATGCAACCATCTTTGTCCTCGTAGAGTTCACCAACAACAAGCGAAGCGATTTTTTCTCTTGCTTGCTCTCTAGTGATTCCAAAGCGTTCGGTGAATGGACGCACAGGGCGACCATTTTTGATCCAAGTTTCAAGATTCATTTTCTTGATTTCTGCGAGAGTGAATTGAGTTGTTTCAGTAGTGTTGTTCATATTTTTATTTGTTGTTATAGTAAGGGTTGCTCATGATTTCTGCAAGTCTTTTTTGATGGTCTGCAATCTTCTTTTCAAAAGCCTCTAGGCGAACCTTGAGAGCGTTCTGCCGTTTCGTTTTGTAATTTATCTTTCTTATTTTCATGCTTCTAGCGTATCACGGAAGATGGAAAAACACAAGAACTTTTTTTCTTTTTTGTGAAATTTTTTTGAAGAAAATGCTTGACATTGCAAACGACCGGGCGGGGCCCGGCTGCGTAAGTCTTTGAGTATCAGCTACTTACTACGTTGCCTTTGCCACACTCTGGCATAGATGTTATATAGGCGCTTTTCATACTCTGGATGTGCGCCTAACTTCACACCTCGCCGACGCAGTATGTCGGCGAGGTGACGCTTGATCTGTATCTGTTGGACGATTGTCATACGTGGTGTGCTAGTAGCTTAGTGGTGGCGGTGGTTGCTAGTCCCTGCGAAGTGACCAGATGTACCATGACTGCCACGACCAGAGATGCCGCTACTGCGAGTGCTGGCGTGTGAGGTAGCAGGGATGAGGACAGCGAGAGCAAGTGAGATGATGGCGATGTGTGAAGTGCGATTCATATTGTGTGTGGTGTTGATTGTGATTGTATGGTTACTTGGACAGGACTTCAAGAGCTATTGTTATGATGCCGACAGCAGAGAGCGAGAGCAAGCCGAAGGCGAGGAACGAGGCGATGATGAGGACTGATTCGATGTGGTGTTTCATATGTAGTGTTGTGGTGTTGTGTGGTTAGCGTGACTGAAGGAAAGTCTTTGTCTCAAGCAGTGCGTTGCTGATGTAGTAGCAAACCTTCATGCGAAGCGTGTTCTGATTGCGACCATGGAAAGCAGAGAGGTTGTAGAACTTCTGTGAGAGATTGTAGATTGTGGTGATCATGCTTTGAGTATGTGTGAATGTGGTGATTGTGTCAACGATTATTTCTTCGGAATCCAGAAGCCTTTATTCCAGAGGCTACGCTTTACCTCTGCGAGTTTCTGGAGTTCGATTCTACGGAGTTCGATGATTCTTTGTTTGGTTTCTTTATTCATAGTTTGATTATATGGGTTAGGGTTATATTGTAAAGGATTATTTTTTAGTGCCGGTATGGACTAGCTGAAAGATTCTTCTTGGCTATCTCTGCCGCCTTCTTGTTCTGTTCAGCGATGAGGCGATTACGATTGGCGATCTTCTGATCTAGCGTTTGATTGTTCTTATCTTTCATGGATTCATCCTACCAGCATCACGCAAGAAAAGCAAGAACTTTTTTTATTTTTTTTAATTTTTATTCGTGCCCCATGCCGCACTGCCAGCGATCACAGCGTAAGACAATTGTATTACAACGCGTATCCCCTCCCCTTTTTGGAAAAAAAGGCTTGACTTTGGCCGGGTTGAGGTCGGGTGGGTGCTACTTCCCTCTCCCCCAATAAAATAACTACATTATTCAGAAATCTCGCCGCTTTGAATGGTTTTAAATAATAAATCAGCGGCTCGACAGCCGCTCGCTATGTCATGCGAGCGAATTTCCGATACACTGTCGCGGAATTTTCGGAATAATCCGCGTTGGTTAACGCTAGCGTTGGTTAATTCCCTCGAATATGGGGGAATTAGAAACAATAATAATACATTAAAACATAATATATTAAAAAATATATATTAATGAACAGAATAGTATAACCTATTTCCAATCACATCCAAAATATAATAAACACGCTAACATACCAAGAAAGAAAATTAAATCTAATATAATTGTAAAAGTTTGCATAACTATTATATACGTGACCCCATACCTTTTATAAAAATGAGAATATTAATCCATTATTAATAATAAGATCAAATTAAAAATGCCGGGGGGCACTCCACCCACACACTGCATAGCAGTTTATCTAGGTGCGAATGTCCCACGTCTCCAGTATGTGTAATTACATTAAGACGCCTCTAATGAGAAATC
>Ga0007828_1000372_pt1 | contig 11683 bp, 2 predicted proteins | sample CryBogCBE16Oct07_FD_71232 | JGI IMG/M metagenome (GOLD analysis project Ga0007828, IMG submission 71232) | Freshwater microbial communities from Crystal Bog, Wisconsin, USA - CBE16Oct07 | ecosystem: Environmental > Aquatic > Freshwater > Lake | place: Crystal Bog, Wisconsin, USA | collected...
TTAACATCATAAGCCTCGTATTTATCTAGTAAATTTCTTTTAACTAAATTCTGTTGCAGGATATTAATTTTAAGTAGGTCTTTTCTAAAACCTGGCTCATCATTAAAAACATCATTACCTCTTATGTCATTAGCTTTTTGTCTTAGATCTCTAAGTCTTGAATTTACATCACGATTATATGTATCAACAAGAACTTGATCAAATGGATTTTTAATAAGATATTCCCTATATGCAACTGGATTAAATTCTTTTAACTCACGCATAACTTTTTCTTTAGATTTAATTTGGTTCTCTACATTAGTAAATTCGCGTGAGTCTACGTTTGATCTTGTACCAAAAAAAGAATTAAAGAGTATTAAATCTTTATGCGGATTAAAATTATCCTTATTACTAACTATATCAGGCATGCCATAAATATTTTCTGCGATGCGCCCAATACCATCAAAATAGTTATTAGATAAGAAATATAAAGTATTAGGGCTTACATCAATTTCACCTAATGTGCCAACACCAACTATTCCATTTACAAGCATATATCTTGCAGCATCTTTATATATTTGAGGTACGCTATCTCCACCTGTATAAGCATCTCCCATACGACGATTTTGGTCGCTATAAATATGTTGTCCAAGACTATTTTTATTGATGAGAAACTCTAAGATAGGACGCGTTGTGCTTGGCGCAATAGAATCTACTAACCATGCAAGTGGGTCTTCAGTAGGAGGCATCTTAGATATTGGTAACGGTATAAATGAATCAAGCGCAATAGAACCAAACACGTTTGCAAGTCCATCTTTTATAGATTGGTGTCCTGATACCATAGCAGCAAACTGAGCGCCAGCTGCAGCAAATGCGCCAAGTCCAAATCCCCAAGGCATTTGGAAAGTAATAGGTTCTTTAAGTCCCATGTGTTCAGTAACACTTCTTGGTATATGGAAACGCGCATAACGAGTCCATTGCTGCATGTTATCTGTAGCAGTTGCATTACGTCCCAAGTCATCATCATCTGCTGACATAAAGGACATTGTGTATGCAAGCATGCCTAAACCTAAAAGCGATCCAGTCATTATTCGGGCATGAGTTTGCTGAACTGCATAGTTCTTTTTAAATTCTTCCAACGCAACTGGGTCATTCCTAATATGAGCAGGAAGATTATCTACTAAAGGAGAACCAAGTCCAATATTATCTTTTGTTAATTTAGTAAATGCTGGAGCGATAGCCTCAATTGCTCTGACCGCACCTGTAGCAGATGGTCTAAAGAACATATAGAATGCGCCCATCACTTTACCTAAATTACCAACCTGTTCAAAGTTAGCTAAATTTTTAGCGTATGCAATACCTTTTATAGAAGCATCTTTCATAGCATCTGCTTCATTCATTCCTTTTGCTATGTTCTTTTTATATTGATTCTCTCTGGCGATACCGTATGCAGCCGTGCGACTTGCAAGTTCAAACATATCTGTCCAAGTATCAAGAACTTTATCCAGTTGTTCTTTAGTTTTAATGATACCGCTTCTACCAAGTTCTTTATGAATATCTTCAAAACCAGAACGTAAACCTTGCCCATGCATGTATGTAACCATACCGCCATTTTTAATAAGGTCAATCATGTCTTTAATATAAGGTTCTTTTTTAGACATTTCTAATAGAGTTCTAAGACTCTTTATGTCTCCTTTTTTGTAAAGGGCAGCTACTTTCATAGCTTTATTTAAACCTTGCTGAGCAACAACTTGAGTACTGACTGCCTTTATAAATCTAGCGGCTTCGACTGGCCCCATCTCTGCACCAATAGTAAACGCATTGGTCAACGCATCGCGCACAAAGTTCATAGGGGCAAACGAATAGTTATATCTAGTATGCAACTGCCCAAAGAATCCAGTAAAGCTATTGGCTAAATTAAGTAATGGATTTACTTTTTTGTAACTGCTACGAATAGCATTAGCCATATTTGGATTTTCTACAACAAGAACATCAATACTACCATCTTCGTTATAATGAAATATAGTATTTTCGCCTTTAAGAGTAGACATATCTACGTTATCACGTTCTTCAAACTTAATGGTTTTCTTAACACTTCCGGCAATCATGCCTTGCCCATTAGGATTTAATTTACTTTTACTTAATGAATTTTTAATAGACTGTGTTAAGTTTCTACGACCAGCTCTCATAGCTGAACGCGTTGCATCTGACAAAGTTTGAAGCACAGGATTTTTAGATGTACTAAAACGACCATCCATAGCACCAAGGGAATCTTGCATCTCACGACCCATTGCGCGGCTATCAAAGTCTAACATTTCATCAAGAGCAGTATGATTTGGGTTACCTTTAAGTGGTATGTAATCTTTAAACCCGTAGAAATTTACAAAGTTACTAACAGGCTGTGACCAATAATTTCCAATTTTATTAAGATCAGATGTGGCTTTATGAATTTCTTGAAGAGCCGCACGTACCGCTTCAATTTCTTTTTTATGCGGGTCTTTACTGTAGTCTTCCATTAATTCTTCAGAAGATAAAAAGTTTTCATCTTTCTTAGATAAAAGACCTGTTGCGTTGTACGCAGCGTCAGTTAACTTTAAAGAAGTTTTTCCGTGAGGGCTATCACCAAGAGGGTCAACATATTTAGTAAGTTGGGGGTTACCATCTTTATCATATATGATTTGTCCTTGAGCATCTTTTTGGAAAATGATGTTATCAAGTTCTTCACGCAATTGTTTAGCTTGAGTTTCAGTTAAACCATTATGTTGTTTTAATAATTTAACAATAGCTGCGCGTCTATCGGCGGGACTAATAGCTTTACCATTGTGTATTAATGATGCTGTTTTACTAAGTGGAACGCCAAGAATAAACTTGACCATACGGCGTTCTGGTTCATGAATTGCTTCAAGATATTTATGTAATTGTTCAAGTGCTTCTTCTGTAGTTTTCTTTGCGGCTTTTGCATAGGCAGCTACGGCAGTTTCCAAATTACGTGTTGGCTCCTGCAAATAAACAGTATAGTAATTTCTTGCATCAGCGGCTGCAGTTGTAATTTGCTCGTAAATATTATTTATCTTATCCCGACCTATGCGAATAGTTTTATCAGCTAGATCATTAACTCTTTGCCAATTTTTAACAAGTTGCGCACGATTTTGAAAAGCAGCAGCAAGATGCGTAAAGCCCTCCCTAGTGCTAACCATTTTCAAAAGTCTAGATGATGATGTAGGTTTTTGATCAGCCGTTAATTTATAGTCGTCAGTTTTACGCCCTTTAGTTTCTTTTACTGGAACTTTTTTAGCAGGTAGCGGCGCCATCTCAATGCCACCTGTGGGTGGAGAAAGTATTGCCTCAAATGCAGTAAAGATTTCTGGCAAGAAGTTAGCTTCTGAAATGTATTCTTGGTCTTTATTTTTACCTTTAGGTGCGCGGAATACATCTCTAAGCAAGTTAAGTGCTTTAGCCATACCAAGTGTAAACTCGCTCCACAAAGACCTAGCTTCAGGAACAATAGTCGTAGCTAACTCGCTAGTATCTAATTCAGATAAAGACTTTTGGAAGAATGGATCAGTCAATGCATAAGATACAAACTCATATAAGTTTTCAAATGCTTCTGGGTGAATATCGCTAAGTTCTTTTTCAGCAATATCCATAATCTCTTGCAAATGCTCAGCGGCTTCAAACTGTTCCCTGGTCAAACCTTTGGGATTAGTTAAGAACTTGCGTAACACATTAATCGTAGCGGCATGTACTACTTCGTGCAATACAGTCACATCTGATAGACCTTCCTTGGTTACAAATATAGTATCTGTTTTAGGATCGTAAATTGCCAATTCATTATTTGGCAATGAGTCAACCATCTGTATGCTGGTAGGCAACTTCATAGAGAAGATGCGCTGTGCAATAGTTTTTAAGAAAGGCAATTTAGCCTGAGTTCTTAAATGTTGCAAGACGCCTTGCAAGTTATTAGCTTGTATTTGTTTGAGTACAGTATCAGGCAAAGCCCTACGATTTTCGATCTCTTTGATTATTTCATCGACTTTGGCTTCCTGCTCATCAGTCATGGTACTCTTATTGGTTGTCGCCCAATTTAGAGAAGGACCTTCGTACTCATGTTCAGCTTTTTCTTTTTCTTGGCGGCGATTAAACTCGTCGCGCCAATTTTTATTTTTTAATTCTTCAATATTATTGAGTTGACGTTGCTTTTGTTTTTGAGATGTTTTATTATCTTTTTTAACAATAGTCTCAGCTAATTTTTCAAAGCCTTTATGATTTTGAACTTCTGCATTGGTCTTGACTTCATTTAAATATATGCTTTGTTGCTCAGGACTTAATTGACCAAACAAAGGAAATGCTACGCCAAACACTTTAGAAGCATTGAGTCTATCTTCTTCGTAGCCAACTTTTTTGCGTTGATCAATTTTTTGTTGTTCAATGCTTGTGCCGCCTTCTGTTTCGGCAAGCTTTTTATCAATTGGATTTCTTTCTCTAAAACCAGCAAGCGCTTTACCCGCAGCTAAATGTTCTTCATAAGTATTTTTTACAATCTTACCAAGTAAGAATTCTTTTTCACCTTGGGTTAAGTTTTTCCATATAGGGATATCTACACCTTCATCAAGCAGTTCTTGTTGAGCCTCTCCATACATATCCCGAATTTGCTTGCCTTTTTCTTTGTCTTCTACTATCTCACCACGTTTATTCTTGGTAAGGAAAATAGGAATACCAGCATCAAATCGTTCTATTCTTTCAGATGATACAGATTCACCAAGTACTTTATTTCTTGCTTCCAATTCTTCTTTTTCTTGGTCTGTTGCACGGATCATAGCCGCAGCAATATCTGCATCAGTTGCTTGTTGTACTGGCGCTTGTTTAGTAGTCGTAGGAGTAGTGGCGGGTGTTTCTTCTTCAGATTCCCCTTGCTCGATAAGATTTCTTATTCTAAGTATATTATCGTATGCTTTTTTAGGATTGCTATGAGGTGCGGGGTCCATACCTTCATTAACATCCCCTATAACTGCCCCATGCATTTGATGCATTAAACCTGGTTTGGAATCTTTATTTAATAAAAATGGTAACGCCCCAGATACTTTACCTGATTTTATTTTTTCATGTAAATCTCTAATATCACCTATAGTATTATTTAATTCATCAGCTTTATTTTTTAATGCTTTACTACCATAAAAATCATTAATATCTTCTTCAACACCTTTATTAATCCAATCATCTTCTCCTACGCCAAAGAATGGATACCATTTACCTTCAGGCACGGTTTGTTTACCGCCTCTTCCAGTGCTTAGATAAAAAGGTACTTGAACCCCATTAACATTTTCAATTGTCATTACCCTACCATTATTTATAAATGGTACACCTGGTTTTACTGAAGGGGATTTTGTTGCTTCTCCAGCATTAGGCACTCCAACATCCTGCCCAGTAGAAACCATTCCATTTGTGTCAGGTCCGGGAGCTCCTGCGGCGGGCTGTCCTTGATCGGTTGGCTGTACCACTGCAGTGCTAATTCCACCTGGTTGTCCGTTAGGCTGCTCAGCATTTCTTAACTCCTCTAACCTAGTTTGTAGACGTTCAATTTTTTTAAGCGTGTTACTCCGTTTAGCGCCTTTTACATCTTTATTTTTTTCAACGTAATCTTCAATCTCTTGCGCAGTCATCTCCAATTCGTTAGGCTTAAGAGGATTGTCTTCTTTTGCTTTAGTAGTTGGAATAGTAGGATCATTAACCACACTTTGAGTAGTAGGGTCCTCATCTTTTTGTTGAGTTAAGACTGTAGCAGGCGCAGCTTTTGTAAGTGCGTCACCATTTTCGTGTTGGCTAGGATTTACTAGTGGATCTAATTCTGGATTTTTAGCAACTAAATTTTCATTAGTTTCTTTTTCTTGGCTTGTTGATTCACGTTTTATATCAGAGTTTTCTTTGTTAGTTTTATCGTCAATAATTTTTTGAATAGCTTTATTACCAAGATGCGTTTTAACCCCACCAACACCGCCAGGTCCAACCGCCATACCAAAAGAAGCGGCGACTGTATTTACGTAATCATTAATTGCGTCAGCGTCAGCTAAAGACAATTTTGACCCATAACGCTCAGCCATACTTTGTATTAATTCACCACCAGATTCTTTAAGTCCAGTCATACCAATATTTTTTAAAATATCAGCGGTTAAATATTTAGTAGCTTTATCCCCACCTTTGATTGCGCCAAGTCCAATCTTTTCATTGATAAAGTCAGCCACGCCATGCACTGCGGCGGCGGGAAGTATACGAGTTAAATCAAGATTATTTATATCAGCTTTACGTCCTTCTGCCTGGGCACGTTCTTGTTCAGCTTGGTAAGCTTGTGACGTTACTTCACCAGCACCGTGTAATCCAGCTTGTGCTGCCATACCAGCAGTAGAGCCTATAGATTTAAGTGCGTTTTTAGCGCCTTCTTTAATTAATTTCTCAGCTTCTTCTTTAGAACCTTCTTTAATAAGTTTTTCAGCCGCAGCTTTAATACCTTCTTTAACCAAAGATTTTTCTACAAATCCAGCTACAGCAGCAGGAGCTGCACCAACACCCGCACCTGTCAAAGCACCAACGCCAGCACCAAGACCAGCAAACGCTAAACTTTCAGCGATATTACCCACGCCCGAACCAATTTGATATGGCAGCCAATCCGTTATAACAGTACCAATACCTTTATGCCAAGCATTTGTAAATTCATCAGTTTCTTTGCTAGATGTATTCTTTTGAGCATAGTCCATTTTTTCTAGACCAGCTTTAGTCAAACCTGCACCTGTTTCTGTAGCGCCAAGTTTACTTGCAGTTAGACCCGCTAATGTTTCAGCAGCTCCAGCCGTACCATAAAGTGAAGGTATGGTATTTTTAAGCCCCCGCATGAGGTTACCGTCCTCTTCTGGAGCTTGGCGTTTTTCTTCTTTCTTTTTAGAAGTTACAGATGCTAAATGAGTAAGTATTTCAGAATCGTTATATCCTTCTTTACGTGCAGCCTCAAGATTAAAGTTATTCTGTTTTGCTAAGAAATCATTTATCTCGCTATCAGAATAGCCTTCTCGACGGGCGGCATCAATATTAAAAGGCATTATTATTCCTTATTGCGTAAAATCAGTCAAAGGACGACGTTTATTTGGTGGGATTGTATTAGATGGATTATCAGATTTTTTACCGTTTTCTCCCTCAATTTCTTTAACCAAATCTGGATGCGCCCTCTTTATATGGAATACTACTTCATCTTCAGCAGCTTGTGCGCGTTCTTTCCAATTTTTTTCAAGACCATCCACCAAGTTTTTGGAGTTCCAATATAAAGATGCTTTTGAAGGGTCTTTATCATCCTTAAACTTTTCATATATGCCCATATTTGTTTTGGCTTCTAAGTACTCTTTATTTAATTTGTCTCTACCTATTGCTGAGTTTTCTTGGCGTCTTGCGTTTATAGCGGTTAAATAGTCGCGTTCTTTAGCTTCTTCATTGGATAGAGCCTTTGTAGCTTTTAATTCAGAAAGTCTTATACCAGCAATCTTTTCATTACTTTCGCGGTCAAGCTTTTTCTCTTTAGACGATGCGGCTTCTTTAGAACTTTCAAGATCACGTAATCTTTTATCATCTTCTTGCTTAGTAATAATTCTACGTAACTCATCACCAAGTTTTTGCATTCTATCAGCGGCTTCTTTCTTTTCTGTCATAGCTCCATTAATATTACCCATCTTCTCAAGACGGTCCGCTCTATTAACTTGAACAATAGAATCATCAATTTTTTGCATAATACCTGCATGTCTATCAGAGTCTTCAATCATATGAGGTACTGTTTTAGCAAACGCAGAAAGTCCTGATGCAAGTACAGGACCAGGCGTTGAACCCCACTTGGCGAAAAATTCTCCTAGACGAAGCTGACGTTGACGTTCGCCTTCTGCTTTAGCATTGGCTTTTTCTTTAGTTAACTCACTTAAAGTTGTATCTTTACCAAGATATTTATCATACAAATTCTGTCTGTTCTGTATTCGTTCATCATCAGATTGACTTAATTGTTTTGATAAATCATTGTATTGATTTGAAAAGAATGCTCTTTCTGTTGGGTTTTGTAATTGATTTATTCCGGCAATGCCTAATTGCTGTTGCTGTTGACTTACAGGCTGTGATTTAAATTCTGGGGCTACAGTATTAATACCGTTTTGCATATTTGCAGCGGCTTCTGCTTCACCTGCGTTACCTTCGTTAATCCCGCTAGGCGTAAGTACTTTTTCGCCGTCCGCATAAGACATTATTCCACCAGCTTTAGCTTGAGGCACTGCACTGCGCATCGCCATGATTTGCTGAATGTCAGATTTAATAGTTGGGCTTTGCGTTTTCTTTAGTTCTTCTTGCAGCGCATCGGTTGGCATGTTTTCTAAGTCAGCGCGAATAGCTCCACCAACATCATATGAATTGATGCCAGTTTTAAGGATACCGCCCTTTGCTTTACTTAAAGCGCCAATAGTAGCCGCAGCTCCACCAGCACCAATCACTTGATTAATTAAACTAGGTGGTGCTTGGTATTGGTTTGTAGTTGTAGCCTGCATAGGCAAACCACGCAACATATTTGACATCGTACCCAACTGCATAATCGGATACTGTTGAGCATTTGCATAATTTTGCATTGCTTGATTAATAACATTCTGGTTGTATTGTTGCTGCTGCGCACCAACCTGATTTTGCATGTTATAAATATTTTCTTGAGAAGCAAGCTGTTGTTGACCAAGATTAGCCAATTGATTTGCCCCAGCCAATTGTTGACCAAGTCCAGTTTGTTGAGCATTGACTCCAGCCAATCCCAATTGAGAGCCTTGCATAGCTTGTGAGGCAGCTTGATTAGCTCCTTGAAGTCCAGTGGTATAGCCTTGCATAGCTTGTGAGCCAGCCTGTCCAGTTAATTGTCCAGCTTGTTGAACTCCTTGAAGCCCCAATTGTCCGGCTTGAGCAGCTCCTTGAAGTCCTACACCCGCACCTTGTAGTGCTTGAGCATTTCCACTTAAAGCGGCTTGATTTGCTGCATTCATTTGCTGTTGGGCATTACCAAAAGCTGTGTTGTATGCGTTACCAATTAATTGTTGTTGCGCTAAATTTTGTCCTTGGTTGGTAAGTGCTTGCTGTACTCCCATACGAGACCCACCAAATGCGCCAGCTTGTGTAGCAGCTCCTTGGTTTGCAACTTGTTGTTGTCCATACTGTTGATTAAGAAGCTGCAATGATGGATTCAATGAATTTTGAATATAGGGGTTCATGTAAGAATAAACTGACCCCGGCCCTTGCGACGCATTCTGAGATTGCTGACCTAAACTTGCTCCAATATTTGCGCCTTGTGCGCCAGCCATTGCACCCATACCGCCATAGTTAGCGGATTGATTTGCGTATTGTTGCCCTAATTGGTTAGCTTGTCCGGCGAGTCCTGCTGATTGACCCGCATACTGTTGACCTGATTGAACAGCTTGATTACCAATATCTGCTGATTGACCCGCATATTGTTGTCCCGCGTTATACCCCGCTTGACCATATTGACCTGCTTGATTAACACTATTTCCAAACCCAGCAATACCTTGATTGGTTTGGTTCATTGCCTGGTTATATTGATCTGGAGTCTGTAAAGCCCCAATACCTTGTTGAGCTTGAGTTTGTAAAGGTTGAAAACTTGCTACCGCAGATTGAGCAGCTTGCGTGGCGCTAACAGGATTACCATTTGCATCCGTAGAACCATATGCTTGATATGGACTAAATCCAGTAATGTTTTGTACTTGTTGTCCAGTAGACGGATCAATTAATGGTGTACCGTCAGGATTTGTTGCGCCTTGAGTATTAAATAATTGGGCCTCAGTTGCGCCAAGCATATTTTCTACATACGGCTGGGCATAGGCTGGAATATTAGATGTACTGGTTGTACTAGATACATTAGTAGGAGTAGAACTACCTCCACCTGTAGGATACAAACGAATACCGTCCGCTGAATAACCTTCAGTTCTTAAACGTGGAATCATAATTTAATCCTCATAACCTGATGGGTGTTTTCCATACCCATTTTTTCATACATCTTAACTAGACTTCCTTTAGTCCAGCACTGTGCTTTTGTAGCCCCATGAAGTCTCATCCAATTTTTAGCTTCTTCAAATACGTGTTGCCTAACAATACCTTTACCACCCATTAAATTAACATGGGCAACTCGTTCACGGGGATAATCAAAAAATTCAACTGTACATGCGCCTGTAATCCCAACTTCTGGTTCGTCCCATATAAGCAAAAATGTTTTACCTGTTCTAACTGAATATTCTGTTTGCTCTATTGTGTTTGAATCAGGATCAACGTCAATAGCTTTTTGAAGCAAAGGTGCGACTATGGGCCATACTTTTGGCAATTGATTTGGGGTAATTTGATAGAGTGCCATTATTTTGGTAAATATTTATCAGCGTTAATTTCTTTGCCTTGCTTGGGATTACCTGTACGCGCCTCGCGTACTTTAGCCATCCAGTCATGAAGTTTCTTAGCCCCAGAATCTGTATCCCCGTTACCCATATGAGATACAACATCAGCAGGTACAACAAATTCGCCTGTTGCAAGTCTTGCAGGTTGCCTACCATCTATGGTTGCAGGAATATTATCTGACATGCCGTCACCGGGGCCCTTGAGTAGTCTTGGGTTTCCCCCATGAGCATAATGACCCAAATGTGCTTGCATAATTCCGCCATGCGCACTTGACTCTACATTACTTTCATCACCGCCCTGTGCAGCGGCAATAGCTGTTTGTTCTGCTTGCTTTTGTTTGATAAGAGGCGTTAAATTAACTTGTCCCATACCGCTTATTGGCACGTTAAGCGATGGCCCTTGCATTAATGCGCGTTTATTTATTTGATTTTGTCTATACATAGCCGCTTCTTGAGGAGCCATACCTTGTGTACCTTGATCATTGAAAGATAAACTTGGATCTTTAAAAGGCGATGTATATGCAGAAGAAGTTTGTGGAGATAATAAACTTTCGTAATAATTTAATAATTCTGCTTTATCAGAGACACTATCACCTGATTTAAATCTTTGAACTCCACTCATTCCCGTTACATCGCTAGGAGTTGGGATTTGGGGGCTAGGATTTGAATAAGTGTTATTTACATTATGCGCCATTGGGTAATTTGGAGCCGCTTGCATGATACCGCCAACTGCCGCATGAATTGGAAACATAGTTTGTTGCGCAGTATAGTTACCTGGATTTACATGAGTTGGTTTAAACAAACTTGGATTAAATCTATAAGTTCCAAGTATTCCAGATTGCTGAGGAGCTAAACCTGTATTTGAACCAGAACCAGAACTACTTCCGCCAAACTTATTAAGTGCAAGCGCCCCAAGCATAGAAGATAGTATGTAATGTTTTGATGCCCAATCTGAAATTGAACCAAAAGCGTCCATAGCAGAGTTAATACCCTGTTGAAATGGAGTAGACGCCAAACTAGCTTCATTTGCTGCTTGTGATAATGCAGCATCGGATACTGCCGATTGAGAAACCCCACTTGCAGCTGCTCCAGCTCCTCCAGCTATTTCTGCGGCTGGTACTTGAGAAGCTCCTGCTCCCGCAGCTTCTGTTAACGCAGCATCGGATACAGCCGATTGAGAAAGTCCACTTGCAGCTGCTCCGGCTCCAGCTCCTCCAGCTATTTCTGCAGATGGTACTTGAGAGATTCCACTT
>Ga0007828_1000376_pt1 | contig 11561 bp, 16 predicted proteins | sample CryBogCBE16Oct07_FD_71232 | JGI IMG/M metagenome (GOLD analysis project Ga0007828, IMG submission 71232) | Freshwater microbial communities from Crystal Bog, Wisconsin, USA - CBE16Oct07 | ecosystem: Environmental > Aquatic > Freshwater > Lake | place: Crystal Bog, Wisconsin, USA | collected...
CCATTTTACATTTTCTGAAATGTCTGCTGAAATTTGTTAATGAGAATAACCCATTACAATTTGGACATTCTTTTTTTAATTTCGATGGACTGTTTTTTGAAAGCATCCTAGCTCTTATTTTTTCTTTGTTTTCTTCTTTTTGTGCGGGATGTTTTCCTTCTTTATGTAATTTTTTCATTCTTTCGCTACATGTTTTTTCATTTTTTTGTCTGTTTATCTGAAAAGGATGTTGATGTTTTTCTATTAAAAGTGAATTTCTTTTTTTATTCGTTTGTGATGCTTTTTCTTTGGATTTTAATTTCTGAAAAGGATGTTCCCCTTTTAGAGCCAATTCATGATTTCTTAAACCGTTCTTTTTCCCAAAGCAATAATATCATGAGTAAACCCTCCATCTCCCTCTTCTGATTTTAGATTAGCCCATTCATCAGATTCAACAACATTCCAAAGGATAGAATAATACATACCCATTTGTTTTATTTCGTTTTTCAGATCTGTTTGAAATATAACATTAGTCCACACATCATTTCCGTGTTTTTCTAAATGTAAATTCCAATATTTTCCAGAACCTTTATAAGTATAAGGATCCTGTTTTGTGTATCCAAGGTATTTCATACCAGTATTGGTGTGAGTTTTTACGTATAACTTATAAATATACATGCTGGACCTCCTTGTTAGGTTTAGAGTCCGTAGAGCTCCCAACTCGTGACGGACATTATATTTAGTTGACTTCTTGTATAAAAACATTATAATTGTAATTGTAAGTTGATATATCTCTCTAGGAGAAGTAAGATGCCTTCTACAGCTGTTGTTACTTATCATGGTGAAGAGTTTGATGGTTATGTAGTAGATCGTAAAGGTAATATTCTTAATACTAGAACACTTAATTATTTAACAGCAAATTCTGATACTACTTGCCTTTATCCAAGAGTTAATCTTAAGACTAAGTCAGGAAAGTATAAAAAGGTTTTGGTTCATAGGATTGTGGCAGAAGCATTTATTCCTTTGGAAAAACCAAAAAACTCAAATATAACAGATCAGGAGTGGAAAAATACTCCGGATTCAGTTAAAAAGTTTATCATGAAGAATATGTTGGTAAATCATATCGATCATAACAAAGAAAACTTTTATTATAAAAATCTAGAGTGGGTTACGCAAGAAGAGAATGCTCGCGCTCGCAACGAATTTTACGGAGTGTAATAAATGGCTCGTCGCCCAGCATTAGTTAAACGTAAACCAAAGACTGTTCGAACTACAAAATCAGAACAGTATCTGGTCAATCAGAAGCATCTGGGCGATGAGCCGGTATTTACTAAGCCACTTACTAAATTGGATTATATGAATGCACTTAATTGGTATTCATATATGTGCACCAATGTGGATGCAAAAGAATATCTGGTAACATATCTTAAGAATATGGGCAGAGTAAATGAAGTTAAGAAGATTAAATCTATACCTGATTCCCTTGTCCCCACTACTATTGCTTGGATTGCCAGACTTGTAACGAAAGGCTATGAACTACCTGTTGATGCTCGTCCATATCTTGAAGAGAAATTACAAATTATATGTTCTAAATATCATGAAGAGGAAGTAGTAGTAGAAATAAAACAAAAGGTTTCTATACAAGATCGAATTAAAGAAAAGACAAGTGATATTATAGGCGAAATTGAAGGTATGATTGACGATTATATTCATAACGATGTAGAGTTCTCTTTGTATAATTGGTTGCAGAGTAATGAAATACCTGCATCATATTCAAACTCAATCATATCCAAACTCGCTCCTGTTCTAAATGAATTGATTGAAGCATATGAGGGCAAAGATGAACAGCTCAAAGAAGGATATAGAAACTGCAAAAAGAGCGATCTTCAGAAACTTATTAAATTCTACTCTACTATGTGCGATGATGCCGAAAAGTATGCAGGAGTTGCGAAAAGAACTCGCACGCCGAGAAAACCGAGAGTCCAATCAGTCGAGAAGAAACTTAAATCGTTCAAGTATCAGAAAGAAGATAGTACGTTCAAAATTGCGTCGATTAATCCTGAGAAGATCATTGGTGCGCAAGAACTTTGGACGTTCAATACTGTCACGAAAACAATCAGTCTATTTCAGGCGATTGATCGAGGAGGTCTCGATGTTAAAGGGACATCGATTATTAAATATAATGAGGCTACCTCCTTCACAAAACGAACAGGATATAAGACGGAAGAATATGTCAAGAAAGTATCGGAAGGAGGAAAGATTGTTCTTCGTAAGATTGGAGATGAACTCAAAAAAGATGCTCCATTACAAACGCGAATTAATCAGAACACGATACTACTGAGGGTGTTATGATGAACAGAAAAATAATGGAATTTGTATTAAATACTATGACGTTTTTGTCAGTTGTTATGGTCTGTATTATAGTATATGCAGCATATGAAGATTATAACCGTAAACAGGTATTCGATCAGAATTGTTTAGATTCTGGTGGCATTCCTCTCAAATATACATATCACTACGACCGTAAACAGAATAGAATAGAATACACTTGTCTTAGCGTCAATGCTATTATTGATGTAGAATAGGAGAAAATATGGTTAGAGTTACATACATGCTATGTGGCATTCTTATTGGCGTAACGCTTTATAATGCAATTGCTGCCGCTCAAGAAGTAAAACAAGAATCAAAGTGTTATCCAAATAAGGAGTTTATGAAGTATATTGACGACAATCATCTTGTGACTGTTTATGGTGGCGAAACAACTGCCGGTAAGAGACAAGAGCTTATGATTTCTAATGACCGTAGAGCTTTAACTGTTGAGTACGATAAAACAAAAGACGGAAACGCTTTAGTCGCAGAGAAGTATTGTGTGACTAGTGTAGTTCGTGATGTAACATTTAATGATTCTGCCATTGAATTTCTTTCTAAACTTCTCGATAAAGTAAGAGGACAAAAAACATGAGTGATGATCTGCTTCTTGCCAATTTAAAAAAGAAGTCAACTGTGTTTATCGAAGGAGTTCCTACTGGTGGTCTTTCTACTAAACAACCAATTGATGATATGCGAATTGTTATGTTCTCTAAGATGATGCTTCATCCTCAGACTAAAGAAATGGTAATGATTCCGATGCAAGATATCCAGTACAAGCGTGCTGGTTCTGACGAATGGTTTTCTATGCCAATTGAAGAAGTAGAGAAGCATGATTTCAATCCTGAAGATAAGGAAGCTCTGAAATGAAAGTGACTATTGATATCGAAGTTGATCAGATTATGCGACAGACTCTTGTCGAAGATTGGAAAATTGTTAAACAAGATATTAAACGTCTAAAAGAAAAAAGAAAAGAAAACACCTTAGCATCATATGAATGCGAAGACATTAAAGACTTTAAACGATACAGAGATGCTATGGAAGTTCTTATTGGTTATTACTTTCCATACGAAGAGTCAGAAAAGATTTTAAAAGGAAATAAAGAATGCTAAAATACTTATTACTCCTATTCATGGTGTTATCTTTTTGTGGTTTGGCTTCTTGTCAATCTGCAAAATTCGCGGAGTGCGCTCTACGGGACAACACTTCAGACCCATGCAACTAGCAGTACTTTACCGGACGAATCTGTAATAGACGATTATAAATAGAGATTGTCGAGGTCGTTGAGAGGCGAAGAATAAGCATGCAGGACCTGGGGGCAGTACCCAGCTGGTCCACCATAAACAGATAACAACTGGACGCAGGCTCATTTAAGTAGGCCTCGGCTTGATCACCGAGAAGGTATGGAGAGTGTTATCTGTTTATGATGGGGGTGTATAGGTTCGATTATCTACATTAAGGCTATGAGGAGACCAAAGGCAAACATAGGTGCTAACTTTGCACAAAACGATAACTTCTCTCATTATGGTGATTTAGCAATCGCTGCTTGAGATTAAGTTTCCGGGGTATGGACTCCACCCTGTAAAATAACGGGTCCATCTTTTTCAGGATATGTCCAATATCTTGTTCCATCTTCTTTATATGCTAATTTTCTTCCTGTAACCAATTCACTATATTTTTTCTTTACTTCTGGGTTTTTCATTCCATTAGTTTTAACAAGTTTAGCATTATTGGAAGATCTGCATGAAATTGAACAAAATCTTCTTTCTTGTTTTCTAGAAACAAATAATTTGTTACAACATTCACAATTTATAAAATAAACATTTGATAATCTAATTCTTTTTATTTTATTTTCTTTTAATATTTTTGTTTTTATAGGTTTTAAAGATTTAATTTTTTTAATTTTTGGTTTATCTATGATAAAACTAAGAAGTCCTTGTTTTCGGAGTAAAACTTCTTCTTTAGTATAACCTTTATTCCATGCAGGTTTTGTTCTGTTCTTTTTATGACCTTTGTGACTACCTCCTTTAGATACTTTTTTCATATTATAATACTTCACGGTATTGTTGTAGATGTTAGGAGTCCAATATAGTTCTTTGTCTTTGATTAAATTCAGCCATTTTTGTTCGGCTTCTCTTAATTCTTCAAGACCAGAATATACATATTGTAATACTCTAAATTTGAATGTTTCTGGTCGTTTTTTGTAAGCTCTTTTCATTTTGTCATTAGAACACACATAACAATCTTCTACTCTTCCATGATGGCCACCAAGATAGAAAAGTTTTGCTCTGGTATCATACCAAAGATAGACATAACCGGTATAGGGAGAATAAATAGACATGCTGGACTCCTCTTGCTAGGACTAGAGTCTGTGGAGTTCGTACCTCGCGACAGACAAATATATTTATATACAATTGTAATTTATTAGGATAATTCATAATGTCTAAGAAGTTAAGCAAGACACAGCGTCTCATCATGAAGTTCTATAAGGCTATCTCTGATAAGAATGCTAAGAAAGAACGTAAGCTCTGGCTTAAACTCGTTAAGAAGAGTCTTAAAGGTAAGAATACACATCCAATAGTTTGACTTCTTTGGGAATCTATAGTATTATTACAATATGGCCTCTTAGTTCAGCTGGATAGAACATCGGATTTCTACTCCGAATGTCGGGGGTTCAAATCCCTCAGAGGCTTCCAGGATCGCTATCAAAGGAGATAAATGTGAAGAAACTATTACTTGCTTTTGTTATTTTTACTACTCCTGCCATGGCAGATTATGATGTTGTAATATCAAAACGTCATCAGACTATGGAAATTTATGAGAATGGTGAATTATTAGATGTATGGCCAGTCTCTACTGCTCGTAGAGGATATTCTACACCTTCGGGAACGTTCTATCCTTATTCATATCAACCAATGCACTACAGCAAGAAGTACGATAATGCTCCGATGCCTCATTCTATATTCTTTAGTGGTGGTTATGCTATTCATGCTACTCCCCACGTGTCAGGATTAGGAACGCCAAAATCACACGGCTGTGTTAGGCTTAGTCCTCGCAATGCCTCAATTCTTTATAGTATGACGAAAGGTGTCCCCACTACCATAACCATCAAATAGGAGTTCTAAATGGGTAAATACGATCATTTTTTCTGGAACAGTGGACCAATGAATTGGTTTGCTAGTAGAGTATCTTCCCTCAATGCTTGGTTATGGCGGAAACAATATGGCCCAAAAGACTGAACCTTATTATACATATACTCAAGCGTCGACTATCCGTTGGGCTTTAGAAAACGAATTAAGTCATATCACGATTTACAAAGACAATGATAATAAAGTGGAGGATTTTCTAAAGAATAGAATTAAGGAATTAAAAGAAATTGAAAACAAGTGGAACACAAAAAACTCTAAGGGCTAAAATGAACGAATCTTTTGCTAATGAAATTGAAGATCTGGTGTGGATGAAAGATATATCCTATACAGAGAGTGTTATAATGTGGTGTGAGCGTAACAGTTATGAAGTAGAAGCTGTTGCTCTTCTTATAAAAAAGGATCCAGTATTAAGATCAAAAATCAAAGTGGAGGCAGAGACTTCTAATTTATTAAAATCAAAGCGAGGATCTAGCCTTCCCATCTAATAAATATTAGACGACTAAGATGGAGAGCTAAAATGCGCATCAAGGTATCGGGAAAGTCTTTAAAAACTCCTAATTGTCTTGTAAAAGAAGCAGCAACTTCTTATTGCGAATTTCTTCTAAATAAAAGATTGTTTAATTCTATAAATCTTTCTATAGAATTTGAGAAAATGCCAAAAAACTCTGGGGAATATGCTTACTGCGATTTTATTGGGGATAATCATAGACCAAAAGATTTCATAATAACTATAAATGAAATTTTAAATAAAAGAGAAACTCTTCTGGCTCTCGCGCATGAATGTGTTCATTTGTCTCAGTACGCCAAAGGTGAATTGAAAGATATGTATCGTCCATCAAAAATGACAAAATGGCAAGGACAATTTTATGATTGTGATAATCTAGATTATTGGTTTTTGCCTTGGGAAATACAAGCATATGGTATGGAAAAGGGTCTTTATTTTCATTTCTTAAAAAGTATTAAAAAATAAAATGAATGCGTATGAATGTTACTGTGAATATCTTGCACTGAAACAACACTTTTCTAAACCTGAATATGATTATGTGAAATATGGTGGTAAGATGAAAGTAAGTGTGAACTCTTTTAATAAGAGAAAAGATAAGATATTTTTCGAGAAGCTGGCGAAGCATCCCGACGTTCATGGCTTTCTTATTGCGAATCTAAGCGATAATGAGAAGCTGTGGATCAGAGAGTTGGCTTACAGCGAGAAAGCTGAACAGGCATATAAACTGTGGATGAAGAGACAACAATCTCTTACTTACTGTTTTAAACAAGATCTAGATAAGTTACATAACGATTTTAATAAGAATTTCCTCATCGAGGAAAATAGTCATCCCATTCTTCTTAAGAAGTATTTGGGTGACGAAATATGTTTAGAGACTCTATGCATTCTGTTGAACCTCGTTCCGGGAGCAATGAAGCATTGGGACACTAAACTATCCTATGATTTGGTTTGGGATATGCTCGGTACGAAAGTCCGTAAGTATACTCCTTTCGTCAAGTTCGATCGAGAGAAGTATAAGCAAATTTGTCTTGACCATTTCAACTAAATATAGTATTATACAATGGTAACGTGGATAAAACGCTATACAACTTTATACATCGCAATACAAGGAGAATATACATGGTAGATTTTAAGACACTCAAATCGCAATCTGGTTCTAAGTCCCTTAACGCTCTTACCGAGGAACTTAATAAGATTGCCAATCAGGAACAAGGCGGACGTAAGAGCGATGATCGCTTCTGGTCCCCCACAGTAGATAAGGCAGGTAACGGTTATGCTGTTATACGTTTTCTCCCTAGCTCTCCTAATGAAGATGTACCTTTCGTACGAATCTTTGATCACGGCTTCCAAGGTCCGGGTGGCTGGTACATCGAAAACTCGCTAACGACTATCGGTAAGAATGATCCTGTATCAGAGTTTAACACTAAGCTCTGGAATTCAACCACAGACGATAAGTCACCAGAGCGTGAACAAGCTCGTAAACAAAAGCGTCGTCTTCATTTTGTTTCTAATGTTTACGTCGTTCAGGATCAAGCAAATCCAGACAATGAAGGCAAGGTATTCTTGTTTAAGTATGGCAAGAAGATCTTTGATAAGCTGAAGGAAGCAATGGAACCTCAATTTGCTGACGAAGAGGCAATGAATCCATTTGACCTTTGGGCTGGTGCTAACTTTAAGTTAAAGATTCGTCAGGTTGATGGCTATCGCAATTATGATAAGTCTGAGTTTGATAAGGTTGGACCACTTCTTAAGGATGATGATAAGCTAGAGTCTGTTTGGAAGAGCCAACATTCTCTTCAGGCGTTCCTTGATCCTGCTAACTTCAAGAGCTATGATGAGTTGAAGGCCAAGTTACTAAAGGTTCTTGACTCTAATTCTCCTGTAGAAAAGGTTAAGAAGGCAGTTGAGGAAGATGTTCCTTGGTCTCGCGAGCAAGATGCTCCTACACTAAAGACTAAATCTGCTCCAAAGTTTGAGTCTTCAGATGAGGACGATGATGAGATGGAGTTCTTTAAGTCTCTTACTGCTTAACAAATCGGGGAGCTTCGGCTCCCCTTTTTTATGCCATATTTTCTAGACTACTACCAGCGTATTTTCTTTGTCTATGACCGTATAAAGTTGTTTTGATTTTTTCATCGTACCAATCCGCACCAGGAGGAGGAGGATTAGTTCCTCCTCTTCTAGCAACGTCGTTCGCTCCTATTCCGCTCCAACTTTGACCATTGTTAACGTCTGCTGTCCTTATGCTAGAACTTCTAGTATAATTTCTTTCGTCCGGCATTTCTTTAGGAGCAGGAACTTTTGCGTTGGCCATTAAAGTAGCAGGTCTTTGAGGAGGAGCTCCTGCATTCTGAGCAATCAATTCGTTTATTTCTTTTTGATTCGGTCTTGGAACTGGCACTGGTGCTGCTAAAGTATTAGCATTTGTTTCTAGAGCTAATTGGGGTTGTTCTTCTCCGAATAACTCGCCAAATAAACCTCCTAATAGACCTGTAATTGGTCCTATTAATCCACCAATCATTCCTCCAATACCGCCCATACCTCCTAACATACCCATTCCTGGAGCATTTGTTGGAGACATAGCAGGAACTACTTGATTTGAAGATTCTGAAGGAGAAAATGAAGAAGGTCTACTAGGAGGCGTTCCGGCAGATCTACCCATAGATTCTCCCTGAGAAGTTTTTTGTCCTCCTGCAGGAACTTCGGCGTGAAGGTGATTATTGTGACCAGAAGCTCCATATGGGCCTTTTTCTCTCCAAAAAACTTTATATCCAAGGCTGCTTAGTTTATCAGCAAGAGCATCGAATTTTGGCCCCCATACTGGATCAGAAGCTTCAAGACGTTTACCATGAACTGCGTTAATATCAATAGCCCTACCTTCATAGTGACCACGACCTTTATGAACTTTACTTACTCCGCCAAATGCAGGATGCTCAGTAACATCTAATCCTTCACTTTGAAGAGCTTTACCTAAAGCTACAATATCTCCCGATGGATAAGAACCAACGGCAGCATCTTTTTTTACTGACTCGTTAGAACTTGTTTTTTCTTTGGAAGAAGTTTTATCATTCGTGACTGCATCTTCTTTTACCGAAGGAAGAGGAGTTTCTTGTTTTTGATTTCCTTCGGTTTTAGCTGCGTCCGAAGAACTCCATTTTCCATAACTTTTTTCAAACCTTTTGAGATAAACATCTCCAGTGACTCCTGGATTTGCAGCTTGAGCTTTTGAACTCATTCTTCCTTCAGGATTGCCTGTAAAATGAGTAAGAATAGCACCTTTCATACCGTGTTTTTTAATTAATCTCTGCATATAATCATTAAATACTTCATCTTGCACTTCTGGTGGAGCATCCCTTGCGCTTTTATATCTACCAGCATAACCTGCTCCTGCAGCAGCAGATCTCCAAGTTTCGTCAATGAATTGATAGGCTCCAGATGCACTGCTTCCGGAAGCTTTTGCGTTATATAAACCCGAAGATCTAGATTCAATATCTTTTATTGATTCTGAAAGAGCTTTCATGTTGACGTTTTCTGGTCCGACATCCCATTTAAAATTACTTTTTTGATCCCAATCGCTACTTTCTTGACTTCCTTCCGGTTTCTTTTCTCCCCAAACCATTTCTTTTAATTTATCAAACCAACTTTTATCTTCTTCTTTCTTTTCTCCGGATGGAGCTTCAGATTTTTGTTTTTGAGCATCTTTTATATTTTGAGAAACTTCATTTCCACCGCCAAAAATTTTCTTATAAGCATCTACAGCTACACCGCCTCCAACCAAAGAACCAGCAATTTCTCCTGGAATTGCCCCAACCCCTCCGAACAATCCTCCTATAAAAGCTCCACCGATAGATCCGGCGATGGTTCCCATACCCGCTGCGATAGCTTCCCCTACGCTACCTGTTGCATTATATTGCCCATATCCTGCAATTAAAGCGCCAAGGCCTGGTATTGCTTTTCCTAAAACTGTTCCTGGAGCTTTTTTGATAGCAGCTCCAGCTCCTTTCATCATGTTCTTAAATACTTCTTTTGAAAATGTCTTGGAGTTTATTTTAGTCACATCTGGTATTCCCATAGACATTTTAGAAGCAATATCAGAAACTCCTGGTTGTGACATTCTACCAGCAACATCTACAAACCCAGGAGAAGATTTTTGCATACCACGAGCGACAGAATCCATTCCTTTAGATCTAGAAGCGTCTAAACCCATATGAGTTACGTCGTCAGCTAACTCAAAAGCTCCGGCTATGCCAGCCGCTCTGCCTAATTTACCAAGTTTTCCTTTTCCACCTAGACCTTTTCTTCTTCCTTTTCCACCAAAATCCAATAAATCAGATAATCTATCTAATAAAGTTCTATGACCTTCGCCACCACCTTTTTCTCTTTCTATGTCTTCTAATTCAACTATATGTTTATCGATGGAACGAAGTCTATCGTTAGCTATGTCTTCGTTCATTGACATAGTTTTATTCATTTTACGCATTTCAGTAAGCATTCTATCTTGTAGATCAACGCTCTTTTGAAGTAAATCATTATTAGTTTTATTAAGCGTGGCTACTTCTTTAATAACTTTATCTGATTTTGCTTGAGATTTATCAATTTTCTCTATAAACTTTTTTTGATCATCTATAACTTTTGTCAAATCTTTAAGAGCTGAAATGGTTTTATTATCCATTTTCTCTGTTTCTTTTCTTAAAGATTGCTTTTTGATTTCCGCTCCGTTTTCGGCAAGCTGACGCTCTATTTGTTTTAGAGCGTCTGGATTAATTCCAAATCCATAAAGTTCTTTGGGATCAATGTGACCAGGTGGTTGTTTTGCCATTTATTACCCTTGAGCGTTTCTTAGTTTTTCTTCTTGTTCTTTGATAAAATTCGTTAACATAGTTACGTAAATATCGCGTTCAAAAGGTATCAAATCCTCTACTTCACTAATAGAGTATTTATGATGCTGAACCAGTGAGAAAACCGTATTAAAATAGTTTTCAAGAGTGTTATGGTTCAGCGAAATGTAAAAAAATCGTTTAATGAAGTCAACTCTATCTTTCTATCATGATCTAATGAATTTTTATATTCTATGGTGTGAGTCATTTTTGGTAGGTTTACTAAAAATTCTCTAATTTTATCAAAAGTTTTAATGTCTAAATTTTCTACGAACTCTCTCAAATCAGATGCCTTGTAATCTTTGGCTTCGTATAAATTATCGCCCTGGTATATTTTATCAATGCAACGGATAACCAATTCAAAAATATAATCTTTATCCGAATTGATAAATTCTTTATCGTCATATAGTTGAGCCGATGGATAATTGAGAATTATACCAGAATCTTTAGTTATTTCTATTTTATTATTAACATCTTTTGGGAACTGAACTTCTATTTTATTTAAATCTACATCGAATTCATAAATCTGCCCGTCTTCATAATCTTTGTATGAAACTTTTACTACATTATCAACAGACATAGCTCTTAGTTTTAAAAATAGATATTCTAAATCGAAAATAGCTAAATTATTGATCTCTAACTTATCAACAGCACAATTGTTAACAACCTGTTTAATTGCTTGTA
>Ga0007828_1000384_pt1 | contig 11436 bp, 20 predicted proteins | sample CryBogCBE16Oct07_FD_71232 | JGI IMG/M metagenome (GOLD analysis project Ga0007828, IMG submission 71232) | Freshwater microbial communities from Crystal Bog, Wisconsin, USA - CBE16Oct07 | ecosystem: Environmental > Aquatic > Freshwater > Lake | place: Crystal Bog, Wisconsin, USA | collected...
AAGCATCAAGACTTGATTATGTCTCTCATCAAGAGTGACGATGACCGCAAGACTCTCCGTGACTTGTTTGCTTGCATCAACTCTCGCAATACGGATACCAACTCTAAAGCCAAGGAGCAGATTGCTCTTAACATGATGGACAAGATTGATCGTCTCAATGGTAACAATGTCACAAAGAACGACAAGGCTACCAAGATGGCAACCGAGATCGCTAGTCGTGTTAAGGCTTTTGAGGCTAGGTTTGCCCTGCTTCCTTATATCGAAGATAGAAACTTCCGTTGGGGTTGCGACCCCAAGTTTGCAAGCACTCTTGCGGATTACTTGAACTCGTAAGATTGTTGTGGTGAGGGAACGGGGGTGGAGCTATGTGGTGTGGCTTCACCCCCAACTCATTTAACATCGACTAACATCCGGGCGGGGCCCGGCGCTGTAACCTGTTGATGATGAATGACTTATGACTATTCGTATTTTTATTGAAAAAAATGCTTGTGACACTATGCAAAAAAGTGGATGATGAGGGAGTTATGAACATCCCATACATCCTAACCGACAACTCGCTCACCGCAATCCTCAATGGTACTCCGTACACGATACAGAGTTCGCATGAGAATTGGGATCGTGTTATCGAGGCAGTCAAGCAGGGAGTTACCGAACAGGAACTCCTTGATCTCATCGACACCGCAAGTGTAGTCTCCGATTGGTCGGAGGGTAGTGTCGAAGTCATTGATGGTCATGTCTACTTCAATGGTGAAGTTGTGCATGGAACTATTGTGGACAAGATTTTGACCTTTATCAAGGAAGGAATCTCTCCCACTCCTCTCGTCAACTTCCTAACCAGACTGATGCAGAATCCGTCTCGGCGTAGCGTAACGGAACTCTATTCGTTCCTTGAGCATGGCAATATGCCCATCACGCCAGATGGTTGCTTCCTCGGTTACAAGAGTGTCCGTGACGACTGGACTGACCATTACACAGGCAATTTCTCTAACAAGGTTGGTGAGGTTCTATCAATGCCTCGCAACTCGGTTTGCGACGATGCCAACATGGGTTGCAGTTATGGCTTCCATGTCGGTTCGCTTGAGTACGCAACCAACTTTGGTAGTAGCGACCGCAAGGTTGTGATCGTCAAGGTTGATCCTGCCGATGTGGTTAGCGTTCCTCACGATTGCGACTTCCAGAAGATGCGTACTTCTCGGTATGAGGTTGTGGGTACATTCAACGCTCCGCTTCCTAATGGTTACTATGATGGTTATGATACCGATAGTGATGATGAGGAGGAGTATTATGATAATGGTGACATCTACGGCACGAAGCCGAATGGCGACCACTATCACAATGTGAGAGACAACAAGGGAAGGTTTGTCGCACGGAAGAAGTAAGGGATAGGGGTAGCCGTCTCCGATAGGGGTATCGGGGACGGCATTTCCGTGTAAATGGTTTCACGGGGTGTAGCTCAGCTTGGCTAGAGCGCTTGCTTTGGGAGCAAGATGTCGCAGGTTCGAATCCTGTCACCCCGACCACTTAACATCGCCTAACATGCCCGGCGGGGCCCGGCGCCGTAAGCATCTAATAGTGAAAGGCTTATACAAGTAAAGAATCTATGCATATGATCATTGACATGTATAGAAAGTCGCCTTTCGTTTACATGAACAAATTGTAAAATCCTTTGACACACTGGCCAACTAGTTATATAGTAAGGGTCATGAAAACTCCCACTATCTCTAAAGAACAGGCTATTAAAGAATGGCAGTATGGAATTAAAACTCCTAAGCCCAAACGTTTCTTTTACCACTACAACAAGCCAGCGTCACATGCACAAGGACGTAATGTGATAACCATCCACTGGGAAGGTAAATGTCATCTTGTTAATAAAATCAAAACAATCGGCCTTGATGTAGAGAGTCATAATCAAAAGCATCAACCACGATGCATCATGCGCGGTTTCGCGAATAAGGTAGAGTTCAGAATGTTTAAAGCTGGTGACGACGAGCTTACCGGAATCATTTCTTAATATGACTAGATACTTTACTATAGAAGTTTATAATAGACGCAAATGGTCAGACCGGCACTCTTGCACTTATTCGACCAAAGAAGAGGCTGAAGAAAGAGCTAAGCATCTATATCGTGAATATAATGAATTTTATAAACATGAGGAACCTCCTCATATCAGTAACTACTATCGCATCAAAGAAACTATAGAAGAAACAATGATAAACGAATTACAATGAGCGCAGCTGTACTATCACCTAAAGGCGTCACTGAAGACATGCGTTTCTACTGCAGAGACTGCGACACTACATACTGTGGCGACCAAGTACTTGACGGAAGTTTAGATCTTTTTATAATTAAAGAAGACAAGGCCAATCCGCTCAATTCGAAATTCCGCTGCCATCTCTGTCAAGAAGATGTCGAGGATTCGTACTAGAATACTGAGGCTATGGATTTTTATTCAATTGGTAATTGTTAATACTAGACACTAGCCTCAAAATATTATAATATATACTTATTGGTGGGTTCATATAATTGGAAGTATCGACAGACTTATAATCTGTGCGCCCCAGATTAGGGCCGAGCGAGGGTTCGATTCCCTCACCCACTACCAACTTAAAATAGCAGAGAGCGTCTACCATTTATAGGTGTAATAATCTCTATGAGAAAATATAGAAATTATACAGATCAAGACGTAATCAATCACGCTAAAGATGTTTTTAGTATAGCAGGTCTTTTGAAAAGATTAGATTTAAAACCTGCTGGCGGCAACTACGCACACTTAAAAAAAACGATACAAAAATTAAAGATTAATACTGATCACTGGACTGGTCAGGGGTGGAATAAAGGCATGCAGTTAAAAGACTGGTGTAGTTATTCGACAGTATCGAAATTAAAAAATCATTTAATAAAAGAAAAAGGTCATAGGTGTGAAAATTGCTTATTGACGGAATGGCAAAATTTCCCCATAGTATTAGAAGTGCATCATAAGAATGGAGATAGAACCAATAATGATATTGAAAATCTTCAACTCTTGTGCTGTAACTGCCACGCACTAACCAATAACTGGAGAAATAAAAAAAATTTGGGAGCATAGACCAACCCGGCAGAGTCAACAGACTTAAAATCTGTCAAGTGTGGGTTCGAATCCCACTGCTCCTACCATCCTCGTCATGAAACTAACCGCACAACGTTCAAGTCATCAATATATCGGAACCCCATGGGAAAAGAAAATAAATACTTGGGAGATAAACCTAGAAGAAGGAGAGTTTAATGACTCTATCCGTGAGAGGTTCTCGCATATCGTTGTCGAACAACAGGCCTACCCAGCAAGTCAAGAGCCAGAAGAAAGACAATTTAATACATTTTATAAGGCTACTAGAACCAACTGGTTCACTAGTAATGAGAAAAAGGATAAGCAGAAGAAGTTTATCATTGAACAAGTAACAAATTTCATACAGAATAATACTCACGCCCTTGTAGCTCAATGGTCAGAGCAGTCGGCTCATAACTGATTGGTTGGGGGTTCAAATCCCTCCGGGGGCACAGATTAAAAATAAATATGAATGATGACTTTGATGGATACGGACTTTAGCATCGGTAGCTCAGTGGATAGAGCAGGGGTTTTCTAAACCCTTGGTCGCAGGTTCGATCCCTGCCCGATGTACCAGACTTGGAATCGTAGCTCAATGGTAGAGCAGTTCGCTTTTAACGAATTGGTTATGAGTTCGAGTCTCATCGATTCCACTAAATAACGCGTCAGTGCCTGAGTAGCCCAAAGGAAGGGTCTGCAAAACCCTAAAGCCGTAGGTGCAAATCCTACCTGACGCTCCATTTTACACTTGACAGCCTGGCGGGGCCCGGCGCCGTAAGTTACTGATAATCAACCACTTACCAAATTGTAAAATGTGCTTGTACCAGTAGGCAAGAAGGCATAGTATAAGGGCATGATAGATCCCACAAAAATCACCAATTATAATCGTACCGAAGCTGAACTTGAGGAGTTTCTCATGTTCGCAATCCTCGTTGCTGGCAAGACTGCAAAGACACAAGCACAAAAGCTAGAAAACTTTCTTAACCCAATGATGTCCACTATGGGCTTGACTCCTTTCGGGGTGCTAGAGCAGATGATCAAGACTGCTTCCCTAGGTACTCAAATGAAATTCGCTAGGTTGGGTCAATACAAAAGGATTGAAACTGCATTCCGGCAAATCCTCACCTTTAAGGGAGACTTGAAAAAGGTTAGCGTACAGGATCTGGAAAGCGTTAAGGGAATCGGAAGTAAGACGGCGCGTTTCTTTATCCTTCATTCTCGCAAGGATGCCCGTCATGCGGTTCTGGACGTGCATATCCTAAAGTGGCTACGAGAGCAAGGGTATAGCGCGCCCAAGCAAACGCCCACGAAAAAGAAGTATGCCGTCCTTGAGGCGATCTTCTTGACCGAGGCGTGGAAGCATGAGATGACTCCTGCTGATCTCGACCTTATGATCTGGAAAAGTTTCTCGCAGAAAACTCTTGCGTGATAGGTCAATTTTAATTATTATCAAGACTCACCCTTAACCACAATACACCATGCAACTCGACTTCATCGGCAACGCAATCTCAACTCCTAACTCAAATGCAACAGAACAACCAAGATTCTGGGATAATGCTTATAATATCATCCCTACTAGCCGCCCTAGCCTTAATACTACGAAAGTAGATAGGTTTTTTAATTCAATTTTAGACAGCGAGATCAAGGAGTATTCCCAGTATTGGGACAGCGTTGTTCCTCGTAATGCATCCGAGGTTTTCCAGCGTTGGCTCTTTGCCTTTATGTCGGTTCATACCTCATGGCGTTCCAATATCAACGGATATCTTATGATCCGTAACTGGTGGGAGTGGCTCAACAAGCCAGAGGAACTTGAGCGTAGGATCGTAGAGAGTGGTGCAGGGCTTCATAAAAACCGCACAAAATTCATTACGGCTTTCGCTGAACACTATTGGGCTAACCTTGATTTTTACAAGAAAGCTGATGACGAGTCATGGGTAGAGTTCCGTGATCGTCTGGTCGATCAAGTGCTTGGTCTTGGCATGGCAAAGGTCAGCTTCTCGCTTGAGATGATTTATCCTTCGATTGCCGAGGTGACTTGCATGGACACTCACTTGTTCCAGTTGTTCGGTCTGGATCAGTCCAAGGACAGCAAGCAGTACCATAAAATGGAACAGCATTGGATTGAAATGTGCAAGATGTGGAATGTTAGTTCGTATGTGGCTCGTTGCATCTGGTGGGATCGCAACCAAGGTTATACAGACAGCCGATACTGGAGCTTCGTACTGGAGAACCAGTAGTCCGTAAGGGGAGAATGCCGTAACTCGTTTGTGGTGAGCGGGTTACGGCGCCCGGCGGGGCCCGGCTCTATAAATAATTAATAACCAACCTCTTACAATTACCTATTCAAACTATCATCATCAGTTAATCCTTTATATATTAACCATATACCAAAAAGAAGTACGGCAAATAAGCAAGTTTGTTCCAAGATATGTAAGCATGCATGAATCATTGGGGTACATAACTATTACACTATTTGTCGTAAAATCATTCGTTTATTTAGATCGGGCTATTTCGCTATTTGGCGTTCGCTTATTCGCTTTTGCCTCGCTCCAAATGAAACACGTAGTCGCCTAGTTTAACCTTTATTTCGTTTTGTCCAATAACTAAATCAGAAAACTCTAGGTCATCAGTAGTAATCTTCTTTCCATTACCTAGGATAACAACATTATTAGTCTCCTCTGGATATGGGTCAGTAGCTAGAATGTCAATGTCTGTGTCGCCCTTGGTGACCGCAACCATCGTGTGATTGCGGAACACCGCCAAAACCTCTTCTACGTGCTTCGATACTGCCATCTTATGCACACTTGGCAACAAAGGTCTCGACCTTCTTGGTTCCGACGCGCTTGAGCAGATTTGCTCGACCAAGGAAGATCTTGCCGTGTGGCTCACGTAGTGTAACGATTGCACCAACACGCTGACGCAAACGAACAATCTTGCCGTTGTAGTCGTAGATACTTCCATTCTTTAGTTTAGTAATGTTCTTCATGTTCTTATTTTATTTTTTATTTATTATTGTGTCAATTTTATTATTTAGATTGCATACATCTCATACTCTTCTTCATCTATCTCTTCTATGTCTTTTACGTCCTCTACCTCTGCTGGTGATAGCGTTGCTACCTCCTGCATATCGGTTATTAGTTCGTCATTGGTTAAGCTGGTCTTGCTCTCATGAAACAATTCCTCGCCATTGTCTAGTGTTACTTTGTAGTATCTCATCGTTTTGTTTTATGTTTTAAAGCTATTGCTGCTAGTATTATTGATAATAATAATATAAATATATTGCCTCCAGATTCGTTATCGTTATTCATTCTCCTCCAGAGTGATTGTTTGTGTTGCCACTTGCAAGCCAGTAGTTGGCTCATCGCACTCATTGTCTAGAGCACGTAGGTACTCCAGACCCTTGGCGGTGATCCTACGACCACCCTGTGCGACCTCCATGAGACCATGCTTGAGCAGATAGAGTTCGAACTCGCTACGCAGGGCGTTGCCAGAAAGACCAGTCACAGCACTCAAGTTGGTAAGTGAGCAACTACCCCTCTCCTTTAGAACCTTCAATAGTTGTAGTTCAGTATTCTCTAGACCCAAAGGTAGGATTCCTAGTACGCACTTGAGTTCCTTCCAAGCTTTCTTGTCGATGTCATGAATACCATGCCGCAAAGCAAATTGCGTGATGTTATCCTTAGCCATGAGTGTGGCATTACGTGCGTTGCCCCTGCAAGTAGAACTGATCTCTTCGATAACCTCTGGACTATAAGTGATGTCGTCACTATTAGCCTCGACGATCTTACCTAGAGATGCATAATCATACTCTTCCATATGTACCATCTTACAACGATCTTTCAGAGGAGTAATAACCTTCTGTGGATCTGTAGTGGCAAAAATAAATGATACCTTTGTAAAATCAAACTCTATATTATAGTCATCAAAACGTAGTGTGTTTCTATTGTGCTTGTTCGGATTGAGTATGGTTAACATACAGGTCTGAACACTCTCTGGCATCTCGTGTGCCTCATCAAAGAAAACTGTGATGTGCTGGTCACGAATATAGGTTAATGCGATATCCTCTACAAACTGTCTAACGTTCTTGAGCGTCGAGCAGTTGATAGTGAGCATTGGTTTGACACGCCCAAGAGTCTTGGAGCGTAGATTCTTTGCTACCTGAGTTGCAAGCATAGTCTTACCCTGACCACGCTGACCTACCACAAACAAGTGTGGAAGGATCTCGCTCTTCTCAAAGGCATCAATGTAAAAAGATAGGACACGCTTGGTCTTATCCTGACCGATCATTTCGTCGAAGTAGGTTGTTTCCATACCTTCTTGTATACTAGTTTGGATTGTGGGTCAATAGTTTTTTTAAAAAATATCGTCGTCGAAACTCTGCAGTTCGACCGATACCTTGGGCACGATATCTTCCTTGTCCTCGTGCCTGTCCTTATTGGAAGGATTGGTTTCTGATTTTGTGTCCTTCTCAAAAGTCTCCAATTCCACATCGCTCTTACCACCTGCAACCGCAGCGATTAATGCGTCCGGTTTGGCGTCGATCTTCTTACCGTCTAGTCCCAGCATCTGGGCGTAACGTCCCCATACTATTACCCGTGCGCCGGGCTTTAGTGCCGCATTCAATTCTGCTAGCGTTACGCTCATGAAGCTTCCGCTTCCGGCTTTACGTCCTCGTTTAGTACTCATTGTTTTTTTTATTAGTTTTTAGTTGTGGTGCTCATGGAGGGACTCGAACCCCCACCCATTTCTGGACTAGATCCTAAGTCTAGCGCGGCTGCCAATTACGCCACATGAGCATATAGAGATATTACAACTACTTGGGCCCACGGTCAAATTAAAATTCATTTTTTTAATTTAAAAGAATTTTTAATATTACTGGGTGTATAGTTCTTGTACGTATTTATCGTATCCATTTTTGAATCCGATTTCGTACAATGTTAAATTTGTATAATTAGGTAAATTTTCCTGACGTTGTCCAATTAAATAACCATCATTAAATCCCATATTATATGATTCATTATTTGGCAAAATTTCGTTAGCAAATTCCATATCTCTTATTTGGGAAAAAATCGTTAGCAAATATGGGTCTCATTATTTGGCCCGGTTCTGTTAGCAAATACGAGGAAGCGGAGGGATTCGAACCCTCGGTACATCACTGTACGGCAGTTTAGTAAACTGCAGCCATAAACCGCTCGGCCACACTTCCATTAAAATTTAATTTTTATTTATATTAATTCATTATTTGGCAAAAAATCATTAGTAAATTCGTATATCTATTATTTGGCATTTTTTCGTTAGCAAATACAGGTTTCCTAGTATAGTACATTTGTTATTTGGCGATTTCGCGTTAGCAAATGAGGCATTACACTAAGTTCTTTTTGTTTTGCTTCTATTTCAATATCATAGGGCTGGTCAGGTATAGACTGGACATAATCACTGTGTGCCGGGTCCAAGGCATGCTTGCGGCCCTCTGAGTAGTGCTGTACTGGATCTATATTTGGCCAACTGTCTCTAGTAAATTTGATAATTTCATCTAATGAGAATTCATTATCAGGATTAATAGATAAGTGATGATAGTCTAATGTAATAGGTACATTTCTAAAGTGTTTACGTATATTACTAGGTTTCCAATAGCCATTCTGCTCGTTCTCAAATACAATTCTATTTCTAACACTATTACTCATAAGAGATAATGATTGATGTACATTATTAACTACTGCTTCTCCTTTAGTACCATTACTTATATGTATATTTATTGGGCACTCTACACTTTCTGGTAGTCCAAGATAGTCTAGTAACTGGCCGTGGTACTCTAGGTTGGCAAGGCTCTTGCGGCGCGTCTCTGCGTTCTCAGAACTGATACTTACGAACTGGCCGGGATGTATTGTGATGCGACCGCCGAGCGTACGATAGTTGGTCAAAGCCTGTCGGGCCGGGCTGCTTGCCTCTGCCATCCAGTCCGCCCTCAATCCCTCCCTCCATAGCTGCCCCCAATCATCATGATCAGCAAATGGAATCATATCACTACTAATTCTATATAGGAATACCTTATTTTTAATATTCCAATCTATAATTTTATGTAGTAATTTAAAATTATGAGTGACTACTGCCCTCCATTTCTCTGGGGTGGCCGAAGCATTCTTGTTTGCCCATGTCAACTGCATGGTCTTAAAGTTGTCGCCGATACTGAGATTGATGCAGCAATAGCCGGTTCTGTACATGTTTCTATGATATTCTATTATGCCCTATTATACAAGTAGATTCTTCTAAAAATTGTAAAATTCTTTTAAATTAGTTTAAATTATTTAAAATTAATTATTATTTAAAATATCAAAAGTGCCATTTTTACTTATATTTATTTGGTCACTTCTAAAGTGTCTGACCCTACCATCGCCCTCCATTACCACACAAAAGATATCGTTCTCCCAAGTGCCGCCATCTCTGACATACCACACATAGCCGGGCCCTAATTCCGTTACTACAGGAACAGGATTATTAAATTCATATAGCATTCTCTTATATTTTACTGCATTTTGTACATGAATACCATTAAACTTATTAATACTGGATGATATTCTATACTGTCCACAAGGTTCTTATATATTCTTATCTGTTTTACCCTTCTTCTTATTTTTTCCCTACGCTTCCGCCTTTTCGGACATTCCAACTCGCTCACCTCGCGGCGTATTTTCTTCAGTAAGTGAGTGGTCATATATACTACATACACTTAACATATTTTTACAATTATTTCAAATTTTATTATTTTGTAAATTTTTTATTATTTTTCTTGACTTTTAATTATATAAATGGCACTGATAGTTTTATATATTAATTGAATTTTTATTAATACGTACCATTCTTTATTATTCCTATGTATTCTATATGTTCTTATATGTATTTCTCTTATGTTTTCTCTGTAGGATCGGTTATGTCGAGTGTGTATGCGAATGATTATTCGGGTAAATTCGGGTGTTTATTCGGGCGTTAAAGGGGCATAATGGGTATATTAAATTAAAAAATATCAAAACAAATGTGTACAAGTGTGGGGCGAGGTGGGGAGATGTGGGGAACGTCTATCTTAAAGGTAAGATGTATATTAAAATAGGTATATAAACTGTATTTTAAAGTGCCCGGTGTCTATTTTTATTCTTTTTAATCTTCTTTTGTATTTCTCTTTTACTACTAATTGGGCCAAGCTCTCCTCTTGCTTTACATTCTAATTCTATTATTTTTAAATGTCTTTCGTATGTCCAGTCAACCTCTTGTTTCTTTTTTAAGCTTTTGATTATATTAAAAAATTTATATCTTTGTTTAAGATCGTCTTTATGTTTTTTCCGCCTAGGTACGAATGATAGTATGTGGCCGTGTGACATATTTATTATGAAAGTTTTCTATATAGCCTAGGGTTTGATTGTGCTAGAATCTTTTGCCATGACTTTTGTTTATTTTGATAACTTTGTATTTTATTTCTATCTTTATTATTTTGTATACGCCTAGACTCTTCAGCGGTAAGGTATTTTTCCCCTTCGGCTGGTTTATATACAATAGGTTTTTGTTGGCTATTATTTTGTTTACGATCAGTTATATGGGCAAACTTATGGCAATCCCTGCATAATAATTGTAAATCCTGTACCGTTTCTTGTCCCCATTGTTCTGGGTAAAATATATGATGCACATCTACTCCAATGTCTCCGCATTTAACACATTTACCATTATAAAACTTTACTGCTTCTTGTCTTATATGTCTCCACGTAACTGAATTCAGATAGTTTTTATATGCCAACTGCTTATGCATAAGCCTATAATAAATAAAAATGATTAAAAAGTCAACTTAATCCTTATCTTTTAGGTTATTCACCAATACAATAATAGCATACGAAAAAATCAATATAATTAAAATTGCTAAATAAGGGTCTCCAGAGTATACATTTTGCATAACTAATCCAAAATCAGCTTATGGTGTTCTAAAATTTGGTATAATTCTTTTCTTATGTATTCAAAAGCGGCATACTTATTATCCTCACATTGATCACAATCATGTTTGATTGCGTTTCTCAGGGTTTGGTCTATGTCCCACATGGCGACCTTCCATGCCGTGCCTTCTACGGCATTTCTGTGTTCCTCTTCCTCTTCTGGAAGGTTAAATTCTAGTATTGCTTTTGGCATAATTAAAAAGGTGGTTGATCGCTAGGTTCGGGTTTACTACCTGACATTTTCTCTTCAGCCATAAGCATTCCCACTTCGGTATGCCAACAAATAATATGATGCAGGGCTTTTTCGGGGTCACTTGCACATTCTTCGGTATAAATGCCAATAGATATTAATTCGTTAATTAGTGTTTCTTTCCATTTTCT
>Ga0007828_1000385_pt1 | contig 11436 bp, 14 predicted proteins | sample CryBogCBE16Oct07_FD_71232 | JGI IMG/M metagenome (GOLD analysis project Ga0007828, IMG submission 71232) | Freshwater microbial communities from Crystal Bog, Wisconsin, USA - CBE16Oct07 | ecosystem: Environmental > Aquatic > Freshwater > Lake | place: Crystal Bog, Wisconsin, USA | collected...
TTATCTAATTTATCTTCGATACGTGTTAGTTGGGCTTTTAACTCAGCTACTCTATCAGACATCTCAACTACTTTTACATTTGTAACTTCTACTTTAGTAGTCAAATCTTGCATTTTTGTATCAATTGTTAGATACCCAGTGCCACCTAAACTACAAGCACCAATAACTATCCAAGTAAGTTGGGCAGGGCTAAAATCAATCATTTTGAACGTCCTGTTGGTGGCATTAATGGTCTAGTCATTTTGCTCATTGGACTTTGTGTATTAATACCTTCTTTGCTTTTGTTTACAGATTTAGTAGTTGGTTTAGCATCAAATTGATAATCAATGCTAGGTTTCTTTGGAACAACACGATCTAGGTATTGATTAGCATATTCTTTGCTAGCTTCTTTGCCATTATCTTCTAATTCAGGGGTATCTAATAATGCTTTCTTTTCTTCAGCATCCATTTCATTTGCATACTTATCATTTTCTGCATTGATGCTATCATTGTAATCTGTTGTAATTACACGAACTTGATTAACATTTTTACCTAGTAGTTGAGCCATTTGTTGAATCATTGGTTCAGTAGCCGGGTATTTGAATTCTGCTTTGATGATTGTAACTGATTCATTTTCTAATTCAGGAAAACCATATGGATCTTTTTGTACTGGTGTAGTTTTTGGATCTTCGATTTTCACCGGATCAAATTTGTTTAAGTTATATTTGAACATGTCGAGAAAGCTCTTATCAAGATCGCCGGCGATCTTAATCGTATAACGATATGTTCTAACTGATTCTGTTAAGTAATGACGAAGGCTTTTCATTATTTTATTCCTATATAATATTTATCTTTATTGCGTTTTTTTGCTTGCCAATATGGATTTGAGTATCTCATTACGATCCAATAATGACCCTTCACCTACCGGGGTAGCTTCGATTTCTTTAGTTGAACTAGCTATTTTTTGATCCAATTGTGCTTTTTTCAACTGCAAATCAATCATTTTAAGCTTTTTATTAAGCTTTGCAGTCTTAGCAGTTATTGCGTGACCTAACATTGTTCCAGCACTATTGAATATTTCACTAGCAAATCTGCTATCTACTTGCATACCCAAATCCATTAAATCTTTGTAACTATTTGTTGCAAGATTTGCAAGTTCATCCATCTCAATATCGCTAGCTTCAAGACCACGAACCATGGGCAATGCGTTTTCTATTTTTTCTAAATTGTTGTATGCTTCAGGTGTAAAAGACTCAATTACTTGTTGCACAGATTCTTGCACAACAGGTTCGTCTTCTGGAAGTTCAAACAATTCACTAAGCTTTTTAGTCATATACTACCTATAATAGTAGTATTTATTACTTACGAGAACCATTTCTAAACAAATCGTCTTCGGTCACGACACGAAACTTAAATCCATTTTGTTTACAATATGCCATTGCACTAGCCCATTTAGCATGATTAATTGCTACTACTGCTCTATCTCTAGCATTTGCAGTACGACTCTCAATTAAACTTTGTTTTTTTGGTTTTATTTCAACAATCTCTGCTAATTGTTGTCCATACTTATTAACATATACAACAAAGAAATCTGGTATATAGTTTGTTCTCTTGCCAGTTAATGGATGCATGTAGGGGATTTGTATTGCTTCACTAGCCCATTTCAAAACACTTTTATTGTTATCACAAAATTGCATAAATGTAAATTCCCAACCACTGCGATATCTAGGCAAGTGTTTACCTATATACTTTTCAGGTTGAGTTGGTGTGAATACACCTTGAGCAAAGTTTGCCATTATACAACAATATTACGTTGGACTGGTTCATTGGGTGTTGGTACTACTCCAAACCCATATAGTGAAGTTTTACTTTTTAGACTATTCAAATAGTAAATCATAATAGCACTTGCCTCTAATTTACTTTTACCTCTGACATATGATAGTAAATCCAAAGGATCTTCTTTTGTTATTCCAGCAATTCTGAAAATCATTGTAGTAAAATTATTTGCTACTGCTACACTATTGGTAACACTATAAAAATAAGATTTTACAATTTCATATCTACTTGCATCAACTACCATTGAATAATTATAAAAACTATCAAATAGTTTTACTGAAGTGTCTACTGTAGAGGGTGCGTCTATTGTGTTTGCCATATTATTTACCTATAGCTGTATTTACTGCTTTAGTAATGGCTGTGTTAGTATTTGATACAACTTGTTGTGCAGTTGGGAAATTAAACTGTGTGTTTCTATTTGGTGTGCCTTGTAACCAATTGCTAGCTACGCCCAATGCATCACCCCTAGCAGCATTGACAATTGATGCAGGATTTTTAAATGTGTTTAATGTAGTACCTGCAATTTTAAGTGCACCTAAATAATTACCAGTAGACAATGCATCTTGGAATCCACCAGCTGCATCTAATAAACCACCTTGTCCCAAGATAGTACTATTGCTACCAGGGGTTGCAATAGGGCTAGTAGTTGTGTCATAGTGACTGGAGTCACCAAATTGTGTAATTATTTCAGATGGTTTTTTACCATCAATAGCTCCAGTATAATATTTTACTGTTTCATATTGAACAGTCATTTGATGTTCCATGACACCATTACCTTGAGAGTAATCATATGTATCATGCGCAAAACTTTCAATGATAGGATTTATAAGTCTATATAAAATAAAGTTATGTTGATTGAAACCATATATGTTAATGGATCTAAAGAAAGGAGTTTTAACAACACCTCCTAATTTTGAAACTTGATATCCTGCGTTAGTTAATGCAGGTTCCCCAATATAGCCCCAGTCATCATTGCTTGATATATCAGGTTCATACATATTTCTTTGATTGATATCTTGTGTTGATGTAGTATTACTCAATCCTTTAAGTACACTACTTGTCTTACTTTGAACAATCATTGGATCAGGTTGTAGTGCATCTTTATAATAATATGTATAATAATTATGCCATAACTTTGTAATTAAATTACTATTGTCATCGTGAAATACAATATTTACTGGATCATATTTAATTTTAGTTTGTACAATGCGCTTGCGATTGTATTGATTCATAGTATGTAAATCAAATGTGTACTTTGGAAGTTGCACATTTTTTACTGCTAAACCATAATTTCTATCAGTGGGCATGTCTGCTAGCTGACCGATTAAACTTTCATTCAAATCAAAGTAAACATGAAATAAGAATTTGTATTTTGGTGCATAACCATATGCGTTGGTAACAAAGGTTTTACTTGCATGTTGATAATCACGCAAATACTCATTACCAAAAAAGCCAGCAGATACACTACTGGCTATTTCCTGAAAGAATCCAGCCATGTATTAACCAATACCTGTTACTGAAGTACCACCGAATGCACGACCAACGCTTGTACCAACACCTGAACCTAATGGTGATTGGATTGCATTATCAAATCTGATTGATAATTGAATTGTAGCTGGTTCATTTGATTTATAATCTAAATTATTATAGTTTGCTGATTTAATAAAGCAACCATATAATTCCCATGCTTCTAAGACGTTAGGAAGTAGTGTACCGTTACCACCATCAAGAACTTCATAATTGATTTGAAACTTATAGTCTTGACCAGTAGCAGCACTTGCTTGTTCAACAAAGTCAAATTGTTTCTGTAGTTGCTGACCAACTAGTTTAGAAACATTACCTGATGCATCATCACGTAAATTGATTTGTGTCTCTTGCCATGCATGCTTACCTGCTAGGTAAACTTTACTATTATAAATGTCCAATGTGATTTCTTCAAAAGAAATGTTAGGACGTTGAATGTCCATAACTTGTTTAGTTAGTTCTTGAGTAGAACCACCTGTACCAAAGTTTAAGAACAATGCTCTAAAACGATACTGTAGTTTAGGCATCAACAAACCCTGAGAACTAGGGGTGTTGTCTGAACCTACGGTCATATTGAACAGTGAATTTGAGGCTGTTGCCATTATATTGTCTCCTTAATATTATTTATCTTTAAAATAAAGACCCCCTGAGGGGTCATTTATTATTTTAATTTAGCGATTCCACCTGTATTCAATATACGTACTGGAATGTATATGAATTCAGTTGATTTCACTGGTTCAATTGCAATATCAATCCATAACTCATTTCTATCGATACGAGCAGGAGTGTTATTTGTATCATCGCAAACTACCAAATAATCATATAGACCACGTTTTGCAACTAAGTCAATGAATAATGATTGTACAACACCAGTAACTTGACTACGTGTTAATGCATCATTTGGTTCGAATACGAAAGGACGAGCAGCAATTTGTAATTGATAACGAATGTATGCTATTAATCTACCTACATTAGTTCTATCCATTGCAGTATTGCTTGCATAGCTACTCTTATTACCGTAATTCAATAATCCAAGACCTGTAAAGTAAGCTAATGGATTAATTTGATTTGTGTATAATACGTCACGTATTGATACACGATTCTTAACAGTAATGAATTCACCAGTTGTCTTGTTTAGATAACCAATGTTAGTAGCATTATCAATAGTACCGCGACGTGTACCAGCAGCCGCAAACCAAGGATAAGCAACTGTGTCGTTACGTAAGAATGTACGTAGCATCATGTGACTTGCTGGAACAACTGCTTGCGCACCTGTTAAGTCTGTTGTAATACCACTTGGATAGAATATACCTAAATATTCATCACGTGTTACCCAACCTTCTTCGCCAGTTTCTGTTGCACCTGCAGCGTTAGTGGCCCAATTTGTAATATCAGTTGCCTGATCTTTCAATCTTAATGGTGTGTCACCAATGATATAAGCAGTATTGTTACGCTCATTATTTAAACCAACCATATCTGGTTGTAATTCTGGATAACCTGGGCATGAAATTAAATTAAAGAAGTTATCTTCTTCACGAATTGTCATGTTAGTACCAATTGCTGCTTTTAATGCTTGCACAACCATGTGACGTTGTGCTTTGCGACCCATGTATGCTGAACCATCTGGCTTCAATCCACTAGCACTTACCCATGTATATGAGAATTGCGGTAAGCTTCCACCAGCATTAGGATAATTTGCTTGTGTAAAGTAGTTTGTTACAAACTTCTTAACATTATATCCTGAACGGCGTGTGTTGAATAACAACATACCTTGTGGATATAGAGCAGGATTAGGACAATCTAAATCTACATAATTATTTGTCAATAATGAAGCGATAGATGGAATAGGGTCATTTACTGGATCAACTGTTGTTGAACCGCCCCAACGAGCATCAGCAAATAGTATACCACTTGAACTTACTTGGTCTGTGTTGTCAATAGCTACCCATTGATCTACACCGTTAACTTGTTGCCAACGATGCAAGTTAGGGAAGTTCTCCAAGTCACTTGCATTCAACCATAAATCACCATATGACAATGCGCTACCATTACTTTGTTGTGTTGGTATTGTTGTTTCAATAATGATACCTAATGGGTCAGTTGCATTAGATCCAGTAGATTTTGGATGACCTAACAAATCGAAATTTGTATTTTTGTATCCTACCCAAGTAGGTACACCAGCAACTGTTTTGTTTACCATGATATCTACTTCAGTATCAGTACTATAGTACCAATATGTACCATTTGTTGGATTAGCTGCAGGAGCACCTAATTCTGCAACATATTTTAATTCAACCCAGTTAGATAATGCAGTCCAATAGATTGGCTCTGCGTTTCCACTTACATATGATACTTGAGTAACTGCACCACCTGTTACGTGTTGAACAGCAAATGTAAGATCATTTACACCATTCAAACCACCTAATTTAGTACCATGTACTGTAATTCTATCACCTACATTATAACTACTACCACCACTAGTGATACTTGTTATTTGATAGTGACCTTTATTATTTGTAATAGTAAAGTGTGCACCACTACCTCCACCTGTTGTAGAATCTTGTGTAACTCCTGTATATGAATATGTTACTAAGAAACTCTTACGAACACCTAATGTAGTACCTGTAGAAAATCCTAATTGATTGATTAATCCATTACTTACACCAGAAGCTGATAAATCACTTAAATAAATATCACCACCCAATGTGTGAGTTATTTGAATAGAACCAGATGTTGTGATACTAGCAGTTGTGTAAGGAATATTCGCAGCCGCCCAATCTAAAACAAATGATGTTGCAGTAGTTCCACTCATCGTCATTTGATATTGAATAGATGACTGATTAGTTCCTGGCAATGACACGACTACTGTCAACAAACTACCACTAGTAGGAGTAGGATTTGTTATTGAACCAGTTACGATTGTGGGACCAGTTGTTAATCTATTATATAATATAACACCTGCTTCTGGAGTGCTTGCACCAACCATTGCAAATACTGTATTTGTAGGAATTGCTTTACCACCTGTTGAATCTAAACTTGCTAATGCAGTTAACTCATCTGAGTATACAGGAGTTGCTACTGATGTAAATGCTGCAGTAGTGGTGCTATATTTAGACAATACTAAATTCATTCCGCCGCCTACGCTACTTGTCTTGATCCAAACTGAACCGCTTGGTCTTGGATTATCTTGACTGCTTGTCCATAACGGCATTTGAGCACTAGTTCCATATGCTACTTCAGCACCATAGTAAATGCCTGCAGTTATACCAATGTCAGATAGAACTGAACCAGTTCCTGCTGTAATTTGAATCCAGTTACCTGCACCATACTCATTGTAGTACAATGAAATAACACCTGGAGTGTCTTGTGATGCACGAATATCACCTGCGTGTAATCCATTAATTGCATTAATGAGACCGCCCAAATTATTATTTGGACTTGCTGGAACTGTTGCAGTTAGTTGATATGTAGATTCACCACCAACAACTTGAATAGTAAATGTATCGCCTGCACTCAATTATCCATTAACTGCTCTTGATCCAGATACAACTGGGTAATTATTTTTCCATGCACTTGATCCTACTTCTTGCCATATATTTGACATATCTTTATAAAAGTAAGTGCTAGCAGATAACAATCCAGCTGCTGGCTTTAGTGGAACTACCGCATAATCACCGATATTACCAATAGATTGTTTTGGTATATAACTAGGTACGTCAGAAGTTCCAATATTTGTTAAATTAGCTGTATCAGTAATAACAATTGGTGTTACTGCTTCAAATTTGTGTAATTCTGCATTAAGTTCAAAAATACCCCATGTTGAGTTTGTTGTATCTAACCAATATGTACCGTCTGCAGGTGGACCTGATGGACGTGATACTTTACCAACTAAAGCTCCTAAATCAACATCTGCACGTAAAATCCAGCATTGATTGCTTACACCCAATAATGAGTAAGCGGCTAATAAACCATATTCATTAAGTTCGTATCCATGAATAGGTGTACCGTCTGTTGTTTTATAGAAGAACGGACTTCCAAAATAGTTAACCAAATCACGTTGGCTAGTAATTTGATATAGTTTATTTGCATTTGCGGCAAGAGTTCCTGCAGCTATAGCAGTTCCTGTTGAATCGGCTTTGTTATTAGCAGTTGCGACTACAATTAGGGGAACTGAACTAGAGGCTGCTGGTAAATATTGACTTTGGTCAATAATGGTTACTTGTACGCCTGGTGAATTTAGTGCCATTTTACATTTCCTTTTAAGTTATAATTATGAGGCTGAACGCCTTATCATACTTATATTTAGCATATATGCTACAAAAAAGCTGGTTATCTGAACCTTCGAAGGTTTCTTTTAGTCTAAATACTTGATGATTAGACCTATATGCAAAGAATGCAACAAGAACTATAGAGCCGTTAACTATAAACGTGACGGTGTAACACACTATCGTAGTATATGTGATGAGTGCGGGTCTAAAAAAGTAAAGACTAAAACTAAAATAGCAAATTGGGAAAAGAAGGGTTATAAAAAGAAAACCACATGTGATTTATGTGGTTTCAAATGTTTATACCCTACTCAAATAACAGTATTCTATATTGACGGTAATTTAGAAAATGTAGAATTTACAAACTTACGTTCTATTTGTTTGAACTGTGTAGAAGTTGTTAAACGAAAAGATGTAAATTGGCGTAGAGGTGATTTACAAGTTGATTATTGATTCAACTTGTTTGTATAAATCGTCAATTGATCCATTATTCTCTAAGTAATAATCATAAGTCAATCCAACACTACTGTATTCACTTGCATGAATTTTAAGTTTTTCTAGTTTTGCTTTGCTTAATGCCCACAATGAGTTACCATTAGGTCCTTTGTTATATTGAATTGCTGCATCATACCATTCTGGTTCAGATCCTCGCATTACTCTAATCGTAATGCCACCTGCATTTTTGATTGCTTTTACTTCATTGGCAAATCTACAATCTGATATAACAACATTATCTGTACTTTTTAGTAGTTTATGTTCTAATGATGCAATCCATATATCATCATGGAATCCTTTACGGCAGACTTCAGTGCCCCAATACTGTAGAATCCAACGCGGAGTTAGATTAGGCATATCAAGTCTTTCTGCCCACCAAGGATCTACTTGTTCTCTCCACTCACGACTAGATTTTGTTGTACCCTCTAGCATTTCACGATCCCAACCAAAGACATGTGCTACTGCATCTTTAAGACTGTTAGCAAAGCTTTCTTTTTTGAATCCGTGAAATGTAGTAAGATAATTGGCAATTGTGTCTTTGCCGGAACCTATTAAACCAGTTACTCCAACTATCATAAAATAAAACTCCTATAGCATATTATACTACAGGAGTATGACAAAAGTAAATGTTTAGGTTAACCTTGAACCCATGTTAATGGTTGACTATAATCAACATAACGTTTTAAATCTTCTAATAATTGATTTTGTTGTGCTAGACCTTCTGCTTTCAATGCAGTGCCATTCAAACTTGTTCCACCACCAGGGCCAACAATGGTACCAAACTTTTCACGTGCTTCACCAATTGTTAACTTTAATGTAGACAAAGTAAAGTCACCAATCCACACACCTGCACCCGGATCTTGTAACAATTCTGCTTCAGGTCTTTGAGTGTCCGCCCATATCAAAATTTGTTCCCCTGAACCTTTAATGTTACGAACCAAGCGAATTTGTTTTGTCACAGGATTAAACGTATAAATTACATAGCCACCAAACATACGTGCAGCTAATTCAATATATCCTGCATAAAAATCATATGTTGCCAATCCACCTGCATAGTTATAATTAAGCAAGTATGTATTAAGAATAGCACTACTAAAGGGGTCAAAACTAGAACTAGCTGGCCCTGTTTCTAAACCAATTGTTCTACGAAATACCTGTCTGACATTGATAAACTCACTAGGTAGTGTATATGTATCTACCCCTGCTTCCAATGTCATCAATGTGTATGACTCTATATTGGCATTTTGCGCACGTTGACGATAAACTTTGATTGCATAATTGTATGCAGCCTCATAATGTTCAGGGTCTAATTCTAGATCAATAATTCCCGCACCCAAACGATAACTTAGGGATTTGAATAATTGTTCTTTTAGTTCGTCTAATTTAACGTAAGCCATTTGATTCTCCAGATATTGTATTTATCTGGAGAATGCTCAAGTGTCAAAGATCACCGTCTTGACGATTTTCGCTATAGTAAGGATCAAATGTGCCGCCGGGATAACGTGATTCTAACTTCTTAACATTCTCAGCAATGACTTCATTAGGGTCCAAATCAAGTGCCCTGCATGCGTTAAACCAGTACCACATGATATCACCTAACTCACGTTTCATATGAAAGATATTTTCGTCAGTTAGGGGTTTTCCTTGAAAGAAAATCTTTTTAGGAATTTCAATAAACTCACCTGCTTCGGCTGCCATACCTAGACATGCAGTTAACAATAAACTAGGATTGATATTGGGATCACCATTGCGCAACTCATTAATTCTAGGTGCTAGATAATCATAATTGTTGCTTTCTCTTGAAGTAACAGCCTCTACAAACTTGCTATATTTTTCTAAATCAATATTCATATCATTTCCTTAAACATTTGTTTTCTTCCTCTTTCACCTATAGTATCATCAAAAATTTCACGTGTTCTTTGCATCATTGCACAGGCTAACATCAATAGTTCATTTTCATCATCGGTTAGTTGAATACAATTATCTATTGGAACCATCAGCTCATGCATTCGTTTTTCAATGTCAGTCATTAGAATGCTTTCAATATAATTAAATTTTCATTGAATCTACCTGTCGGTACTGTAGGGGTAGATTTAATGTCTTTGAAAAACTTGCGAGCCGCGGGCTTACTTCCCATTACCTCTTTAAGTTGTTCACCGGGTTTTCTGAGTGTCTTGATTTCACTTGTTGCAGTATCAAAACCTAAAATTGTATTGCCTTTAACTGTAAAAGTCTTAGAGTAGTCATCAGCAATATAATGATGTAACTTACGCTTTGCAGTATCATATACCCATGCCTCACTTGCACCATGCAACTTAGTTGGATGCACACTTGTCAAATCAAGCTTTGTAGTTACATCTTTAAATTCTTTTAGGTACTTGAGTTTACTTACAATCTTTTCAACAGGTATTGCTTTCTTTTTACGAGGAGCTTTGCTTGCTTTCTTGATTGAAATATAACTATTCAAGTCACCCAATACTTGCTCAATGTACTTAAGAATGTTACGCAACTGAATCTTACCTAAATTACCATAAGCCTCTTTGAGTTCTTTGTCATCGGTCTCATTAAGTGTTTCAAATTCAATTTGTTTTTTCTTCCACACATCAACGATCAAAGGAATATGTTGAGGGGTGACATTAAGCTTTGCAACAATATCTACTGTTTTTGTAGAAGTTTTACCTGTAGTAAAAAATTCATCAAAAGCGCCTTCTAACTCACCTGCGGCATCACGTGCTTTTTCACGCAAGTAGTCTTGAATAGTAGGCTTGTTGATATCTTTTTCTTTTTCAACGACTTCTGGTTTGTGAACAAGTTTACTCAATCTAGTAATTTCATTTTCTAGTGTCAAGTTCTCTTGCTCAGTTAATTCTAAGCCACGCATATTCATACGAGCCAACCAACACAATGTCATTAGCATTTCGTTTTCATGTACTTTTCTAATGTACTTGGCTTCAGCAGGGCGATTGTGATGGTCTAAATAAAGACACAATAATTCTTTAGCATCTTTCTTACCGTAGAAACGATTGTACCATGTAAAACTTCTAACTAATGCTAAAGTTCTACCTTCTGTGTCGGGCTGTAGTGCGAAAAAAGGTTCATCACCCATGTACTTTGTATCGGCATCCCTAGGATCTAATGCTTTGACCAAATGATCGTCTGTATTTTTGGGTTTTCTTGTCGCCATATCTACTCCTGTTTAACGATAATGTGTAATTATAACACAATCTTTATTTAATGTCAAATTTTTGGATATCTCATAGTTCAAAATTCCTTGATAAATACTACATAAATTGGATTAAATAATGCCAAAACTCTCACTATATAGATCAGACAAAAG
>Ga0007828_1000386_pt1 | contig 11415 bp, 10 predicted proteins | sample CryBogCBE16Oct07_FD_71232 | JGI IMG/M metagenome (GOLD analysis project Ga0007828, IMG submission 71232) | Freshwater microbial communities from Crystal Bog, Wisconsin, USA - CBE16Oct07 | ecosystem: Environmental > Aquatic > Freshwater > Lake | place: Crystal Bog, Wisconsin, USA | collected...
GCAGGTTCAGCAGGTTCAGCAGGTTCAGCAGGTTCAGCAGGTTCAGCAGGTTCAGCAGGTTCAGCAGGTTCAGCAGGTTCAGCAGGTTCAGCAGGTTCAGCAGGTTCAGCAGGTTCAGCACACCATTTTATATTATGTTTTTTAAGAAATTCTACGGCTGCTTCGAGGCCCTGACCTGCACTTTTCTTGATCAATTCCACACCAGCTTTCTCATTTCTTTCAAAATTTACTCCACGGTAAAACATATCGCCCAAATTGTATTGAGCAACCCTGCTACCAAGTGTCGCAGCCTTTTTTATTAGCTCCTTCCAATCTTCGCTACCTAATGGTTCCGTCTCTTTATCTTTCAGGAGAGTGCTAAGATTATTTAATGCTCTGGGTTCATCTTTCTGAATTGCGATACGATACCAAAGTGCTGCTTTATCGTAGTTTTTTTCAAATCCTGTGCCATTACCAAACTTTTTTCCTATTTCAAACTGCGTTTTAGGATCTTTTAATTCTGTAATAAAATCCCTGATTTCAAAAAAATCCTCATCCTCAAACGCCTCGTTCAAAAGAGATTCTATGTCTGCATTATCTTCATTATGCAAATCCTGAGGTAAACTCAGGTATTCAATAAGCAGTGCTCTGGCCTTCTCAAGGTTACCGGCAAGACATTCTCTGCAGGCGTGATTGTATAGAAGCCATGCTTTATGATCCCCCGATACGCAAGAAAACGCTCGTAAAAAATCTAATGATTCTTGATTTCTATTTTTGTCTTCGCTAATGCATTGATAAATACAATCTAACAATGCAGCTTGCCATCGTGGCGTGGTATTTTCATTTATGCTGTATAGATATGATAACCGATAAAGGATCTCTCTTAATGGAAGCGAATCTTTCTCCTCTTCAAGGTCGTCTGCAGCATCTGACAATAGTTCATCAATGTCGGTATGTTTATCTTTAGCTTGATCTTCCCTATCTTTCATTTTGATCAAGATTTCGTCCAATAAATCTGAATCTACCAACCCGTTTTTGATCAGGGGTGTCATTTCCAAAAAATTCAAATATTTGGATGCTACTTCCAGTAAGGATTTTCTTCTGGCATTAGCCTTTTTTTGTTCAGGGGAAAGCAGTTTCCGCCCCTTCATGGATTTTGTCAGCACCACGCGAAACCCTGCAATCGGGTAGTCGGTCCATTGTTCTGATGACTCAAAATTAGTTTTGACTATCCAATTCTCAAAAGCACCATATCTAAAAGATGACTGATAAATGAATTTATTGCTGATCGGTCCATGCCATTTCGACCCGTTATCTTGAAATAACCAATTTCTCCATTTATTATGCATTTCTTTTAGATTCCAATCGAAATCCAATTTATCGACATCCTCCAATATAAGTTCTTTTTGTATGATTTTATGCTTATCATTATCTCCGGCAAAACGATGATGCGCATAACTCCCACCCCTCAATGTCCGGAAGCTATCGTCGTCACTCCAAGGGTCAAAACACCACTCCCAAACATTCCCGCCGAGATCGAAAATACCCAAATGATTTTCAGGGAAAGCCCCTACAGGTGACGTAAACTCGTAATTATCCACTGATGTTGTCCAGTCAGATGTCCATTTTCTGGAATAATGTTTCAGTGCATCTTCTATTTTTCTATAGCTCTTTGTAAAGAGTGAGCCACAGGAACGTATTTCAAATGAATCGCTCTCTTGGTCTGCTCGAAAAGAGCTAGCCGCATCCTGTGCCGCCCCGTTCGCAATAGATAAAAACCCTAGCTGGTCAGTTCTTCTTTGTTCGTAGTTTCCAGAATTCTTTGGCGGTGGCCACCTTAGCCCCCAGGGGTAGCCGGGCAACTTGAGATGTCGTTCTGCCGGAGTGCTCTCGGGTTCGTGCGGCAGGCCCACGGCAGCGCTCCACTCGAGGTCGCTCGGCAAGGTATAGGATTCCTCTGGGCCGATGATACCCTCATTTCGCTCTTTAGTGGTCAGCCAGTTGCAAAATCCCATCGAGTCGTTCCAGGTAACCCCGACGACCGGATGATCCCCGTCCTGTGTGAATGGACATTCAGGGAAAGGACTCCCGGTCGCCATGCAGTACGCCTCATAATCCTGTACCCTGACAGGCCAGACACAAAATCGAGCCTCAAATCGGGGAATCGGAACAAACGGCATACCGAGCGTATTAATGAAAGGTCGTTCCTTGGTTGCCTCGGATGGCGTAGCGGCAGTTTTTGTTTTAGCTGGTGCGGTGGCGAGAGGGATTGAAGCTGAAACAACTGCGTTCTCTGAAAAGATATTCCCGCTCTTAAAAGCCGCTGAAAGGCGTTTCCGTTCACCCAGTTTGTCGATGCCAAGATCCTTCAGGTCACCATCGCTTAACTCGTGGAGGATAGAATCGGTGACACCCTGATCCACAAAGTTCGGGAGGAGGCGTTCCAATCCCTCAGCCTTAAGGATCGCGGATAGCGTCTTATGTGCGGAGGATGTAGCTTCTCCAATAGAGGACGCATTGGAACCCTTGGGGGCTGTATCTCCCTCAAAAGTCTGATCCGATCCACAGGTCACTTCAAAAGTCCCTAACTCCTCTCCCTCGTCATCGAGGTTACTGAAACTCATCATGATCCCATGGAATCCGGCGGGGATCTTAAAATCCCAACGTGCCGGACCAAAAATAAACATGGGACCCTTTTCGATTGTGACGACTTCCTCTGAATCCGAGGGCTGAGCAACAATCAGCATGCATCCCCGGCATCCCCCCATGCTTCCAAACTGCATGGGAGTGCCTTCGGATCGAACGAGGTGAAATATAAGCTCCTGAACCTCCTCGTCATTAACTAAATCATCAAGGTCAGTCCCTGTGGGACCGGAAGCTATTTCTATGTGTTCTTGAGATGCACGAACAGCTCGCCTTCCATTCAGAAAGATATCGTTTTCCTGAAAGCCATCAATCTCGTCACCGCCTCCACTGATGTAGAAGGAGGCCCAGCGTAGGGTGGGCTGAGTTTCCCTGACCTGATCTAAAAGTTCTTCCAAAGTTTCCATGGATAAAACTAGGGAGGTGCGTTGTTTCTGCAGGATCAGAGATTGATCCAAGTCTTGTTTTTTCGGGAACCATCGATGCTCACAACTCCGACAAATGCCAGTATAGGCATGATATAGGAGATGCTCATGGTGTTCTTGGTATGCATGCGCGTTGCCCTATTCAGGGGACCCGGAACGCTCTGGCTTGCCTCGATGAGACAAGCGGTCTTTTTATTCAAATGACCATTCTCAACGAGATACTGGATCGCTGCAGTAAAAGCCGCACGAGGGGTTCTGATCGAGCTAGCACCCTCTGTCTCAATCGTGATGGAGGATTTCGTCGCTTTGCTGATCCTATATGGAGCTCCCTTTCGATCATCCGGGGTCTTGAATTTCTTACCCTCTGTAGAGATTTCGGACCAAACAGAATCCAATACTCGATCAATCAGCGCTTTCATGATGATGGGGGAGGGAGACGTAGATCAAATGATTCTCTTCTGGCTACCTGAGTGAGTGCAGATGACAACCTTGCCGTCGACACGCTTCACATGGATCTCATCACCCACAATGGAGGCGCTGACGGCGGCGGAGCTGCCACCGCCTACTCCAAAGGAGTAGAGGCCAGAACCTGAAGAGGTGAAGACCTTGACTTGACCGTTTTCGACTTTGACAACTGCTGCTTGTGACATGGGTTTTAGGGGTTAGAGGTTTGTTGTTAATTAATTCTATAGGAATTTGTCTAAAAACTATCGCTGCCATTCGAACATATCCGTGTAGCCGTCATCCATACGGTCACTAATGAAAATAGTGACTAAATCTCTACCTTCGGAAACGCGAACCATCTCATCTGCAATCGCATCAATGCTACTGGGCAACTGCTCAAAACTATTGCAGAAGTTTGATAAATTAATTTTGTAATCACCGCATTCTTGTCCTCCTGGGTATTTGCTTCTGGAGGTGCTTTCCTTGAAATAGAGCTCACACGTCAAAACATCCCAAACCTCTGATGGATTCTCCTGGCCTTGCTCTTCATGATCTGTTGCGGCGAATTCTTGAAGTAGTTTGACAGCTTGGTCTTTGTTCATTGGATGTTCCGGTTTTCGATTAGGGTTTCTGTTCGTGCATTTTATATGCGTTATCTCACAAAAAACGCTGATGACATTCCTTGGAGGGTTCAAGCAGAAAAAACCAAGACGGCGAAAGTTTTACATTTTGGTTCATGGAACACCATTTCCGCCAAGGCTGCGATAGGCGAGCGTGAACCAAGCCTTCGGGAAGAGGCCCGGAAGTCTGCATCCAGACAGCCCTATCGGGCGGCACTGCTTTGCGGGAACAAAGTTACGTCAAAAGACAGCAGTGATCCTACGCCGATCGGGCAATAACACCGCCCTGTGCCAAAAACCTCCGACTGGCGGGAGGAGGTAGAAATGCCGAAGGCAGCCCTGAATATCAATGAAGGGCGAGCGGCGTGGGCACGCCCGAGTTCAATCCCAAGCCGCAAAAACTTAGATTTTGCGAAGCTGAATCGAATCAAACTTCTCATCCCCCTCGATGATGTCGCTCATCACGATGAGCTGATCACCTTTGTTGAGGAGGCCTCGCGATAGAAGAAGCTCTTCGGCTTTTTTGACGGACTCCTCGGGAGTCGCTCCAAAAGGCATCACAATCGGCAGAACACCCCAGTTGAGTGTGAGATGACGGGCCGTCACCTCCGAAGGGGTGATGGCGTAAATGACGGCGTGCTCAGGACGGATGTGGCTGGTGTAGTCAGCCATGTCACCATGGCGGGTCAGGACAGCAATGCTGGCGTTCGCAAAGGAGTTGGCCAGGACGACACCGGAGTGCGCGGTCTTCTGGCGAGGAGTCAGGAGGGAAGTCTGCTCGGCGAAGTGGGCACTGCCACTGCGCTCGATGCGCCGCGCGATCCGGTCAAGGACCTTCACGCAATCGACAGGGTATTTGCCGACCGTGGTCTCTCCACTCAGCATGATGGCATCGGCCTGCTCGAAGACGGCATTGGCGACATCAGTGACCTCGGCACGGGTCGGAACAGGATTCTCGATCATCGACTCGAGCATATGAGTGGCGACGATGACCTGCTTGCCGATCTTGAGAGCGGTCTTGAGAATCTTGCGCTGGATGATGGGCAGCTCCTCCATGGGGCACTCGATACCAAGATCACCACGGGCGATCATGACGGCATCGGTCTCCTTGATGATCTCGGTGATCAGTTTGACGGCGCTCTGATCCTCGATCTTCGCAATGACACGGGCCTTGCTGTTATGCAGGGCAAGAACCCTGCGCATCTCGACGATGTCGGAGGGCTCACGGCAGAAGCTGAGGGCGACAAAATCGACGCCAACCTCCGTGCCGACGGCGATGTCAGCAAGATCCTTCTCGGTGAGCGGTGGGAGATTGACCTTCACGCCGGGGAGATTGATGTGGCGACGGGATCCGAGCTCGCCGGGGGTCAGGACCTCGCAACGGATGCGGCTGTTGATCTTGGAGAGAACCTTGAGGTGGATGACACCGTTATCGACAAGCACCACATCCCCTTCGTTGATATCATCGATGAGGCCGTCGTAGTTGACATTGACGGAGTAGAGTTCCTCGCTGCGGACACCGCGGACGGTGAACTCCATGATGTCGCCAACCTTGAGGTTGAGCTTTGTGGGAAGGTCGCCCGTACGGACGGCAGGTCCTTGGGTGTCGAGCAGGATGCCAACCGGCATATCGAGCTCGGCGGCGATGCCGCGGATGGTCGGAACGATCTGGCGTACCCAATCATGCTGAGCATGGCTCATGTTGAGGCGGAAGATGTTGGCTCCCGCGAGGATCATCTCGCGTAGCCGCTCCGGTGACTCTGTAGCGGGGCCGAGCGTGCAGATGATTTTGGTTTTTCGAAGAGTGGATGTCATGAAACGAGGTGAGAAAGTTGTGGCGTGAAAAAAATCACGTTCTCATAAGCCAATCAGAGGATACTTCTCTTGGGAAGCTCCGCTTCCGTGTCATTTCCAAAAAGTCTGGAAATAGAGGGCTAAAGGCCGGATCTGGGGATCACGAAATCAGGTCGTTGAATCGGAGGCAATTCACCGAGCTTTTTCGGACGACGCGTCTTCCGTTCCGAAATGAGACCTTGCTGGAAACAATACTCCGAAATCGTCGCGACAATCTCCCTTGCCGTTCTTGCCCGATCAATGGAGAGCCCTCCGAGCGAAGCTCCACCGGCATTGCCGATCGCGCCCGGCCAATAAAAAGCAAAAGCCGGGGTGAACGCCGCCCACGCGCCCGGAGCAACCCCAGAACCTCCCGAGGTGAGAAGAGAGAGAAATTGCGAAGGCTTCTTCCCCGCGGTTGAGTAAACCTGCACGCGGGTCTCCAACTTGGTTCCCCCGGCTCCAAAACCAACAACAGTTCTCAAGGCACGGCTTCCCTGATTCACACGGTCATAGGTTCCAGTCACAAGCCAGCAGTTGCCTTGAGGCGGCTTTTGTCCTACCGGAAGAACTTCGGCGGGTGCCACATACTTGTTGAGCTGCTTCACGATGGCTTGGGCCAGGGCACGCTTCTCGGCGGCGATGAAGGTCGTCAGATCATTGCCCTCACGGTCCACACGGAAGCTGTCGAGGGGGGCGGTGAATTCCTGCACATAAATCCTTGCAGGCATTTTTTGGGGGGGATTCCCCTTGGAGAAGACATTTCCGACTCCGACCGAGGCACATCCAGTAAGGATCAATAAGGACGCGGCAAGAAGAAGACGATGAGGTCGAATCACGAGACGAAATAAATTCAAGGTCGTTGAATTTGCTCGCAAAACCGACGTTGTCCATGAAAAAGCGGGATGCCATGACAACAGTCGAAGTACCTCACCATCTCCCCGGCCCCCTGCTTCTGCTGCCTTTCGCCCTTCAGTTACTGGGAATCGCAGTGATGCCGTTTCTGGCCCATCACTGGTGGGAGCGTCATTATCCCAAGGTTGCGGTCGTACTGGGAGGGTTCACGGGCGGTTACTATCTGCTGGTCTATCACGACGCTCATCGTGTCGGGGAGGCCCTCCATGAATATGGAAGTTTTGTGATCCTCATGGCCGCCCTTTTCATCGTGGCTGGGGGCATCCATATCGTCATCCGGGGGGAGATGCGTCCTTCGGGCAATCTCCTGTTTCTGTTGGGTGGCGCCGTGCTCGCGAATTTCATTGGTACAACGGGGGCCTCCATGCTGCTCATCCGTCCTTGGATCCGGATGAACAAGTATCGTTTCACAGAATTCCATGCGGTATTTTTCATTTTTCTGGTTTCCAATGTCGGCGGCGCACTCACGCCCATCGGGGATCCCCCGCTTTTTCTCGGTTTTCTCAAAGGCGTCCCCTTTTTCTGGACCACTGTTCACCTCTGGCAGCCATGGCTTTTAGTCACCCTGATTCTAGGCGGGATCTTCTTCCAGATGGATCGGGAGAATTTTCTCAGGGCCCCACGCTCTGTTCGCTCCGAATTGGTAGAGGAAAGTGCGGATGCGGGCACTGCGGCCTGGTCTCTTGAGGGATTTGGCAATCTCGTGCCGTTGGGTGTGATCATCGGAGCGGTCTTCCTTCCGAGCCCGTGGCGGGAGGGTGTGATGGTTGGCGCAGCCCTAGTCTCGTGGTGTTTCACCCCTCGCCTGATCCATCAAAAGAATGACTTTTCATTTGAACCGATCAAGGAGGTCGCCTGGATCTTCTTTGGCATCTTCCTCACGATGATTCCCGCCCTCGACTATCTGGGCCACCATGCTCCGGCTCTTGCCGCGAAGATCGGGATGGGCAGCACGCAATTTTATTATGCCACGGGCATTCTCTCCTCCGTGCTGGATAATGCCCCTACCTACCTGGCCTTCCTCTCCGTGGAGATGGGACTCCAGGGGGGGTCACTGAATAATCCCCAGGACATCATCAGAGTGGCCGCCGAATCTCCGGCTCACCTCATTGCTATTTCTCTAGGAGCAGTCTTCTTCGGCGCCATGACCTACATCGGCAACGGACCGAACTTCATGGTGAAAAACATCGTGACTGGAGCCGGAGTGAAGTGCCCTGACTTCTTCGGATACATTCTCCGCTATGCCCTGCCAATCCTCCTTCCAGTGCTTGCTCTGGTCGGTTGGATCTTTCTCCGATAGGATCCTGTTCATGTTCACCGGACTCGTAGAAGCCATTGGGATCATCCGTTCTCTTCAGCAGCGTGGTGATGCGGCTCGTCTAACCCTAGAGACTTCCCTTGCAGCAGAATTATCCCTCGGCGAGAGCCTCGCTGTGAACGGATGCTGCCTAACTGTCACAGGGAAGGATGATGGCGCAGCGTTCGACCTGCTCATCGAAACGCTGAACCGTACTAACCTTGGCACTTTGCAACCCGGTTCGCGGGTTAACTTGGAGCGGGCCCTGCGGGCAGACGGACGCTTTGGAGGACACTTTGTCCAAGGACATGTCGACACATCGGCCAAGGTCATTAGCTCCGAATCCAAGGGTGCCGATCTCAACCTCCTGATCGAGATCCCCGCATCAGGAGCCGGCTATTTCATCGAAAAAGGCTCGATTGCCGTGAATGGAGTCTCACTCACCGTCTCTTCGCTGGATGAGAATCACTTCGGGCTCTGGATCATCCCCCACACGCTTCAGGAAACAAACCTCGGCGATCTCAAGGCTGGTGATCGTGTGAATTTGGAATACGACATGCTCGCGAAATACGCCGAGCGACAACTCAAGAATAGACCCCGGTGATTCGGCGTTCGGGATGCATGACCTGACCGCCCTTAGTCTAAACCTCTAACAGCCTCCGTATTTATGCTCCGTATCGCCCTCCTGATGCTCTTCCGGGATCGGGCGAAGTACATGATGCTGATCGTGGGACTGACCTTTTGCTCTCTCCTGATGACCCAGCAGGCTTCGGTTTTCTGTGGTCTCATGCTCTGGACCTCGGCCACGGTCCGTAACATTGGAGCCAAGGTCTGGGTCTTCGACGCAAAAGTAGAGCAGGTGAATGAGGTGATTCCCTTGCGCGAAATCGAGGTGACAAGGGTTCGCGGGGTACCCGGCGTCGAGTGGGCAGTCCCTCTCTATGTCGGCATCGAGCAGGCCCGACTGAGCGATGGATCCTTTCAGAATGTTCAGCTCGTGGGTCTCGACACGGCAACTTTTGTCGGTCGCCCCATGCAGATCACCAAGGGGAGGATCGAAGACCTGCGCCTCCCCGATGCCGTGATCATCGACCAAGTCGGTATTGATAAATTCCGTCAAAAGGGAATCACGATCGATATCGGAACCACCTTTGAGATCAATGATAAGACCGCCCGGGTGGTGGCTCTGTGCCACGCCAACCGAAGCTTCCTGGGACAACCCTACGTCTACACCACTTATGACCGAGCTCTTCAGTTTGCAAAGCCTCAGCGGAAGATGATGAGCTGCGTGTTGGCCCAACCGAAACCTGGCGTCACCTCGTCGGAACTGGCAGATCGCATTAGCAAGCTGCCGGGCCTGCGGGCGTATGAAAGGGACGATCTCTTCTGGAACACGATCTGGTGGTACATCAAGAACACTGGCATCCCGATTTCCTTCGGCACCGTTGTTTTGATGGGGGTGATTGTCGGAATCGCAATCGCCGGGCAGACCTTCTACCTCTTTATCCTCGATAATCTGCGTTATCTCGCCGCCCTGAAGGCCATGGGTGCTCGTATGCCGATTTTGGCGGCGATGGTCTTCCTTCAATCTTTTTCCGTTGGCTTTGTCGGCTTCGGTCTCGGTGTCGGGTTGACCTCAATCTTCGGATACAAGGTCCTCCAAATCGAACAACCCCCTTTCTTCATGCCGTGGCAGGTGCCGGCCTTTGTGGCCGTGATCATCATTCTTATCTGCTGCTTTTCGGCAGCCATCGGCCTGCGCCAGATTGCAAAGCTAGAGCCAGCCGTCGTTTTCAAATGAACCCTCACGAAGCATCGAGCGCAGGGTCAGGTTCCGTGGCGGTGGCAGTCCGCAACGTGACGAAAATCTTTCCGAATGGCGACACTCCCACCTATGCCCTGCGTGACGTTTCCTTCGAGGCACGCTGCGGGGAGCTCACGATGATCGTCGGTCCATCGGGTTGCGGAAAAACCACCCTGCTGAGCGTCATCTGCGGAACGTTGGCCATCGACTCCGGCAGCATCGATGTCTTTGCGAGGAACCTAGGCTCGATGAGTGCCTCGGAGGTGACCGGGTTTCGCAGCCGGAATGTCGGGTTCATCTTTCAGCAGTTCAACCTGATTCCCACCCTCACTGTGGTGGAGAATGTCTCCATCCCGCTCATCCTGCAGGGCTGGAACTACCGCAAGGCGGAGGAAAAGGCGGCGGCGATCCTTGAAGATGTCGGCCTGGGTGCGCGTCTTCGCTCCTTTCCCAAACAACTCTCCGGGGGACAGCAGCAGCGGGTCGCCATCTCCCGCGCCTTGGTCCATGACCCGAAGCTCATCATCTGCGATGAGCCGACCGCCTCGCTCGATGCCAAGACCGGCCACCACGCCCTGGAGCTTCTTAAGAGGAGTGCCTGTGCACCCGGCCGTTGTGTGATCGTAGTCACCCATGACAGCCGTATTTTTTCCTTCGCAGATTGGATTGCGGAGATGGAAGATGGTCGTGTGGTGAAGAGTTGTCCCGCAGCCGAATATCAACATGCCTAAACGTTTCAGTATCTTTTTGGCCCTTGCGGGAATCATTGCGGTCACGCTCCTCGTGCACAGGCTGAAAAAGCCGGAGCCGGCACCGACTCCACTGGTTGAGCCCTCCCGAGCTCCCTACGCCGACTCCATCGGCGCCCGCGGAATGGTGGAGGGTATCGATGAGAACGTGCGTATTGCTCCACTGCTTCCCGGTCTGATCGATCAAGTCTTCGTGAAGGTCGGCGACCGGGTCAGAACCGGCGACCCGCTTTTCCGTCAGGACACGCGCGATGCCGTTGCTAGAATTGCAAATCAAAAAGCTCAAGTCGGATTACTTGAAGCCAAGGTCAGCGAAGCGCAGGTCACCCTGGCCGACCGGCAGGATAGCTACAGGAGAACGGATCAACTTCGCAGTAAGGATGTTTCGAGCGAGGATGACCTACAAAGAAAATATTATGCCGTTCGTTCGGCAGAAACGGCTCTTGCCACCACCAAGGCCGATCTTGAGCTGGCCAAGGCCCAGCTGACCCAAGCGAATGTGAACCTGGATCTCCTTACCGTGCGCGCACCACGCGACGGGGATATCCTCAAGGTGGACCTGCGGGCTGGTGAGTATGCCTCCGTGCCCCCTTCCGATCTCAACAATCCTTCCCTTCTACTCGGCGAGACAAGACAGCTTCAGCTTCGTGCAGATGTCGATGAAGACAGCGCTTCACGCGTGACAGCCGGAGCGCCCGCCGTCGCA
>Ga0007828_1000387_pt1 | contig 11407 bp, 17 predicted proteins | sample CryBogCBE16Oct07_FD_71232 | JGI IMG/M metagenome (GOLD analysis project Ga0007828, IMG submission 71232) | Freshwater microbial communities from Crystal Bog, Wisconsin, USA - CBE16Oct07 | ecosystem: Environmental > Aquatic > Freshwater > Lake | place: Crystal Bog, Wisconsin, USA | collected...
CAGATTAGATCAGAAGAGATTCAGTTAGGCATACCAACAAAACAGGAGAAATCAAATGATAGCAAACGATAAGCAAATGGAATTGTTCCCAGAGACTAAGCCAACCGCCAAAGAGCGGTTTGAGAGGGGGCTTAATGGCACCAGTGCAAACGATATACAAGTGGGCGGTAGTCACTATAAAGATATGCCGATACAACCTTGGACAGTTATGGAGGCAGTCTTGACCCAAGAGGAATTTATAGGATTCCTAAAAGGCAATATCATCAAATACTCTATGCGTCAAGGTAAGAAAGATAGCGACGATGCGGGTAAGGCACAGCATTACTTGCAAAAGCTGAACGAGACAAACAGCGGGGACTGGGAGTTCTAATGGCACTTACCCCAGAGAAAAAAGTAAAGAACTCAGTCAAGGCTATTCTTGATGCGGAGGGTGTGTACTATTTCATGCCCCCTGCTAACGGCTACGGTCGTCAAGGTATCCCTGACTTTATTTGTTCTGTAGAAGGAGGGTTTATGTCGATCGAGACTAAAACCAAAGGCAAGAAGCCAACCATCCTGCAAGAGCGGGAGATGCACGCCATCCGCACCAAGGGTAAAGGCACCACACTCGTTGTGAACGAGGATAACGTAGAAGACGTAAGACAGACAATCAATCTATTAAGGATCAGCTATGGACACTGAACACTTTAGCGAATACACAAAGTTAATGTTAGCAAGGATGGAAGATACCCCAGAGGAATTCACGGGAGATCATTATGGGGGTAGGTGGGGGGCGTTTGAAGGTGCAATGGTATCCATACTAAATGGGGAACGTGCAATGTATTTCTCTGCTTTTCCTGCCGAAGAAGTTGGGGCGTTGATTGTGAAGTACAAAAAAATTGTTCAACACCAGATGTTCAAACAGGCGATCAGGACAATCTTAGAGGGTGAAAAGATAAGTACACAAGAACATAAATATATTATTAAAAATAGTAACACGATAATTAAACCCAATACGATTGCCAATCAAGGAACCCCCACACTAAATCATTTATTTAATCAAGCCTATAACAACCTATTTAATGAAACCTATAACAACCTTACCCCAACAGACGTTCAAGGAAGTGGCGAGACTATATCGTATGGCCTAGCCAGTCAAGCGTTGAAAAAAGGAATAATATGATAGCAAAACCGCAGTTGGTGACGATTGACTTTGAGGCTTATTACTCACAAACGTTTAGTTTGACCAAGATGAGTACCGAGGAGTACGTCCGTAGCCGGGAATTCCAAGTCATTGGGTTTGCGATTAAGTTTGACGAAGCCCCTGCAACTTTCCATACCGGGAGGGATGAGGAACTTCTTGCCAAGATCAAAGAGATCGACTGGTCTGACAAACTTGTACTGGCACATAACACGATGTTCGATGGCGCAATTTTGAACTGGGTCTACGGAGTTAAGCCTAGGGCTTGGTTAGATACCTTGTCGATGGGCCGTGCATTGCACGGTGTAGAAGCGGGCGGTTCTCTTAAAGCCCTTGCTGAGCGATATGGTGTAGGGGTTAAAGGTACAGAGGTGAACAACTATATAGGTTGGAGGCGGGAGAATTTTGATCTAGGTGATATGCGAACGTATGGGGCTTACTGTGTCAACGACGTTGAACTTACGCATAAGATCTTTGTGGATATGATGGCCCGTGGATTTCCCAAGAGCGAATTGCACCTGATCGATCTTACCCTGCGGATGTTTGTAGAGCCTGTGCTACGCCTTGACGAACGTGCCCTTGAGATGCACTTGGCCGAAGTTGTGCGGTTGAAGAACGAGCATTTGGTTCATGCACTGCAAGCCATTGGGCAGAAGGAACTGGCTATAAAGCAGATTGTGGGGGACGAAGAAACCAAAGCAGAAGTTAAGCAAACACTTATGAGCAACCCGAAGTTTGCCGAGATGTTAAAGCTGTTGAATGTTGAAGCACCGGTAAAGATTAGTCCAGCCACAGGGAAAGAAACGCTAGCCCTTGCTAAGAATGACGAAGGGTTTAAAGCTCTCTTAGAGCATCCCGACCTCAGGGTACAGGCCTTGGCGTCTGCAAGGGTTGGAACAAAGTCTACGTTAGAGGAGACACGCACAGAGCGGTTCATTCAGGTGGCTAAGCGTGGGGCGTTTCCCGTACCTCTCAAATACTATGCGGCGCATACAGGGCGTTGGGGCGGTGCGGACTCTATCAATTTGCAGAACCTACCCAGTCGTGGCGACAATGCTAATAAGCTCAAGAAGGCGATCCTACCCCCAGAAGGGTATGTGATTATTGACTGCGACTCTGCGCAGATTGAAGCTCGGTGCCTTGCATGGGAAGCCGGGCAGGATGATTTAGTGACAGCATTTAGGAACAAAGAAGATGTATACAAGATCATGGCATCGGCTATTTACAATACGCCAATTGAAGAAGTTACGAACCCGCAAAGGTTTGTTGGTAAGACGACTATTCTCGGGGCAGGATACGGTATGGGTGCGGCTAAGTTCCAGGCGCAACTAAAGACATTTGGTACTTCCATCGACCAACCGGAGGCGGATCGCATCATCAAGGCTTACCGTGCAACCTACCCAAAGATACCTCAGTTATGGCGTGCCTCTCAAGAGTCTATTCGCGCGATGGTCCTTGGATCGACATTTGAGTTGGCAGGTGGATTACTTACAGTACAGAAAGGGGCTAATGGCGGGGAGATCGTATTACCTAATGGCCTCAAGATATATTACAACGGGTTGGTAGAAGTCGTAACCGAGGAAGGTAAGCGAGAGTTTCAGTACACCACTCGTAAAGGAGCAACTCGTATATATGGTGGGAAGCTCGTTGAGAATTTCACTCAGGCGATTGCAAGGATTATCATTGGCGACCAGATGCGAAAGCTCTCTAAGAAATACCGTGTCGTGCTGACTGTGCATGATGCGATAGCCGTGATTGCAAGAAAAGAAGAGGCGGACGAGGCGAGAGCCTACGTTGAGGAATGTATGCGGTGGGTGCCTGACTGGGCGACCGGCCTACCCGTTAATTGTGAAAGCGGAATGGGAGAAACTTATGGCGATTGTTAATTGTGAAGATTGTGGAAAGCCGATGGTTGGCATCCATACGTGTACCCCGAAGCGATGGAAAGAATGGGTAAATCTGACTGACGAAGATATCTTTGGCATCTTTGGTACATACAGAGGCGATCTTGACTATAACCACGACAAGTTATTACTTGATGCAAGACGTATAGAAGCAATTCTTAAGGAGCGAAATACATGACTAAAGAAGAAAATAATTTTAATTGTAAAACACACCCAGATGCACCACATGGATTTGTCCGTAATGCTAGTCATAGTGAAGATAGATATGTATGTGAATGTGAGTTTTGGGAGCCTCCAGAGCAAAATGAGCCTGTGGCATATATTAACGTTGAACAACGTAAACTTGAATGGGCTAAATACACATCTTGGGAAACGCCAACAGTAGTTAATTTGCCAAAAATACCTCTCTACACCAAACCACAAACTAAAGAATGGGTAGAGTTGACTGAATACGAAATCAAAGGTGTTTTAGGATTAAGTGAATCTTGGGTAGGTGAAGATTGTAGTATTCCAGACATGATTGGGTTTGCTAAAGCAATACAATCTAAATCAAAGGAGAAGAACACATGAACTGGTTACCAGAACACAAATGTGGTTTACATCTGAGTCACAACGAACACCGTGATGTTTACGAAACTGTTGAAGAATTTTATAAAGCCGACTGTTTTGTTTCACCAGAAGAATGGCACAAGGCTGTAGCGGAAGATAGCGTCTGGGTGTTGCACTGGTATCCAGATACGCCCATTGGGTTTTATCGCATTGCCGCATCAACGCTAGAAGCCATTGAAATCAAACTCAAGGAGAAAAACGCATGAACGTAGAAATAGAATTTTTAGAATGGGTACACCCAAAGGCAGGAATTACTAAGGTACAGGTGGAGGGTGGTAAGCCTTTAGTACTTAAAGCAAAGATTAAACATAAATGGGTAGGGTTGACAGATGAGGAAATAGACGAATGTGATTGGGGTCAATCTGAGCGAGACCATGCAAGAGCAATAGAAGCTAAATTAAAGGAAAAAAATACTTTATAATCTACACACCCAACTTAACTCAATAAACTCAAATGACAAAAATACCTGCTTGGTCATATAGTGGACTCAAGACGTTTACTACGTGCCCGTTAAAATTCTATCGCACCAAAGTTGCTAAGGATGTTAAAGAACCTGAGGGAGAAAAGGCTCTGTACGGTAAGCAAGTCCATGAGGCGGCTGAGTTATATGTTAAGAACGACATACCGATCCCTGAGAAGTTTAGCTTTATCCAAGAGCCGATCGACACCCTACTGAGAATCCCGGGGCAAATCTACTGCGAACACAAGATGGCGTTGACCGAGTCCTTGGAACCTTGCGACTTCTTTGCTAAGGATTGTTGGTTCAGGGGAGTTGCAGACTTATTGATTATTGACGAGGCCAAGGGCGAAGCTAGGGTCATTGACTACAAACTAGGTAAATCTACCTATGCGGATGTGACTCAGTTAGAACTTATGGCACTTGCGGTATTTAAGTTATTCCCTAAGATAACCAAGGTAAAAGGTGGGTTATTATTCCTAACCGAAGGCAAGTTCGTACCCGCAGTTTATGAGGCCGAACAGCAACACCGCTACTGGGGTAATTTCATGCCAACGATTACAATGCTAGAGAACGCCTACAGCTCTGGAGTCTGGAACGCTAAACCAAATGGACTTTGCAAGAACTACTGTTGGGTAACTGATTGCACACATTGTGGGAGAAAATAGTGCCATACGTAAACAAAGCGCGTCCTTACAAAAAGGAATACAAACAGCAAAAAGAAAGGGGCGAACAGCCCGCTCGTAACGCCCGTGCCCGTGCAAGGTATGAGTACGACAAGGAAGGTATCGACCGTACAGGAAAAGATATTGACCACAAAGTACCGCTGAGCAAGGGTGGTGGCACAGGCAAAAGCAATTTGCGTCTTAGAACGCCAAGTGAGAATAGGTCTTATAGTCGAAACAGTGACCATACTGTCAAGATTAACAAGCCGAAAAAGTGAAGGTAATACGCAGTCCGTAAGGTGTGAGTGGGACTGCGGGGGCGTCTTTAGAAATTTTGTATACCCTCTTAACCACATCAGTTAGAAGGCATCTTTCCGTTACGGTATCCTTGGTGCAGGTCTAACCGCCTGACCCTCGTAAAGGGTCTCAACAAGTATGAGGATTGCAACGAAAGCCTACTATTCAAGTCCCGTAGGCTATATGTCTGGGAGGCATCTCGGATGATGTTGGGATCGCAGTCCTCATTCTTGTTGGTGAAAAGTAAGGCAGTTAACCGCAGTGAGAGAGCCCGGTCGCTAGATTCTGCATACGCACGGAGCCACTTAGTGCCGCCAACAGCTAACAAGTATGAGGATTGCAAGAAATGCAGGTTTCCTGCTCTGCGCATAACAGGTAGTAGTCCTCATTCTTGTTGGTGTCGAAAGACGATTAGCTCGTGGTGCAATCCCACAGTCTCTGACCTATAGTTAGTATCGGGTGCAAGTCCCGGGAGGTCAGAACCAACAACCCATAACCGATCGTAATTCCACTTTCGGTTTGCAACGCATTTGGAGAGTGTATGGAAATAATAGATAACAAAGCATTAAAGCTACGACTCAGGAACCCGCACAAAGTGCTGAACGTCATCCCCAAGAGCACAGTCATCGAAGAGGGTGAGATCAGTACTGTCATGGTTCACTGGGGAATTGAGGAAGCACAGGTACTTAAAAACCTACGGGTAAAGAACGTGCCGTCCCCCATCATTGCCAAATACAAATGGCCCGGGGTTTACCAACCGTTTGCCCATCAAAAGCAAACCGCCGCATTTCTTACCCTGCATAGGAAAGCATTTTGTTTTAGTGAACCCGGTACAGGCAAGACCATGTCGATTGCGTGGGCGGCGGACTATTTGATGAAGATCAAACAAATCAAACGGGTGCTGATTATCTGCCCCTTGTCGATCATGCAGTCTGCCTGGCAAGCTGACTTGTTTAAAAGCGTGATGCACCGAAGAGTAGGCGTTGCCTATGGTAGCAAGGACAAGCGCATACAGGTGATTCAGTCTGATGCTGAGTTTGTCATCATTAACTTTGACGGTGTAGGTATTGTCGAGAACGAGATTGCTAACGGTGGCTTTGACCTGATTGTGGTGGACGAGGCTAACGCCTACAAGACTGCAACCACTACTCGTTGGAAGGTTCTTAACCGCATCATCACCCCTCAAAAGTGGTTGTGGATGCTTACCGGTACACCGGCGTCCCAGTCTCCATTAGACGCATACGGACTCGCTAAGCTTGTTAACCCATCCATGACCCCAAGGAGTTACTCTTTGTATAGAGACTCTGTCATGCACAAGATTACGCAGTTTAAGTGGGTGCCTAAAGTCACCGCTAAGAATACGGTCAGTGAGCTCCTACAACCCGCAGTGCGCTTTACCAAAGAGCAATGCCTAGACTTACCCGATATGTTGTACTCGGAACGAACTGTGCCCTTGACACCGCAACAAGAAAAGTATTACGACAAGCTTCGCAAAGTCATGGCTATGCAAGCGGCAGGGGAAGAAGTCACAGCGGTAAACGCCGCGGCTAAGCTCAATAAGTTACTGCAAATATCTTGTGGAGCAGTCTATTCCGATAGTGGGGATGTAGTATCCTTTGATGCAAGTAACCGCACATCCGTGCTGAAAGAAGTGATCGATGAGTCTACACATAAAGTATTAGTGTTTGTACCGTTCAGACACGCCATAGAAATACTATATGAGGAACTCAGGAAAGATGGATATACGGTTGATGTTATACATGGTGGTGTCCTTGCGGGTAGGCGCACCGATATATTTAAGAAGTTTCAAGAGGAAGCTGATCCTAGGGTACTTGTCATCCAACCTCAGGCGGCATCGCACGGAGTCACGCTACATGCGGCTAATACAGTTGTATGGTGGGCGCCGATTACGTCCTACGAAACATATGCGCAAGCCAATGCACGTATACACAGAGCCGGGCAAACCAACAAGTGCTTAGTCGTTAAACTGCACGGTAGCCCAGTAGAGGAAAAGTTGTACAAAGCTTTAGATAGTAAAGAGGAGGCACAATGCAATTTAATGGAACTTTATAAAGAAGAGTTGGGGTTAGCTTGACAAGGTTAAGTTTAGTGGTATCATAATCAAAAACAACGAAAGGAAGAGAGATGGATATAACTGCCGATAAGATGGTTCGTGCGTATATAAAGATGCGCGATAAGCGAGCCGAAATGAAAGCCGCCTATGAAGCGGAAGACGCACAAATAAAAGAACAGATGGAGATGATTGAATCTAATCTTCTCGAAGTCTGCAAAACTACCGGAGCAGAGAGTATTAAAACCGCACATGGCACCGCCATCAAGGGAATACAAACACGCTACTGGACAGGGGACTGGGAGACTATGCACAAGTTTATTCGAGACAACGACGCTCTCGATTTAGTTGAACGCCGTATATCTCAGTTGAACATGAAAAACTTTATCCGTGAGAATCCTGATAAATTTCCACCAGGTTTAAACGTCGATAACAAATACACCATTACAGTGAGGAGGTCTTAATTGGAAACTGCATTAACACTGGCGCAGGTAGCTAAGCTACTTCAAGTTGCGCCCTCAACCATTCACACTTTGATTAGGGAGGAAGACCCTGCAAAGCGTATCCCTTATGTTCGTGTTGGAAAAAACTATCGGTTCTTCGCTAGTGAACTTTCTAAACACTTCAACATAAACCTCGACATTATTAACAAGGAGTCAAAAAATGTCTGAATTAACTTTGTTTTCTAAGGGTGGCAATACACTACCCGCTCACTTGCAAGGGTTAGAACTCGATGCAACAACTAAAGCCCTGATGGGTGGCGGTGGTAACAACAAACGAATATCTATTCGTGGCGGGGTATTCCGCATGATTGTTGGTGGTAAGGAAGTCGCTCAAAACGATGACCGTGCTATGAACATCGTGGTTGTTAAATCTGCTGAGAAGACATCCCGTACATACTACTCAGGTACTTACGTAGAAGGCCAAAACGCCGCACCTACATGTTGGTCTAACGATGGTATAGCACCCGATAAAGGCGTTAAGAATCCGCAGTCTACCGGATGCCAAAACTGCCCACAGAATATCAAAGGTTCTGGTCAAGGTGATGGTCGTGCTTGCAGATACAGTCATAGGCTTGCAGTTGCTCTTGAGAACAATATCTCTGGAGACGTATATCAGTTGACATTACCCGGTCAGTCTATCTTTGGCACGGGCGCACCCGGCAAGATGCCTTTGCAACAATACGCAAAGTTCTTAGGTGGCAACGGTATTCCCGTTACTGCTGTCGTGACCGAGATGCGTTTCGATACATCTAGTGCTACCCCTAAGCTCACATTCAGCGCAGTACGTCCGTTATCTGTGGAAGAGTTGGCTCTTAGTAAAGAGCAAGGGCAGTCGGTCGATGCACTGAACGCCGTATCAATGACAGTCGCACAAGTAGACGGTACACCCACAGCAACAGCACAACCCGTATTCAGCGCCCCTGCGGTTGCCGCTCCAGTAGCTACCCCTGCGGTAGAGACAGAGCCTACAAAGCGTTCAGCTAAGAAGACAGAGACTAAAGATATCTCTAAGGTCTTAGAAGACTGGGCTGACGACGAGTAAGAAGTTTGGGGGTGGGATACGGGTTAGCGCCGTATATATCTGGGGAGATAGTCACACTGCTTTATGTGAACCACCCCACCTATAACAATTAAGGAGAAGAGTATGAACGACGTATTTAAAGCGGCCTTGATCGCCGTGGGCGCCCTAGTAGCATTACTACTTTTGGGCTTTGTCTTAAACCTTGCCGGGCTATTTAACTATGGATTTTTTGCACCGAAGGTACGGGCTATAGACAATCAGGTATTCAAAGAGTCTGAACAGTATAACGACGGCATGGTGCGTGATCTAGAGAATCTGCAACTGGAATACATTCAAGCGGATGACGAGCACCAGAAGGCCATTAAAGCTATTGTGCTTCACAGATTTTCGGTATACCCCGAAGACAAGATGCCACCCAATTTAAGAAACTTCTATAACCAATTAAGGAACGAGAAATGAAATATATAACACTAATTTTTGTAGCATTGTTAGTTGGCTGTGGAATGGCACCACCACCTTCGAGTACACAGATTGAGAAAAATAAACAAGAGGAACTTTCCTTGCAAGCTATTCAAACTGTCGGTATGCCCGCTATTACAAACTTTGCTGAGAAGCGAATGATGAAGGACATCCTTGAGCTACGAGATCAAAACGTAGCTACGACCACATACATTGTGGACATGAACGGCAATATGCACAAGATCTGTAATTCTGTTGGTTATGGCTTACCTTACGCCACGCAGTATACGAGCCCGCAAAGAGTTGCTAGAGGTGCTGAGACACCGGAGCATGGCAATGTAACACTGCCACAGGCTGACCCAAACGGTCTATACAGTCCATCATCTGCCGATGGTACATGGGTGTTATGCGTAGATCAAAAAGGAAAGGCTAAGCCGGTTTATATCGAACCAAGAATTATCGTTACGCCTTTTGCATTGAATTAAAAACAGGGGCTTCGGCCCCTTCTCGGAGAACAAAATGATCGGTTACAGTCTATCAACAGTCAAGCGCAACAAAGCGGCTAGTATAAAAAACATCGGTGTACGTCTTGGGCGAATCGCTATAAAAAAGGATGTGCCAGTAGATGAAATAGCAAATCATCTAGGTGTAAGTACGGTATCCGTCTATGCGTGGTTTTATGGGACTTATAATCCCAAACCCAACATCGTAGACAAACTCACAAAATTCCTATCTAAGAAATAACCTTTGCGACACTTAACCCATGACACTAACAGATTTTCTATCCGCGGTACTTGCCGACTCTGGTTTGTATTGCGCGGTTGGGATCAGGCAGGGTAAGGTTCGTTCACGGTTTGCTTCAGACATTCAGACACTCGAAACAGAAATAGGAGATTTATTCTCGGCAGGGGCGGATACGTATTATGCGATGTCCTCATTTGATCCTACGATCAATCCTCCTAAGAGACTTGCTTCTAATGTGTCAAAGATTAAGTCGTTCTGGCTCGATCTAGATTGTGGTCCCAAAAAAGGTTATCCAACGCAAGCAGATGCTATGGCGGCTCTCGGTCAGTTCTGTGCTGATCTTGATCTACCTCAACCCATCTGTATTAACTCTGGCAACGGAGTGCACGCGTACTGGGTACTGCCTGACGGGATTGACAAGGATGTATGGCTACCCGTAGCTCGGCGTCTCAAGGATGTATGTGTAGAGAGAAATCTCCTCGCTGATCCTGCGTGTACGGCTGACGTTTCACGAATCCTCCGTGTGCCCGGTACAACCAATTTTAAAGACCCCAGTAACCCTTTGCCCGTAGAATATATGGGTGGAGTAGGACTCGTTGACCTTGTTTCATTTGCATCTGCTTTGGGTGCACCTGTTAGCAAGCCTCGGGAGGACTTGCCCTTTGAAGTACCTGACTATGTAAAGACCGGTGCTGATGAGACAAGCAAAGCGTTGATGGGAACCAATAACGTCTATAGATTTAAAAAGATCATAGAACTACGCCTTGAGGGATGCCAACAACTAAACCACATCATTGAGAAACAAGAAGAGATTGAAGAGCCGCTGTGGCGTGCGGGGTTATCCGTAGCGCAATACTGCGTAGATAGAGACGAAGCAATACACCACATCTCAAATCAACACTCGCAATACAACCCGGGTGAGACAGAACATAAAGCTCAGTTAACCAAAGGCCCCTATACTTGCACAACATTCGATTCACTTAACCCAGGTGTATGCGGAGATTGTCCACATAGAGGAAAGTTTGGCTCTCCTATTTTGCTTGGTAAAGAGATTGCAGAGGCAAGCCCTGAGGATAATGTGGTACAGTCTGTGGACTCTACAACGCAAGACACCAGAACATATCAAATACCTGCGTACCCATTTCCATTCTTTAGAGGAAAGCACGGTGGAGTTTATAGGCGGGCAGACCCTAACGTTACGGATGACCACGATAAACTAATTTATGACAACGACTTCTATGTCGTTAAGCGGATGCACGACCCTGCTATGGGCGAGGTATTGTGGATGCGTCTACATTTACCTAAAGACGGTGTACGTGAGTTTTCTATCCCTCTGGTTAGCGTTCTTGCTAAGGACCGCTTTCGTGATGCTGTTGGAGAGCATGGTGTTGTCATACTGGGTAAGGCCATTGATGACTTAATGTTTTACGTTTCGAGATGGGTAAAGGAGTTACAGAATATGGGACAAGCAGAGAAAGTAAGAACCCAATTTGGGTG
>Ga0007828_1000396_pt1 | contig 11268 bp, 12 predicted proteins | sample CryBogCBE16Oct07_FD_71232 | JGI IMG/M metagenome (GOLD analysis project Ga0007828, IMG submission 71232) | Freshwater microbial communities from Crystal Bog, Wisconsin, USA - CBE16Oct07 | ecosystem: Environmental > Aquatic > Freshwater > Lake | place: Crystal Bog, Wisconsin, USA | collected...
AGTATCTTTACCAACATTATGAATATTATCAGGCAATATATTTAACAAAACTAAAAATGGTTTAATATATTTCATTTGATTTTTCATTTTTAAATATAAAATTTTACAAGTAACTGTCGGGCCAAAACAATTATTGAGAACGATGATGTGGTTAAGAATCAAACGTTCTTTCAAGTCATCGTTCTCAATATATCTTGTTACTAATTTCTTAATATATTTTACTCTATTCAGATCTTCTAAAAATTCTTCAGTAGTATAATATCTATTACTATTATAATGTTGTGCACAAAATATTAAATAATTTTCATTAGTCAATTTTTCATAATTCATTTAAATACCAAATACCTAAAAAGATTGATTAAGAGTAGCCCTCGCCCAAGAATTGTTAGCTATACATACATAGATATGAGTGAAATCATAAGCTATAGTTCCGGCAACACCATTTGAAGTTGAATTTGCCGGAACATGATTAGAAATGACAAGATTAGCACTAAGAGTTGCTAAGTTTACTGTTCTGACCGAAGGAACTCCAGTAGCGTTGTATAAAATAACAACTCTATCAGTCGGAGCAACGTTAGCGGCAGTTGGTAACTGCGAAACTTTTAAACTATTATCTGTCATTTATTGATCCAATTTATCAAAAATCGTGGAATACGTTATCGTCGTTACCATCAGCTGTAGTGGCAGGAGTGCCATAAGCGGCAGTCTGTGCACCAAGAGAACCCATAGCAACTAGAGTTTCGTATTGAACACGTCCAGCACGGCCTCCAGTTCCTTCTGTACGAATAACCCAACCCGCATGAGTAGCACCACCACGTTTTGCTCCTGTTGGAATCAATAAACCAGTAGCAGTATCGCCCTGAATAGTGTGAGTTTCACCAGAAGCAGTTACTCTTGTATCAGTAAGATCTACGTTAGCTCCACCAGAAGTTGTGGAGAGAGCGATTCTTGTTGTATTAGCAAAAGAAACATAATAATATGTGTTACCAGTAAGAGGAGCAATTGGAGTATTACCAGTTGGAACTGAATAATAAAGTCTATCACCAACCTGCCATCTTGAATTAGCAGAAGTAACTACTAACGTATCAGTTGTATTACTAAAACCAGTTGAATTAGCAGTAATATTAATAGCAGCAGGAGCAGCAACTGTTAAAGTTGGAACTTCTGAAATATTAATAATAGAACCGTTTGCTTGAATTGATGTAACACGGCCAGCGTTACTTGTAGAGTTTACTGTAGAATTAGCTACAGAAACATTACTAACGCCATTGGCGAAAGTTAATGTAACAACAGCGTTTGCACCATAACCTGTACCACCAGTAAGAACACGGTAGATACCGTTTGTTGAACTATTACTAACGCTCATTTCTGTTGAATCTAACCCATAAACACCAACCGCTATTCCTGGTATGAAAGCATTTGGTGTGGTATTTTCGAACATAGCAACATCGACATTTGCTCTTGAACCAGCTGAAGTGTTACCGAAATGTGCATTTGAACCATCAACACGCACTGAAGTGTTTTGGCCACCAGCTTTTACTAGAGCATATGTTCCGATTGGAGCTCCGTTTGAAGTTTCTTTGGTAGTGCTACTAGTAGCATTTACCGATATATCGTTACGTCCCCAAAGTGCCATTTTTGTTTTCTCCTTAAATAGATTTTATTGTTATTTATTCGTTATCTAAAGTCAGCATATCTAAAATATATTGAGATTGCTTAGAAATCTTTTTCTCTTTGCCATCTACAATCAATATTCCTTCGTTAGCCTTATCATATTTCACTTTAGAAACCATAGATACCTGTTCTAATGGCACTAATGGAGGAAGTTCTGGTTGAGGATTTGGAGTTGCCTCAACCTTATTATTTCCAACAATAATATTGTTAGCAAATATTGGCATTAATGTTTAAATCCTTCTGGACTATCATGCATTTTATTTACTGTTGCTTGTCTATCTGCAGGTTTTAAAGAATTTAAATGAGCAACAATAGTTCTTCCCATACCAGGAGTAATTTTGGATGTTTTACCATTGTTGTGTTTGAAATCAATAACTCTACCAGCTGCAGCTTGGCCAGCAATTACTTGAATATGCTGCCTTGGATCACGACCAGAATGTTGCGGAGCGTCATCTTCTACTTTCTTTGGACGACCACGAGCCTCATCAATAGTTTCTTCCTTGACATTTTTCTGCATCTCTTTGGCTTTTTTGAAGTGCCAACCGCTACCAGGAACTCCTGCCTTTTTCAATCTTCGACCAATTTCCTTATGTTGTTCAGCTGTAGGATTCTCGATTCTACCTTTAACGAATTCATCATAAGATAGTTTCTTATACTCTTTCTTTTCAGTTTCTTCCTTTACTGAAGAATCAGTTTTTTTCCAATCTATAAAAGGATCATGTCTTTTAATTTTTTGTATTCTCAATGCATGTTTATTCGCGCTACGACCAACAACTTCTTTATTTACGATAGCTGATGTTGCTTTATCAACATAATCAGCTTTTTTCTCTGAAGACGTCTCCTGAACATGTTGAACATCATCAGTAAGATCGCGATCTGGAACTGTAGGTCTTACGGGGTCACCATTTGGATTGGTGCCTGCCTTTTTAAAAGAACCTTTTTGAGCAGCATCCTTTGATTGACCTAGTGCTTCTAGGACTGAATCAAAATGCGCTAGTTCCTCTGCTGAAAACTCAACATCTTCTTTTGCTACATGAGCATTAGCTTTTTTCATATAGTCAGAACCATGTTCTTTTTTAGAATAAGAAGCAACTACTTTACCAGTAGCATCTTTTACATGAGCTGCGCCATCATAAACTGAAACTTCTGGCTTCTTTGTTTCATCAATCTCTTCAACTTCTTCTTCGACCTTTTTACCAGCACGAAGAGCAGCGAAATCAGCAGCATCAATTTTTTCTTTATCACCAGCAACTGCAGCAATCTTTTTCTGCTTTGGTGAAAGTGCCTTAGCAGCTTCAAACATATTGTCTGATGTTTTATTTTGCAACTCAAAGAAAGCTGCAATCAATGGGTTTGTGTTGTCCTCTGACATTTCTTTTTCTTCCTTTGTTACTAATTTTGTTCCGTATTTCTTTTGTCTGGCTTTTTCATCTTCATCTTTATTAACTTTGTCTGCCTTAAAAGCTGTTGGTAGCATATTTAATGCTCTGCTTGTTGGGTTAGCATAAGTTAAAGCAGTTGTAACAGCATGAGCAGGATCTTGATGAGTTGCAACATTACCTACATCATAAACTTTACCAGCATGAGCACCAAGAGCTCCAACAACGCTGGCAACTTTAGCCATATCTCTAACTTTACCTTCTTCGATAGTTTCTTCTGCCTTAAAATCATCCGGAGAAGGCATTTTTAATTTTGGTTCAAATTCTACCTGAGTTTTACCCTTTGTCAATTTTGGCTTTTCTTTACCATCATCGTCTGTAATAGATTTATCGCTTAGTTTTTCGTCTGCTTCGTCGATAACCTTTTTAAGGATTTCACCAGTTTTAGCCAATGTTGATTTTGATGACTTTGGCCCAAAATCTTTAAAACGAGCAACATTTTTAATTTTAACACGTTCTACAGTCCCTACAGAACCAGGACCAGTTTCTTCTTTTTGCATTTTACGCTCGTTAGAAATATTATGAACCATCGGTTTCTTATTAAATGTATCAGAATACTTTGGATCTTTTAATTTTGGCGTTTTTGAAATAAGAGCATCTTTTGCTTTTGATACTGCTTCATCACCATGCATGGCAGTTACTTCGTGATCTAAGCCTGGACCCCAAGAAACATGATATACATTTTTCTCTTCGATATGTTCTGCTTCTTCTTTCATTTTTTTCTTGCCACTCTCAATTTTAAAGTTTCTTCCCATATCACCAACTTCATTACCTTGACCACCCATTGTTCCGCAACATTCTTTCTTTACCTTTTTACCATCCTCTGATGTAGGCCAGGTAGAAACTGGCGTTGAATCTGCGCCAACGTCAGAAACTTCTTTGACTTCTTTTTTCTTTTTACCATCTTCGGTGCTCATTGTCCCTAGAGTTACGTCGCTCATATCTGATGGACCTGATTCCATTTTGATATGATCTGCTTGTTTCATATTAGCATGAGAACCTTTACCGGCAGAAACATGACCTCCATTTTGAGATTTATATGTTCTTGTCATAAAAGCTTTTGGAGTTCCCTTTGGCTTATCATCTCCGATAATACCAATACCTTCAGCAATATTTCTAATTGTATGCTCCAAAGAAATATCAGTATTCTCAGAAACTTTCTGACCTTCAGCAATATTTCTAATTGTGTGTTCTAATGACTTATATTCTGACATTACTTTACCTTTGCCGTTGCTCTGAGCATCCAACCGTGTTTTTCGTGTTTATCTAATCTATCTTCTAGAAAATTAACAATACCGAATTTTTTATTCTTTTCTGCTAACTCTCTCGCTTTAGCTAATGAAACAATTACTTTTTGGTTATCAGAAGCCAATTTAACAACCATATTATGAGCTGATAATATATTTACTTCTTCTTTGATAGTTGTTAATTCTTTAAATCTTGATAATGAACCTGGAGCATATGAATCTAATGTTCTAACACGCTCAGCAAGCCCATCAGCTGCTTCAAATGTATCTGTATAAATTGTTTCAAAGAATGCATGATACTGAGGAAATTCTGGGCCTTCAATATTCCAATGAAATCCATGAGCCTTCAAATAGAAGGTAAAAGTATCCGCTAATGCTACTTTGAGTGCATTAACTAATTCATCCATTATTCTTTACCTCCGCCACCGGAGCTACCGCTTTTTCCTGGTGGTAGTTTTTTGATTTTACCATCAGCCATACGAATAGGAACCATTGGAGGATTCCATTCTGATCTTTTACCAGTTGTACCTAATGGTGCTGTCATTTCGTTTTGATTATCTTCGCAATGCCATTTGCGCAATGCTTTATTAATTCTTGAATCTGGGTCTCTTGCAGTTTTAGCAGAAGTTAATCTCTTCTTCATTCCACCCATACGAGCACAAAATGATTTACGACGATTAGCTGATTTACTACCTGGTTTTAGTTTTGATGGTTCAGTTGTAACAGCAGTTTTTAACTTTGAACCTGGATGTTCTCTGCGATAAGCATTAACTCCAGCTTTAGTTAATCCACCTGATGGGTTTTTATATTTCTTATCTTGCCAGCTTTCTTCTAATTCTTCTTTAACAACTTTTTTAACAGTTGCTAATATTTTATTTTTATGATGAGGCAATGAACGCTCGCCTTGACCTGGAGTTACTCTGGCATAATGATTGGCACCAGCATCCGTTCCATCAAAACGACCATTTGGTTTATTACCATCATTAGTCTGTAATTCTGCAGACTCTGGAGTTTTATAATCTTCATTTTGAGAAGCTTTAATTGCAGCAGCAGTTGGTGCTCCTTTTTGGCCTGGTTTTCTCATGTGCTCGCCTGAACCAGCAGCAATTCTTTTTCTCTTAGCCCAGATATTATCCCATAGGCCACGTTTTTCTAATAAATCTGAATCTAGTTCCATTGCAAACCCTTCTGATATAAATGAGTTAACTCTATCGAAAGCAAATTGTTCTGGGGTTCCACCAAATGATTCGTTCCAAATACGATATCCCCTATGATATACTTCTTCTAGTATATCAACTGAAATTCCTGAATTTTGTGATTTTTTATAAAGTGATAGCTTTGCTTTGTCAGTGAGGCTGACAGACTCATCAAGACACAACTTGACTTCTGGCTGAGGTTCAAAAGTTTTAAATCTATTAAACATTGGAGTTTCCCTTGGGTTTTCCAAATTTCTTGCGAGTCTGCCATGGCCTTATCGCACTGACTTGTTATTTATATAAATTACTTCTTATTCTTCTTTAAACCTGCCTGAACATCTTTCAACATAGCATTTTTCTGAGCAGTAGTCATACCACTTGGCGCCATAGCATGAAATGTTTTTTTGTCACCAGCTGCAGCTGCTTCTCTCATTTTTGTTCCAGATATATTAGCGATCCCAGAACCTTGTCTTTCGCCAGCAGATACAACATCAACATTCATATCATCACCAATTAAGCCATGTTTACCTTCTTTACCTTTATACTTATTAATAAGGTCTTGATATTGTTTAACTCTATCAGCTCCAGCAATAACTTTAAGATTTCTAACACCTTCCTTATAAGCTCTTGCTGCATGATGGAGAATACTTGGCTCTTCCGGAGAAGAAGTCTTAATATTAGCATTAGGAAATGCTGCTTTAGCATGTTTTACTTTTTGTTCAGCAGTTAACGGGTTTTTATCATCATGAGTATGAGAAAATATAATTTCATGATCGCCATCCTGTTGGGCCATCTTTATACCTTGTTCATGACCTTTTGATAATGGTTGACCTCTACCCCACCAAATAGTTCTTTTCTTAGGTTCATTACCTTTTTGAAATTTACCTTGTGTTAAATTCATTTTAGCAAAACTATTTTCACTATCTCTATCAACTAACTTAGAAGCATTACCGTTTTTATCAAAAACAACAGTTCCTTCGGATCCAGTTGTTTTACCATCAATTGTATGATGGTAACGATTATTCTTATTCATTACACCAACAAGAACGTTCTTAGCTTGTCTTAAATGATTGTGTAATTCTAATGCTTTCTTGAAATGATTTTGATTTTTTAAAATATGTGCTACTTGTTCGGCGTGTTGTTGAGAATATTTGTCTTTCGCTGCTTGTGTTTTTAAACTTTCTAATTTCTTATTATGCCTTGCAGTTAAATGATCAATATAACCTTGGACGGAAGGAGTTCCGCCTTTTCTAATCATATCATTAATATGAGCCTCGAGGTTTACTCCATGCCCGGATAATGCATCTAACGCTTCTGGTTTCATAGAAGCATATGTTCTTTTAGCATTTTCCATATGCTGAAGAAATGCTCTTTGTTCTTCAGGAGTGTAATTAGAAGGATTAGTTTCTGACCTTGGATCTATATTATTAACATCTGGATGATCACGAAATTTAGCACGTGTCTTATCATCTAAAGGTTCAGCGGACATAGATTCAAGTCCACCCTTACCTTTATATTTTGTATGAACAACTATACCGAATTTCCTTTTTAGATTACGTCCTTCTGGACTTTCGGATGGAGCAGAATACGTAATTGTATTCGGAGTAACGCTAGTTTGACCTTTACTAGACTTAGCATCACCTTCCGTATGCATAATATCACCTTGATAAACACCACCATCTCTTGGTATAATATTCTTAGTGTGTTGTAATGCTGCTTTTAGTTTAGCTACTAATCCAGGAGCATGACCATGATTGCGTTCAATATCTTCATCAGTATAATTGATTTTTGGAGTTTTATTAAAAGCTGATTTTGTTGCAACAAAATGTCTACCTGTTCTGGGATCAATGCCAAAAACAACAGAAGGAGCACCATCAAATTTAGTAGAATCTTGAATACCAGGAATATTCTTACCAAGAAGTTTATTGTGCATACCCATCAGATGAGTTTCAGCTGTAGATACACCTTCGTGGCCATTATGTATCACATGATCTTCAACATGAGTAAGATGTTTTAATTTCTTACCTTCTTCTTTTGCTTGTGCTTCTGATAAGAATTCTCTAAAATTCATTGTTGTTCTCTATCTCTAAAATGAAATCCACCAACCGTATGATCAACATGTTGTTTGTGTTCGTTTGGGTTTATTGCTCTTTGTATACCTGGTTTTTTAATTTTAGCAATTGGAGAAATTTCTCCTTCTCCTGGTTTTTTGGGAGGACCTCTTTTTCTAAAAGAAGCAAATTTACTAATAGACTTTCTAATATTTGCTGCTTGTTCTGGACTCACATTCAACGAACTAATATGTCTGTCTATATGACCTTTAAATAATTTAGCATGATCAGAGTTTGTTAAATCTGCATGTTGTTCAGGATTATTAACTGAATTATCTGCGTATTCTTTAAAGACTGTTGGATTAGGAAAATGAGCTATTGTACTAGCCCCTGTTGTAGTGGCTGCAACGTTTAATCTTCCGTCCAATCTATCTATATCACTATCGTTCAAATGTCCAAGATTTGTTTTTCCAGATAATTGATTTTCATTACCGATGGTGTAAGTAGTTCCATGATCAATAGATTTTTTCGTTTTAGTTGCGCCTTCAGTTCTGTGTAAATGTAAACTATTTACTCCTAAACCATTTAAATACGCTCTTGCCATACCTGGAGGAGGAGCTAAACTAAATCCCTTTTCTATTCTACCATTATTATGGTATTTGTTTAAATGTTCTAATACCGGTAGTTTACTATCTGGATGAACTGCTTTTGAAAAAATATCTCCAAGTTTTTGGTGAGTAAAGGACCATTTTTTAGTTTGGGGATCAAATTTTAAAGCAGAAGAACCCATTTTTGCTTTATTTTGTTTTGATTCGCCTCGTAAATAAGGTTTATCTGTTTCAATTTTTCTTGCTTTACCAGCAATACCACCTTCATGACCTCTATAATAATAATCATATGCTGTGCCAGTAGATCCAGCAGCTTGAATACCAAGATTATCTGCTAATTTCTTTTCTACTTCAAAACCACCTTTAGTAATAACTGGTTTTGCTAATTTTTCTGGTTTTTTTAATCTAGACATTGGAATTTCACCGTGACTCGCCGTAGTCACAAAAATATTTCCATTGTTATCATGTCTAGCTCCAGTAACTCTTACTTTAGTTCCTGTTTTATGTTCTCCATGATCAGAAGCTAATTCATGAGTAGTAGCGTAAGGATCCGGATTATGTTCAGAACCGTGTTTATCTTCTATTTTTTTAGGATCATAATGTTGAGCAAAATTTCTCCCAACATGTCTTCTTTCGTTTTTGGAAAGATAAGGCATAACGTAATTCATAAGATGTCTAATACCCTGTCTTTCAGAACCAATACTACCGAAAAGACCTTTTCTACTTTTACTGGCTTCTTCTAGGTAATCAAAAAATCCTAACATCATTTTTTCCTTGTTGTAACTACCACTTCTCCAGTTTCTGGGTCGTGTTTAACGTGGTGAGCATGAAATTCTACTTCTGGATGTTCTTTTTTAAGTTTAAGAAAAGCATTTAAATTTGCTTCTGAATCGTCATATAAATGAACTTTACTATATTTATGTTTTTTAATTTGATCATGCATAATAGCAGCTTTGGCTTCATGAGCTTTCATAGGTAAATTACCAGCTCTTCTTACATGTATATCACCAATATCAATACCATATTTCTGCATGTGATGGGCGAATTTCTTTTGATCGTCTAAATCAGATCTTGCAGTAAGTATCTCAACGTTCTTATTATTCTTATGAATTGCTTTTAATTTGGCAAGCATTTTACGGATTGGACGAGCGTGTTGACCAAAAGCATCAGAACTTTTGAATTCTCTGAAATCGTATGAATGATTTTGAGGGAGATCGTGGGTGTTATATTCAGAACTTGTTAATGTTCTTACCCTATTTCCTTGGGGGTCTAAAACATGTATTCTAAGACCTTTGGGGTCATGATGAAAAAGGGTGTCATCAATATCAAAAGAATGTAAGGTGTCCGATTCTGGGTCTTTTTTTTCCGTAAGATATTGTTTGAAAGATATCATAAATGATCCTTATGTTCCCTAAAACAATATTTATAAAAATGAAAAAGGGGAGCACGCAGCTCCCCTTCGATCAATTCAGCATGGCTGGCGGAACCACCACCGTAATCCAGCATTCCTTTTCTACTCTTCTAGTCCAGCGCTATACCGAGCGCTTAAACATACTGAATGAATACAAATTTATTTATATAAAATTTACCACTTTTTGCAAGTTTTTAAAAAAAAATTTGGTGTTAATCCATCAAAACCACCACCAAGATTAAAATGCTTGCAATGTTCTCTAGCTTCTGTTTTATTATTAAACTTCATTATAACTTGATCAGTTTTAGTTTCGTAAACATGAAACTCATTTTTACTTACATCAATCACTTTATAATTCATATACATCATTTACCTCAAGCTAAAAAGATTGCCCAAAAATCGTCTGCTAGATTTTCGTTAGTTAGATATTCATGAGGAATGTAACAATATCCTTTATCGCCCCATTCTTCTCCCCAAGAATTTCTTACAATGAAATGAGTATCATTTGAACCAACAATTAACATGCAATGACCACCAAGGTTCTTTTCGCTAGGATCAGGCATAGGAACCATACCAGTCTGAGAAACTGCATCTGATTCAAAAGACTCGTAAATACTCATACCAAATACAATAGGAATACCATGAGTCAATACGTTCTGCATATTTGGTAATTTAACAGGAACTCTTGAATATTGTTTGATAATTTCTTTTCTGGCTTCAGTATAAGCAGCATCTGATGGTCTATCAGAGAATTTGGATATATCATATGGCCATACATTTTCTGAACAAACACCAACAGTTGCCACAGACTTAATTCCATCACGCTCTTCAGCTCCAGCGTCTGTATTGGTTGTGCCTTCCATTTGTCTTTCATTATAATAAATGAATAATCGCGAAGGGATAAAATCGTGCTTACCTTGCGCTCTCATTCCGTATTCTACGGCCCCTGCAATAGCATTACCAGTACAAGAACCAAGTTGACCTTGATCATAAACTGGCGGAAGATGTCCAGTTGTTCTTAAATCAACGTTCTTGGAAACTCCTCGTTTCGCTCTTAAATTACAAACAAGATCTCTATGATCTGGTTTATCTGGACGCCAACCATATTTTCTAACAACCATTATCTTCTCCTCCTAATGGGTGAACAGCGTTATTTATTGCTTCTATAACCAACTTTATTTCTTTAACCAGAAGATCTTTACAAATAGCACAATCTGGTTTCCAGTTTATTTTTTTGAGAATTAACTTTTCATTAGGTTTATTGATAGACTGCGCAGCAGCAAGAATCATTTCCGAGTCAATTCTACTACAAGAACAAAGCATCATTTAAAACCATCAAACATTGACTTATTAAATTTAGATTTTGGTTTATTACGTTCTGTTTCTTCTTCCATAAACTTACCACGATCCATTACTGGCCCATCTAAAATGTCGTCTTGAGCAGATTGTTCAACATCGTAAAGTCGCATCTTTGACCGATCAATACCAATAACGAACCTACGATTGCTCCCTGGATCATTATAGCGATTCTTGAGCTGTTTAACCATAATTTGATTGAGTGACTCAAGCTCTTCGGACGAGATGAGCGCAAACATAAAATCAGCTGTGGCCGGGAGTCCAAAGGATTCTGATGTATCTTCCA
>Ga0007828_1000400_pt1 | contig 11165 bp, 10 predicted proteins | sample CryBogCBE16Oct07_FD_71232 | JGI IMG/M metagenome (GOLD analysis project Ga0007828, IMG submission 71232) | Freshwater microbial communities from Crystal Bog, Wisconsin, USA - CBE16Oct07 | ecosystem: Environmental > Aquatic > Freshwater > Lake | place: Crystal Bog, Wisconsin, USA | collected...
GCGTCTTTGACTATTTCCTTTGCTTTATCAGCACCATATATCCAAATAAGCTTCCGTGTTATTGATTGTATATTATTTAAATCATTAGATGTAGCTTTTTTATTAAAAATGAGTTTTGCAATTTCATCAGGATTTTTGCTAATAACCTGTTTTGTATCTCTATTAATTAAGCCATTAATAGATAGCGAATAGCCTTTGTTTTTAGCAATTGCAGAAAGAAGTATATTTCTATCTTTTCCTTTAAATGGTGCAGCTTCATTAGAAGCATAAAACCATTTCAAATATTCAGGGTCATCGCTAAACATAAAATCAACCTGAACGTATTTGCCTGTTACTTCATTTTGTGTATTCCAAACAGGAGAAAGAAAATGTACCGAAATTCCTGACTTTTTTGTGCCAATAGTATCTACACTGTGCTGCTTCCAATAAGCTTGGAGTTTATTTTCGAGTACAGCCTTATTAGTGCTTTTTGCATCAACGACAAGATCAATATCACCGGAATCGGCAGCCTTGCCAGTCGAGCCGAGCATATTATCAACAAGCGAAAGACCGGTTATTTGTTCTAAGTTTCGTACTGTCGGTAAAACGTCTTCACGAGCAATGCGTCCAGTTGTACTAAACACATTACCACCTTCTGTTAGAAAGAACGTCTTAAAGGTTAACATCTTTTAAATAAGGGTCCTGCTTTTTCATTATAGCAAGAAGATGCTTATACTTATTAATAAAGTTTCCGCTATTAATGCTATTAATGTATTGACGAAGATGGGGATTTTCAAGTCTTTCCGGGTTATCGGCATACATTTCATTCTGCTTAATAGCAGCTTCTAATGTTGTCTGCATAGGAAAAGCGTTTTCAGCTGTGATATCAGTTCTATAAATCTCATCAAGAGCACCTGCAGGAAAATTCATCGCAGTAGCTTTTGCTAATAGTTTTATAAGTCCTACATAACCTTCAGGAGCAACTTGCGCAGGTTCTCCTTCGGTCGGAGCAGGAGCTGCGCTTGGATCGGGAGCTGTTGCATCTGCTGTAGCATTAGGTGTAGAAGCTTGTTCAGCATCAGCTTCATCTAAAAGCTCCCATTGTTTGTTAAGACGATCAAGAAATTTCATCTTAAGTATTTAATACTCAGATGAAGAGAAGTTGCTTTGTTTTTAACTGATTAAAGTATCTCTCACTTAAAAACGTTAATTCATTACGCTTGGCAAATCCTTTTACTTTTGCAAAAGTATAATGAGAACGCATGAAATCGTTAGTCCACATAAATGACCGTATACGCTCGATAAGTTCAACAGCATCGCCGTTTCTATCTCTATATAATTGCTTTAATGATTCGAATTCAATATTTGAATAACCATACATGCTTATAGGTAAGAGCTTTGTAACTTGCAATGCTGCTTGATCGATATACTTTTGTATATCATCTTTTTTAAAATGTTGTGCAATTAATGTATTTGTATAATCTGATTGTTGATTTTTTAATAAGATTACACGCTCTTTTGTTTTGAGATTTAGTAGATACTCGCTAATGCCATAAAATACATGATGATATAAAAGTTTCTTAATATCCCGTGTTATACGTTTTGCAGGAATGAGCTGATACTTCGATAAATCGTTAATTAACTCAATTTCAATCTTATTAAAGATTGATTCAAAGCTTATTAATTGAAAGTTAAACTGTTCGAATGTGCAGCTCTTGATCACTACAACAGTATAACGCTATTCTTTATATTTTGCAAGCTCTTGTTTTGGAGCCTTGCCGATCCGTAAATTTAAAATTCCATTATAATAATCATCTCTGAATAGAACATCATGTTCGAACTGCGCTTTTGCTTCGTAGTATGCTAATGCCCATTTTGAGTCACAAGCGCGTAAGATTTTAAAAATAAACTTATCTTTCCCGTACTTTAAAATATCAGCATTAAGCTCATTAGAGGAGCTAGTATATGACTTCCAATCAGACTCTTTATAATCAATTCGATTTCGTGTTTTGCCTTTAAGCGGCTTACGCTTAACACGGCTTGTGCATTGCTTCTTACCAATATACTTCTTATTACAAATAGTATTTGTAATTTCATAAATGAAACCAAACGTGTCCTCCGTTATAACCATACCATCATTTAAAATCCAATGTCCGCTATCCATACAGATAGTTATTACATTCCGGAGAAAGTCCTACGCTGCATAGGTACTTTAGTTTTCTTTTTTTTCCTCTTCTTACTACCTAGTATTGATGGAATACGCGCATCTCCTGGCGCATAAACATTATCGTTTTGTGATGGAAACTGATTACCATAATTACCAGAAGTAGCTGGACCGGTAACTGAGCCAGGTCCACCCGCAACATTAGCAATCTCTGTTAACAGTTTTTCCACTAATTGATTAAAATTACTCATTGATTTTTTAGTACCTTATAATATATTTAGGATTAATGCTCGAGGAATACATCAAAGAATTAGAAGAAGATCTTAAGATTAACGAACTCAATCTTAAGGACTATCAACTTCGTTTGCCTGCGATCAAGCACAAGTGGACAGGAAGAATGATCCGCTTAAAGTCACATATTAACGCTCTTAAAAAGCAAAAGGAGAAGGTAAAGGCTGATATTATGTCAGAAATAGATCATACAAGCGCTGTAAAACTTACCCAGCCTGTAATATCCGCGACTGCTGATCGTCATAGCAGGATCCAGGATATTAACCGTCAGATCCAAGAAGCCGAGCTTATTGTCGAGCTCTTAGAGCGTTCAGAAAAAACACTCAGTAGCTGTTCTTATGATATCTCAAATATTATTAAGATTATGCAGCTCGAGACCACATGATAAAATTTGATTATGACGAAAAGAAAAGGCTCGGTATAATTTCCGGAGACCTATTTGATGAGATACGCGAGCATTTCTCAGTTAAGAATGAAGCTGCGCATTTTATGCGCCGTCGCGGTAGGTTTATGCCTGCTAGAACGTATGCCATTACCCCAACAGGTAGATTTGAACCTTGTTTATATACAGAAATAAAAAAATTTTTAATAAGCCGGCAATACGTTGGTGAAGTTGAGTACAGTAAGGGTATTTTTGATCAAGTAGTGCCTGCAAGATACGGTTGGCATCAACAGCTCGATTTTAAAAACGAAATTTACCCTCTTAATCTTCCACTTCGCGACTATCAAGAAGAGATTGTTAAACAGTGCCTGTTTAATGGCAGAGGTACAATTATCCTAGCTACAGCTGGTGGTAAAACCCTTACATCTGCATCTTTGATATCAAAGGTATATCAACTTTATATGTCATCATATAACAAGCAAGCTTTTAAATGTTTGTTTATTGTTCCGGATCGAGGCCTAGCATCGCAAACATATCAAGACTTTATTGATTACGGTGTACCGTTTAGTGTATCAAAATGGACAGGTGACGATGACTTAGATCTTTCAAGTAATGTTATTGTGTCAAATCTTGGTATCTTACAAAGTAAGAATAGTAATTTGGATTGGTTGGAGGATATTGATTTATTAATTGTTGACGAGGTTCATAAGATTCGTAAAGGTAATAAAGTTAATGACATCCTTAAAAAGATTAAGACACCATATCGTTTTGGTTTTACAGGTACAATGCCTGAAGAGCAACTTGATCAGTGGAATATTATTGGTAAAATCGGACCTTTAATTTATGAAAAGAATAGCTACGACCTAAGACAGGAGAATTATGTTAGTAATGCTTCTATTCAGATCTTAAAACTCATTCATAAGAGCGGGCCACCTAATAACCCTGGTGGTAATGCATATAGAGAAGAGCTTGAATATCTTACTACTTCAAAATTTAGAAATAAACTTATTGCAAAACTCGCCCAAGGTCTCAAACAAAATACTCTTATAATGGTTGATTATATTCAACACGGTGAACTACTGTTTGATATTGTTAAACAATTAATGCCAGAGAAACAGTGTTTTTTTATACGCGGTGAAGTAGAAATAGAAGAGCGTGATAAAGTACGTCAGCTTATGGAAATCAATAGCGATGTTGTTGTTGTAGCTATTTCAAAAATCTTCTCAACTGGTATTAATATTAAGAACCTACATTATATTATTTTTGCATGCGGCGGTAAAGCAAAAATAAAAATTGTACAATCAATAGGTCGCGGACTTAGGTTGCATAAGGATAAAACTAAGCTTATAATATTTGACATCGCCGATGATCTACGCTATAGCGCAGCTCATGCCTTAAAGCGACAAGCACTCTATGAAAAAGAACACATCACCTTCGCAATTAAAGAAATCGAAGAAAAATAAATCTAAGAAAGAGCCTAAACTTCTCGATCTCAATCTTCCCTTTGAGGAAGGTGAAGAATCTTTTGAGGTTTTGCCTGCCGAGGTAATCGCTACATTACCTGTTGTTGAAGAAGAAGTTGTACCCGAGGTACAGAAGAAAATTAAACCTAAAGATAAGGTACACTATGTCAATAGTAGAGAATTTGAAGATGAAATTAAGAGTTATTATGCAACAGATGTAATGACTGATAAGCTCTGTGAGAGCATTAATAAGATCGCTAATGGATTATCATATGCACCAAACTTTCTAAACTACTCCTATAAGGAAGACATGGTCGGTGATGCTGTAGTTAAGATGTTCTCAGCGTTAAAGAATAAAAAGTTTAAGATTGATTGTGGGTTTAGTCCGTTCTCATATTTTACGACTATTGCATTTCACGCTTTTATTAATAGAATTAAAAAAGAAAAGAAGCACCATGAGGCACTTAATGAGTACCGTGAAAAGGTTTATACAGAGTTAATGTTAAATCCTGAAGAAAATAACGGAGCGCACATTTATATCGAACCTACCGGTGACGACGAAGAATAATATTGTGGATATATTTTTAAATAAATCAAAGGTCGCTGTATTTTCCGATCTACATTTAGGCGTTCATCTTGACGCTACAACATGGCATCAAGTAGCTCTTGATTGGTGTGATTGGTTTGTAGCTGAAATTAAGAAACAAGATATTCAGGATATTTTATTTCTCGGTGATTTCTTTCATCATAGAAGTGATATCTCTGTAGCTACCCTTCATGTTGCTAGCCTTATACTCGACAAACTTAACGACTATAATGTTGTGATGATTGTGGGTAATCATGATGCATATTATAAGGATAGAGCTGATGTAAACTCGCTCTCTATTCTTAATGGTCGAAAAAATATTACTGTAATTAGTGAGACTACAACTACTAAATTATTTGGCAATACTTTTACCTTTATACCTTGGGGCGGTGATATTAATAAACTACCTAAGTCAAACGCTATCTTTGGACATCTTGAGATCGAAAGCTTTAAGATGAATGGATTTAAGACATGTGATCACGGCTTAAAGACTCGTGATCTTTTATCTAAAGCTAAATTAATTTTATCAGGTCATTTCCATCTAAGAGATGAACGCGTTTATAACGAAGGTACTATTGTTTATGTTGGTAATCCCTTTCAGATGGATTTTGGTGATTTAGATGGAATTAAGGGATATTATTTGCTTGATCTTGAAACATTAAAATACGAATTCCATGAAAATAATATCTCACCTAAGCATAAAAAGATTACACTGACAGAATTGACAACAGCGAAGTCTCTAACCGGTGCCGATATTAATGAAATGGTTAACGGTCATTTTGTAAAATTCGTTGTTGATAAAAAGGTTAAAGGTGATATTATTGATACCCTTATTCAGAAATTCTCAGTTTATAAGCCACTATCTTTTACTACTGATTATACATATACAGAGAATAATTTTAATGTTGAAGATAAAGGATATGAGTCTTCAGGTGTAGATATGCAAGCAACAATAGAAGAGTTTATCGGTGTACTAGATATTGAAAATAAAGAGAGTATAATCAAGTACTGTGCTGAACTCTATAAGCGCGCCTGTGAAGTATGAAATATATTAATTTTAATACAATTACCATAAAGAACTTTCTTTCTGTTGGTAATGAGCCTGTATCCGTTGACTTTAAGCGTGGGCTACACATTATTACAGGTATTAATAAAGATAAGGAAGATCGTCAAAACGGTGTAGGTAAATCTACTGTTGCTGACGCTATTAATTTTGCTGTCTTTGGCGAAACACTAAGAGACCTTAAAAAGGAATATATTGTCAATAGTATTAATAAAAAGAACTGCGAGATAGTTCTTGATGCTACAATTAAGCAGTTTGATACCGAAGAGCATATTAAGATTGTACGTACACTCGAGCCATCTAAGTGCTTTGTTTATATTAACGGTGAGGATAAAACCCGTGATAGTATTTCTAATACTAATTCATTCATAATGAAAAAGTTTAATTGCACACCTGAAATTTTTCAGAATTGTGTAATTATGACCATAAACAATACAATTCCGTTTATGGCTAAGAAGAAGCAAGAGAAGAGAAAATTTATTGAAGATATTTTTAATCTCGGTGTTTTTAGTAATATGTCAAATCTGTTAAAAACAGATATTAGTGATAATAAAAAGGCTCTTGATATTGAAAGCACGAGGTATGAAGAGGTGGAAAAGACTCTTAATAGTTATATTCGTCAAAGAGATAATACTCTTGATGAGAGAAAACAAAAACATGAGAAATACACTCAACGTAAAATTAACAATGCTAACGAGATTATAGAGCTAATAGAAAAGATAAACGCATTTAGTCTAAAAAGCGTTGACAATATTAATTCAGCTATTGATAAGCTAAAGGAAGCTAATATAAAAGTTGATAGTAAGCTACAAGAAAGCAGACATTCAAGAAGCGAGTGCTTAACACTTATTAGTCAAATACAGAAGCAAATAGCTGCAGTTGGTACTGATAAAGATAAATGCCCGACGTGTCTGCGTACTATTGAGGAAAGCGATAAGAATCATATTAAGCGTGAGAAGAAAGCCTTGAACGATACAATAGATAAACACAAAGCTACTATCTCTGAATGCGACGAAGTTGAGTCAAAGCTTATTGAAAAACGCGACGATATTAATAAAAAAATTAAAACATTAAACGATAATATACACGCGTATAATCTTGAAGTAAGAGATCAGGAAAACAGACAAGCACGTCTCACTCAGCTTAACGAATGGCAGGTAATGCTTGATCAAGATATCATAGAGCTTGAACGTGAGAATACACAATACGATACTCTTATTGACGAGAAGCGCGAAAACCTTAATAAAGTACTAGCAGACCTCGAAGGCGTCAAGGAAACCACAAATGTACTTGATGTTGTTAAATTTGTCGTATCAGAAGAAGGTGTAAAGTCATATATTGTTAAAAAGATACTACAGCTCTTTAATAGTAGACTTTCTTATTATCTTCAGAAGATGGATGCTAATTGTGTCTGTTCTTTTAACGAATATTTTGAAGAAGAGATTTTTGATTCTAAGGGCGCTGAGCGCTCTTACTTTAACTTTAGCGGTGCTGAAAGAAAGAATATGGATCTAGCGTGCCTCTTTACGTTTATGGATATGCGTAGACTCCAAGGCGATGTATGTTTTAACTTTAGTATCTACGATGAGCTATTTGATTCAAGTCTCGATGCCCGCGGTATCGAGTTAGTTATTAATGTGCTTAAGGAACGCGTTGATAAGCATAATGAAAGTATTATGGTTATTAGTCACCGCAAGGAAAGCGTAAAAGCTGCAACCGGTGATATTATTTTCTTAGAAAAGAGTAACGGCATAACAAAACGTGTTGATTACAAGGAATACGCTTCATAACTATATGCATACCATGTCACCTAGTCCCTTTGCTTCACCGTTTGCGTCTCCTTTTGCTTCACCGTTTGTGTCGCCATTTGGACTTCAGCCACTGCAGACACAACAACCATCTATACCTCAACCACCTGAAATGTCCCTAAAACGTGTAATGAATTATTACGCTGATTATAGTGGTTGTGGATTTTGGAGATTGATTTGGCCAGAACACATTCTTAATGCTCACCAGAAACAAGTTGTACATGGTAGTACGATGATGTGCTTTGACCCAAACTATTTTAGAGGAGCTGAGTGCGTTCGTATTCAACGTCAAGCAACACCTCATCAATTACAGTTTGTGAAGTTCTTAAAAGAACTTAGTAAGCAGCTTGGATTTAGAATTATCTATGAAATTGACGATCTTGTCTTTAGTGAAGATATTCCAGAATACAATAAGTTTAAGCCAGCTTTTGTGAATCCTGAAATTCGACAGACAGCTCAGGAAATTATGGAGTTATGTGATGAGATTACTGTAACGTGTGATTTCATGAAAGACTACTATATGGGTAAGACTGCTAACAAGAACGTTACAGTTATTCCTAACTATCCACCAAAATTCTGGATGGGTAATTTCTATAATGAAAAGAAGATCTCTGATAACTATGATCGTTATCAGAAGAAGCCTAGAATTCTTTACGCCGGTTCCGGTGCACATTTTGACGTCGATAATAGAGTCGGTCAGAACGATGACTTTGCGCATGTTAATCGGGTAATCCGCGCAACTAAAGACAAATATCAATGGGTATTCCTTGGTGCATACCCACTACCGTTACACGACCTTATTCAGAGCAAGGAATTTGAATTCCATCCATGGGAGACACTTTATCGTTACCCTGAAAAGATTGCTAGCTTAAATGTTCAGATGATGGTAGCGCCTCTACAAAATAACACTTTTAACAAAGCAAAGTCAGATCTCAAGCTTGTCGAAGCCTGCTGCTACGGCTTACCAATTGCATGTCAAAACCTTGTGACGTATGAGAATGCACCGTATAAGTTTGATACTGGTGAAGAGATGGTTGATATTGTTGACGATGTTCTTTCAAAGAAAGGTCGTTATATGAATATCTCTGCTAAGATGCGTAAAATGGCGGAAGGGCGTTGGCTTGAAAATGAAGATAACATTAACAAGTACGTAGAACTTCATAGCCTCCCTTATGGTCATGCTGATAGAAAGCTTCTCAATGCTGTTAATGGCATTAAGGCTTGATAGTCATAGATGAGTATAATATACTCGTGGTGTGTATAGGAACGTATCATATTCTCCGCAAGAGCAAGCTATAAATCTTTATACTTGGGACGAGAACGGTAAGCGCGTAACCGTTAAATCTACTTACGAGCCATATATCTATCTTGAGACAAATAACGCACCTGATGCGATGAGTCTCTTTAATACGAAGTTAAAGAAGAAGAGATTTAAGAATCAATATGACCGCTCCAGGTACCTCAAGGACAACAAGGTAACTCGCGTCTTTGAAAACTTTGGTGTGTATCAGCAGTTCCTTCTTGATGCGTATTGGCAAGAAAACGAAAAGCCCGAATTTACAAAACATCAGCTAAAGGTACATTTTATCGATATCGAGACGTACTCGCCTGATGCGTTCCCAGATCCTCAGGATCCGAATGATACAATTAATATTATTACTATCTTTGATACCATATCAAAGAAGTTTTATTCCTGGGGACTCAAACCATACACAGCAAAAACCCCTGATGTTGTATATGTAGCATGTAAAACTGAGGAAGAGCTACTTCGTAAGTTTGTAGATTTCTTTAGTAAGGACTACCCTGATATTCTATCTGGCTGGAACTCAGAATTCTTTGATATTCCGTATGTAATCAACCGTGTTAATAAGGTTCTCGGTGAAGATGCGATGAAGAGATTATCACCAATTGGTTCGCTTCGTTCGCGTACGTTCATGGGTAAGTATGGAAGAGAGCAAGTCAAGTGGCACATAGAGGGTCTTTCATGTGTTGATTACCTTGATATCTATAAGCGCTTTTGTCAGACCTTGCGTGAGTCGTATAAACTCGATGCCATTGGTGAAATTGAACTTCAAGAACGTAAGATTGATTACGGTGACCAGAATTTAACTGAACTCGCCGATGGAGACTGGGATACGTTCGTCGACTATAACATTCAGGACGTTAATCTTCTTGTACGACTTGAACAGAAACTTCAGTATATTCAGTTATTGAGAATGATTGCTTATGCTGGGTTAACAACGTTTGAAGGTGCACTTGGATCACTATCAGTTATTACCGGTCTTTGTTCAATTCGCGCACGTTTAAAGGATAAACGAATTCCGACTTTTATTAAGGATGTAAAAGAAGGTACCAAGAACGCCGGCGCTTATGTAGCTGATCCGCAGCAAGGGTTCCAGGAGCATATTGTATCACTTGATGCTAACAGCCTGTATCCTAATACCATGATCACGTTAAATCTTTCTCCCGAGACAAAGGTAGGAAAGATTACAGATAAGACAGATACTACTGTTACTATCAAACATGTGAACGGTCAAACTTTTACGCTTTCAAATGAAAAGTTTGCAGCCTTTGTCAAGCAAGAAGAGATAGCCATATCACGTGCCAAGATTCTCTTCTCACAAAAAGAGAAAGGCATTATTCCAGATACCATTGACTATTATTATAGTAAGCGCGTTGAGGTAAAAAAGGAGCTCACAAAAGCAAAGAAGAAGGCACTAACACTTAAAGAAAATACTCAGGAGTACAAAGACCTACAAGTTGAAATCGATCGTCTTAATATTCGTCAGCATACTATTAAGATCTTGATGAACACTGTGTATGGTTACTTCGGTAACAAGCATAGCCCTCTCGGTGACGATGAACTTGCAGAATCAATCACTCTAACAGGTCAGGCTGTTATTAAGGAGTCAAATAGAATTCTAACTGACTACATTAAAACTAATACCAATCTATCAGACGAAGATCTCGATAAGGAATCACCGATCATTTATAATGACACTGACTCAAGTTACATTTCAATTAAGCACCTTGTAAAGGCGCAGAAGATACCCGTCTTCGATGATGAAGGCAATGTAGCGCCTGAATACTATAAGGCCGTCGAAGATATTGAGGAGCATCTCAATCATGAAATTAAAAAATGGGGTAAAAGTGCTCTAGGATCTAATGACTGTAGGTTAGTATTCAAGCGCGAAGCAATTGCCGATGTCGGGCTCTTCTTAGCTAAGAAGAGGTACGTCTTACATACACTTGACGTCGAGGGTATTCCTGGTAAGAAATTTAAATATACCGGCGTTGAGGTTGTAAGAACAACGATGCCTGCACCGATTAAGCCATATGTAAAGAAGATTATCGAAACGATGCTTCTTACTAAAGACTACACCGCTACAAATAAAATCTTCAACGAGACATACGAGATCTTTAAGAAGC
>Ga0007828_1000403_pt1 | contig 11128 bp, 8 predicted proteins | sample CryBogCBE16Oct07_FD_71232 | JGI IMG/M metagenome (GOLD analysis project Ga0007828, IMG submission 71232) | Freshwater microbial communities from Crystal Bog, Wisconsin, USA - CBE16Oct07 | ecosystem: Environmental > Aquatic > Freshwater > Lake | place: Crystal Bog, Wisconsin, USA | collected...
CATTCTACTTGTACCTGCACGAAATTTTCCATATTCGTCGAGTAATTTGTACCAATTTACATTTGTTCCATATTTTTGAGGTATTTCTTCATTACTAATACTCTCTCCTGGATTTAATAATCTTGCTGTATTGTTAATAACTAGCAATCCAAAAAAACCTGGTGTAATATATTGAGTTGAATCTGGTTGTCCAAGTAAAAAATAAGGATCAATTTCGCCTGCTGGTTCTGTAAAAATATTAGCAACAATAGTTTGTATAACTCCCAATCTTTTAACCTTTGCTGGAGGAGTTATCCATATAGGTGTTTCAAATTCCATAGTTGCAATATCTATCTCACTATCGACACCGACTGGTACAGTTTTACTTGTTAAAACTAAATCAGTTAATTCAACTGTTGTAAGACTAGTCCAATCAACATAGTTGTCTGTAGTTTGTATTTCAAAACTAGGATTAAAGAATACTAAAATTTGTTCTAATATTTGTAATTTTTGATCAGTATTTGATGCCCAGATATCTGCCTTAATTGTTAATTTATAAGGAGTAGGCATTAATCTTTCAATTGTATAATTTATTCCTTGTTCTGTATCATATTTTCCTGTTTGTGAGTTTATTTGTCTTTCTCTAACATTAAATTTACTAACAAAACTTGAATCACTTAGACGATCTCTATCAAATACTAGATCTGTCATATAAACAGCAATACGAGGAGTTGAGAGCAACTTGTTTTCAGATCCATCTTTTAAAATGCTTCCAACTTGTCTAGTCATATCTCCATAAATTACAGGAACAACTTTTTCAACACCGTCAGCCGTTTTAATTTTAAAGTCACTTAACATTCTAATTATTTGAGAAAGATATCGGCGTACTTGGCCGTCATAGAACCATTGAATTGTCGTTCTCCTTTATAAACCAAACACGTTTACCTTTTATTAACTTCCAACTCATAGACCCTTTATTTTTCCATTTCGTACTTTCTTTACCCCGTTTGTTACTTATCCATAAACCTGTTTTACCTTTATGACTTCTTGGACTAGAATGTTTTTCTACACCATTATTCTCTTCTCGGCGTCTGGCATGAGCAGCCTTTTGTGCTTCTCTCATACGTTGTTTGCTTTCTTCAGAATGTATTTTATTATTTCCAGGTTGTCTAATGTTATAACCATTATTGATAGAATCAAATTTCTCTACATAAAATTCTTCTAACAAATTTAATTCTTCTAACGAGTTTGCTGTATCTATAACTTCAAATAAAAAAGAATCTAATCCATATTTCCTTAAAGCATTATGAAAATGATATTCTCTAGAAGAACGTTTAGAATGATTAATGTGCTCAAGACGACGCTGATTAGGATCTTGTATTGTTTGTCCTATATAACACTTTCCTGATTCTATATGAGTAAATTTATAAATATGCATTAGAAATCAGCCCTCGGTCTAAGTGCTTTTGATACTGCCTGTCTTTGTTGTACAGTTTGTTCATATAATGACCATTGTATTCGGTCGCCAACTGCTAAAGAATATTGAAAAGTAAAAGCAAGCTTTCCACCTTCATTAAATGTACTAGTAACTGGGTTTCTATTCTCATTTTGGAACATTTCAACACCATACATAGTATTATATGTATCTTTTGTAACAATTGTATTGGTTATAAGATTGAGACTTAACGTAGGATCAGTTGGTCGGAATACCATTGGATCTGCAACTGTGAATACATCTATATTAAGTAAACCAACACCACTTAATTGTGTATTATTAATAAATGAAGTTCTTTGTGTTTGTCTTTGATCATTATTTGTCATAGTCATACGTACGTTATCTTCAAATGCTATCCAATGTTTTCCATCAAAACGAAATAAGCGATTTGGATAATAATCTGTACGTAAGAAATAATCACCTAATGCTGCACCTGCTGGAAATTGTATTCCGAACCCATATGGAGCACCATTAGGAGGTATACCGTCTCCTACTAAGTATCCCTGATAACCATCCTTGTCGGGCGATACCATGGTTTCATCTGTTGTATCAGAATCATCAATTGCAATATTTGTTTGATCAACCGTTAATAAATCAACTTGTCCAGAATCTCTATCAACTGATAATGTCCAAAATTGTTGAGTTTCAAATCCGCTTTTAGGAGCATCTGCTTCTGCTTGTGCTACAACACTATTATTGATTGCTAGAATAGTAAGATAATCACTAAGTCCACTTCCTGTAACTTCGTTTGGATTTAATAAACGAAAGAAATTAGTATCAGGTGGAACATTTAGACTAGAATCAGATTCTGCAATCACTTCATATAATTGACCGTTATATCTCACAATAACTCCGGGACAATAATGTTTAGTTGCATCAAAGTCTCCAGCAAACATGTCTGCATTAACTGGAATATTAAGAATATCTTTAAATTCTGGACTATCTGTTAAAGGTTTACATTTTAATCTATAAAGGTGTGGCCACCATGTCATAGAGAAACCTTCTGCTGCTCTATTAATATCTTCTACAACATAAAATCTCTTAAGAGCAAATGCTAAATTTCCCAATGCATATGGATCTATAAGATGAGGTAATTCAATAACATCACCTGAGATAATCTTACGGCCTAAGGTGTCGACACTGTTATTAATGTGAATTGTTAAGAATATTGTATCATTTTGTAAAAATAATCCAAATTGACTTAGATTAAAATCAATATCTTGTACATTATAAACACCGCGTATAGGATACACTGTTGTATCATATTTTCTATCTCTATTTTCTAATAGAAGTACATCTTGGATTGTAGTAGGATCTAAGGCTTTATTGGGATCACTAGGATCAACAGGACCTAGATACTTATGTATAAAAACATCTGTACCGCCTACTTGAAACATCTCATAGATTTGTTGATCTATGAACTTAAAATCATTACCTTTTTCGGGTTTATAAAGACTTAAACGTGGCATGTTAGTATTTATCGGTAGCGATAAATACGATAAGAAGTCTATTTAGGTGAAAAACATGGCGCAACAACTTATAAACATAGGTACAGGACCCAATACAAAGGACGGTGACACAGTTCGTCACGCATTTGATTTAGTAAATCAGAATTTTACTGATGTTTATACATTATTAAGAGAAAATACTAGTATAAATCGTTATACTAGTACAGTTGATAATACAGATGTTGGTGCCACAGTTATCGATGTAACTAGTACTAAAGTATTTCTAGCAGGCAGACACAATATCAGTGCAAGTTATTCACTATCTGCCGGACTGTATGATGGACAGCAAATTCAGTTTTTTCCACAAGGTCAGAATGCTAATACTGGCATAACTGATATACAAAATATTCGTGTATATCTACATAAACCATACCACCCAGACTCTAATACTGGATACTCAACTGGTGTGTGGCCTTGGTATCCTTTTATCAAAATAAGCAATAATGCAAAGTCTATTGCAACAGCAACTTGGAATGCGATAGATAGTGTTTGGATATTAGATCCTTGGTCATTTGATTAATCAAATTACTAGCAAGATTAGATTTTAACATAAAAATATAATTGATCTTTTTACATACAATATATACATGATGTTAAAACTTAAAATAGCTATCTATACTATTTGTAAAAACGAATCACAACATGTTGAACGGTGGGCTGCTTCCAATCAAGACGCAGATTTAAGAATAGTCTGCGATACAGGTTCAACAGACAATACTGTAGAATTATTAAAATCTAAAGGTGTTACTGTTTATGATATAACAGTAAACCCTTGGCGATTTGATGTTGCTAGAAATACATCATTAAATCTAGTTCCAGAAGACATTGATGTTTGTATATGGCAAGACTTAGATGAGGCTTTATTAGAAGGCTGGAGAAAACAAATAGAAGATAATTGGACTGAGGATACAACTATAGCAAATCATCGTTATAGAAATAACGATAATCCTTGGCAGTGGCATAGCAAAATACATGCTAGACATAATTGTTGGTGGACTGGTGCTGTACATGAAACACTCAAATGGTCTGTACCTGAAAAAGCAATTTGGCTCGATGAATTCTACTTAGATGAAAAACAAGACGTTACAAAGAATAGAAGTTATCTTAATTTATTACTAAAGAAAATTAGTGAAGATGATCAGAATTGGCGTACATATGCCTTCCTTGCTGGTGAATATGAATCAACAGGAAACATGAAAGAATGTGTTAAAACACGCTTAATTAGTTATGAAAAATGCGACGATGGACCTGTTGTTAAATCATATATTGCTAAAATCATTGCTAAAAATTATGTCGCAATGGAAGATTATACCTCAGCAGAAAAATGGTTTCAAATTAGTGTAACTGATAGCAACGAAAGAGAATCTTGGTTTAATTATGCAGATTATTGGCATAATAGAGAAGATTGGGAACAATGTTATATTGCTGCTAAGAAATGTTTATCAGTAGAAATAAAGAGAGATGGATTTACGCAAGATCCTAAAGCGTGGGGAGCATTACCTTATGACTATGCTGCTCTTTCTGCTTATCATATTGGTTTCACTAAACAAGCAGTTGAGTATGGCGAAGAGGCATTAAAATTAATGCCAGATGATACTAGATTAATACATAACTTAAAATTCTATAAGGAAAAATTAAATGATCAATCCTCCTAAGGTTTGTATCTATACCATTGCTCTTAACGAAGAAAAACATGTTGAACGTTTTATGAACGCAAGCAAAGATGCTGATCTTGTAATAGTTTGTGATACAGGATCAATAGATCAGACCGTTCCTTTATTAGAAAGATATGGAGCAACTGTCTATAATATAAAACAAAAACCTTGGAGATTTGATGTTCCAAGAAATACAGCGTTAAGTCTAGTACCAAAAGACTTCGACTTATGTTTAAGTATTGATTTAGACGAATACTTACAACCAGGTTGGCGAGAAGCAGTGAATGAGGCTTGGCAAAAGAGCGAAGGTAAGTTAACTAGAATTACCTATGATTATATTTGGAATTGGAAAGAAGATGGAGTTACTCCTGACATAAGATTCTTTACAGATAAATTCCACCATAGAAACGGATATATTTGGCGACATCCCTGTCACGAAACACTTTATTGGGAAGGTAAAGGACCTGAAATAAAAGAAGTTGTTCCTGAGGTTATTTTACATCATAGAGCAGATCCTACAAAGAGCAGAGGACAGTATCTACATTTACTTAAAATGGCTGTTGAAGAAGCACCTGAAAATGATCGCATGTGTCATTATTATGCTAGAGAACTTATGTACAACAATCGTTGGATTGAAGCAATTACAGAATTTGAAAGACATTTAGCATTACCAACTGCTAGATGGAATGAAGAACGATGTGCTAGTTTACGATTTATGTCTAAATGCTATAGAAGTATGGGTAACCTTCAAACAAGTGTAGACGCAGCAATGAAAGGCCTTTTAGAATGTAATAATACTAGAGAGCCTTGGGTAGAAGTTGCTCGTGCTGCTTATGCTTTAAGTGACTGGCGTACTTGTTATTGGGCTGCGTCAAAGGCCATAGATATAACAGAAAGATCTATGAGTTATATCTACGATAGTGCTTCGTGGGGTTGGGAACCATATGATCTAGCAGCACTAGGTGCGTATTATACAGGACATTATAAAGAAGCACTTCGATATGGTGAAGAAGCAGTAAAATTATTTCCAAATGAAGAAAGATTGAAGAAAAACCTAGATTTTTATAAAGACAAAAATCTATAAATACTGTATGAGCCAATTAGACGACGCTAAAACGCAAATCTTTGAATATGTTGACGCCATGTTGGGCGGAGGCATGATTGATGTAGAATTAGATCCCAAACATTATGATATAGCATTACAACGTGCTTTTGACAAATACAGACAAAGGGGTGATAGTTCAGTTGAGGAAAGTTATATGTTCCTCACACTTCAACCAAATGTCAATAGTTACAAATTACCCAAAGAAGTAATAACTGTTAGAGAATTGTTCCGTAGATCAATAGGTTCAAGAACAGGTATGGGTGACGGTGGTACACTATTTGAGCCGTTTAATATGGCTTATACTAACACTTACTTACTATCGAGTTCAAATATGGGTGGTATTGCTACTTACGAAATCTTTGCTCAATATCAAGAGATGGTAGGTAGAATATTTGGTAGTTTTATCAACTATAGATATAACCAATCTACACAAACTCTAATGATTTTACAGCGCCCAATGGCTGAAGAACAAATTCTACTTTGGACATATAACTATCGTCCAGATTTTATTATCCTCGAAGATATCTATGCCAAACAGTGGATACGTGATTATACACTTGCCAATTGTAAATTAATGATCGGAGAGGCACGTGAAAAATTTGCTCAAATTGCCGGACCACAAGGTGGCTCGAGCCTAAACGGTACAGCAATGAAAACTGAAGCAAAAGAAATGATGGAAAAACTTGAAGCAGAATTGATGCAACAAGTAACAGGCGGTCAAGGTTACACCTTCATTATAGGATAGGAATTTTTCTAAATGTCAACAACTATACAATTAAGAAGAGATACAGCAGCAAATTGGACATCCTACAATCCAGTTCTTGCGATAGGTGAACTTGGTATCGAAACTGATACACATAAAATTAAAATAGGTGACGGTTCTACTGCTTGGAATAGTTTATCATATAATCTTGGATATGTTTTACCATCAGCAACAACATCAGTATTAGGTGGTGTTATTATTCCAACTGTTGTTACAAGTGGTATCACTAATTCAAGTGGTACTATCGGTCTTGCTACAGCAAGCACAACACAATTGGGTGGTGTTAAGATTGACGGAACAACTATCACAATTAATAATGGAGTTATCAGTAGTGCAGTTGCATATTCATTACCAAATGCAAGCACAACACAATTGGGTGGTGTAATTGTGCCAGCAGTTGCTACAAGTGGAATTACTAATTCGAGTGGTACTATCGGTCTTGCTACATCATCAACAACACAATTAGGTGGTGTCAAGGTAGATGGTACTACAATTACTATAAATGGTAGTGGTGTTATAAGTGCTACGTATACATTACCTACAGCATCAACATTAATACTAGGCGGTGTTAAGATAGATGGTACTACAATTACTATAAATGGTAGTGGTGTTATAAGTGCTACATATACATTACCTGCTGCTACAACTTCAGTATTAGGTGGTGTTATTATTCCAGCAGTTGCTACAAGTGGAATTACTAATTCGAGTGGTACTATCGGTCTTGCTACATCATCAACAACACAATTAGGTGGTGTTATTATTCCAGCAGTTGCTACAAGTGGTATCACCAATTCAAGTGGTACTATTGGTCTTGCTACATCATCAACAACACAATTAGGTGGTGTAATTGTGCCAGCAGTTGCTACAAGTGGTATCACCAATTCAAGTGGTACTATTGGTCTTGCTACATCATCAACAACACAATTAGGTGGTGTTAAGATTGATGGTACTACAATTACTATAAATGGTAGTGGTGTTATAAGTTCTCCTTATACATATACATTACCTGCTAGTACAACTTCACTATTAGGTGGTGTTATTATTCCAGCAGTTGCTACAAGTGGAATTACTAATTCGAGTGGTACTATCGGTCTTGCTACATCATCAACAACACAATTAGGTGGTGTTAAGATTGATGGTACTACAATTACTATAAATGGTAGTGGTGTTATAAGTGCAACACTACCTGCTAGTACAACTTCACTATTAGGTGGTGTTATTATTCCAGCAGTTGCTACAAGTGGTATCACCAATTCAAGTGGTACTATCGGTCTTGCTACATCATCGACAACACAATTAGGTGGTGTTATAATAGATGGTACTACAATTACTATAAATGGTAGTGGTGTTATATCGGGTTTTAGTCCAGATAAAGCAACTCAAAATGTAATAGTAGGATCTGGAGCATTATCTGCTTTAACAACTGGTAGTAATAGTACTTCGGTTGGTTACCAATCATTATATCGTAATACTATAGGTTCTGGAAATTCTTCTTTTGGATCTCAATCTCTATTTTTTAATTTATCAGGATCAAATAATACAGCAATAGGTTATCAATCACTTTATACTAATACAAATGGTTCTAGCAATGTTGCTGTTGGATATCAGTCATTATATACTGCTAACGGAACACAATATAATGCCGCAGTTGGTTATCAAGCATTATATTCAGTTGTTACTGGTGATTATAATAATGCATTTGGTTATCAAGCACTCTATAATAACACTACTGGAGCAAACAATACTGCGGTAGGTTACCAATCACTATTTTCAAATACTACTGGTTACAATAATATCGCGATTGGTTATTATGCACTATTTTCAAATACTACTGGTAATTTTAATCATGCAGATGGTTATGCAGCACTTTATAATAATACTACCGGCAGTAATAATGAAGCATTTGGATATCAAGCACTTTATACTAATACTACCGGTTATGGTAATACAGCTGTTGGTCAAGGATCACTGTATTCAAATACTACTGGATATAATAATCATTCGATTGGATACCAAGCACTTTATTCAAATACTTATGGTTATGCTAATCATGCTGATGGTATAGGAGCACTTTATTCAAATACTACAGGTGCTCAAAATACTGCAATCGGTTGGCATTCCCTTTTCACAAATCAAACTGGTCAAAATAATGTTGCTGTTGGTTATCAAGCATTAACTGCCGCTAATGGCACACAGTATAATTCTGCTTTCGGTTATCAATCACTTTATGCTAATACTACAGGTGATCAAAATACTGCTGTTGGATATAGTGCAGGAAGTAATATAACAACTGGAACTAATAATACTGTTATAGGTTATAATTCACAAGCAAGTTCCGCTACAGCAACTAACGAAATAACACTAGGTAATTCTAGCATAGCAACACTTCGTTGTCAAGTAACTACTATTACATCTCTATCTGATATGAGAGATAAAACAAATATTACAAACATCACTTATGGTTTAGATTTTATTAATAAATTAAGACCAGTTCAATTTGAATGGAATTCTCGTGATGGATCTAAAGTTGGCGTAAAGGACCTTGGTTTTATTGCTCAAGATTTAGATCAACTAGAACAAGATTTTGATTCACAAGATTATACTCAATTAGTATACAAAGAAAATCTAGATAGGTTAGAGGCGAATTATATGAGATCTTATCCAATTCTAGTTAAAGCAGTTCAAGAACTTTCTACCGAAGTTGAGCGTCTAAAAAATATTATTAAGAACATGGGAAACATCTAAATATCCTATTAGTTTAAAGGAAATAAAGATGAGAACTGTTATGATTGCTGCTCCTTCCCACGACGGCAAAGTTAATGTATGGCATGCTTCTGCTTTAAGTGAAACTTGTAAAATTGGCTTAACAAAAGATATTAATGTAGTGGCAATTTATATGTCATTTGATTCTCTAGTTCAAAGAGCAAGAAATGATATTTTTAAATTAGCAGTTGAAACTAATGTTGATGATTTAGTTTTTATTGATTGTGATCAAGATTGGGATCCAAATGATTTCTTTAAATTATTAAATTATGATGTAGAAATAGTTGCTGCTCCAGTACCTAAAAAAGATGACATTCCTCAATATAATGTAAAATTATTGGGAGAATATAAGGTTTTAGATAACGGACTTGTTGAAGTTGACGGAATAGGTACTGGGATGATGCGTATTCGTAAAGATGCACTTCAAAAAATTTGGGAAATAAGCGAAGAATATAAAGAAATACATAAGGAAACACCGTCTAGAATGGTATTTGATGTTAAGGTTGTTGACGGAGAACTTTGGTCTGAGGATATTATTTTTTGTAATAAATGGACAAAATTGGGTGGTAAAATTTACATAGATCCAAGTATAAATTGTGGACACTCTGGAGAAAAAAGATGGGTTGGCAATTTTAGTGAATGGATAAAACTAATTAAAAGGTAATATCTATCTTTAATTAATTAAGGATAAATATTGAAATGTCAACAACTATTCGTCTGAGAAGAGATACATCAACAAGTTGGGTTACTAATAATCCAATTCTTGCATTAGGTGAACCAGGAATAGAAATTGACACCCATAAAATTAAAGTAGGCGATGGATTAAATCATTGGAATGATTTATTATATATAATCGATTATATTTTGTTGCCAGCAAGTACATCACAATTAGGTGGTGTTAAGGTAGATGGTTCTACAATTACAATTAACAACGGTGTTATTAGTAGTTCCATACCCACAGCGTCAACAAGTACATTAGGTGGTGTTAAGGTAGATGGTTCTACAATTACAATTAGTAGTGGTACTATAAGTGCAACACAATATTCTTTACCTTCTGCTACTACAACTATATTAGGTGGTGTTAAAGTAGATGGACTAACTATTACAGCCAGCAGTGGTATTATTAGTGCTGTAAAATATTCATTACCAATAGCATCAACAAGTACATTAGGTGGTGTTAAGGTAGATGGTTCTACAATCACTATAAATGGTAGTGGTGTTATTAGTGGTTCTAGTAATGGACCTACAGGACCAACTGGACCTTCTGGACCTTCTGGTGGACCAACTGGACCTACTGGATGGACCGGTCCTACAGGTTGGACTGGACCAAGCGGAGCATTACAGCATTGGACATTAAAAACATCAAATTATACTGCTATAGACGGAGATCGTATAGTTGCAAATACTAGTGGCGGAAGTTTTAATATAACACTTCCATCGAGTCCATCATCTGGGACATATGTTCAAATCACCGACGGAGGAAATTGGCAAACAAATAATCTTATTGTTACTAGAAATGGAAGTACAATTGAAGGACTTTCTGAAGATTTAACAGTTTCGATAAGTGGAATAACTATAGAATTAATTTACGACGGAACAACTTGGCAAGTAACTGCAACAACAGGTGCTGCTGGTCCAACTGGTCCATCAGGCGGACCTACTGGTCCAACTGGATGGACTGGACCTACAGGATGGACTGGACCTAGTGTAACTGGACCCACAGGATGGACTGGACCTACAGGATGGACTGGACCTACAGGATGGACTGGACCTAGTGTAACTGGACCTACAGGATGGACTGGACCTACAGGATGGACTGGACCTAGTGTAACTGGACCTACAGGATGGACTGGACCTACA
>Ga0007828_1000413_pt1 | contig 10952 bp, 15 predicted proteins | sample CryBogCBE16Oct07_FD_71232 | JGI IMG/M metagenome (GOLD analysis project Ga0007828, IMG submission 71232) | Freshwater microbial communities from Crystal Bog, Wisconsin, USA - CBE16Oct07 | ecosystem: Environmental > Aquatic > Freshwater > Lake | place: Crystal Bog, Wisconsin, USA | collected...
GACATCAAGCTCGAACCAGCGTCGACTTAGTCTAGCACTGGCCGGGTCTAGATGGTGGTTGTTGTGTAGTTCTTCTCCACCAACCACAATACCCCAAGGTAGGATATTTCTACTGTTGTCTCTAGTGGTTCCATTACGATAGCCCACACGGTGGGCTATGCCATTTATAACTCCAGCAGCCCAAAACGGTATCCAAAGCATCTGTATGCCCCAGACCAAGAACCCCACCGCAGGCCCAAATATCCAAAGATTGATCAGCAACATGATCATGATACCCAAGAAATTGTATCGGCTATATACTTTTTCTTCTAGCCAGTCCGCTGGTGTGCCTTGACCATACTGTGCCACCATGTCAGTGTCGCGGGCAGCACGACTGTACAACAATGCTCCTTGAGTCAACACTGTCCAAGTTCCGTATACCAAAGGACTGTGTGGATCGCCTGCCTGATCACTGTATCTGTGATGTTTTCTATGTATGGCCACCCATTGTTTTGTGACCATGCCGGTTGTGAGCCACAACCAAAATCTAAAAAAATGTTCTAGCACAGGATGAAATGTGACTGCTCGATGAGCCTGACCACGGTGTAAAAATAGGGTCACAGCAACTATAGTAATATGCGTACATATCAAGGTGTATAATAAAGTATTCATCTAGTACTTACCTAAATTATTATAGTTACCGATAAATAATTTTACTATGACTTTTACAAACTATACCGATGCCATTCTATCAGCATTGATGTTCAATTCCAAACAAAGTGAGGCAATCGCTAGAAAACAAGAAATACTAGACGGGGTATATCGCACCGAAAATCTCGAGCCCACTAGTGTACTATTTGTAGGCTTTAATCCTGCAATACTCAGTTGCCGAGCCAAAACCATAGCAGTAACCGAAATCAGCGATGCAGCCCTGACCTGGCTTAGAGGACAAAGACGCGATGTGGTCTATATCGATCCCAATGAATTGGAAAATTATCGCAAACGATTTGATTGTGTGATTGCCATGGACGAGTATTTTACATTTGCCGATTCTGATCAAGCACAACAGAAAAAGATTGCAACTATTTGTAGTCTAGCCACTGCATTTGTTATAAGTACTGTTAAGGACTATAAAAATCAGGATTTCAAGGATAGAGAATTCAGCACCCCGGCCATAGTACGTGGTACCAGTTTGAGTCAAACCTATTTAGAATCACACGACTGGGATCCGCGAGATCGCACACGTTGGACCAGTAGAATTTATGAAATCACTGAGCCTGGTAGCAAGATGACGGCATATGGTCCGTTTGAACGACGCACCATGTTTTTCAAACAGTTGGCCAAATTTAGCATGGACGCAGGAGCAGTGAATTTCCTGGTTCACAAAAACTTAATGTACAAGAGTCTAATCAAAAAAAATTACGAACACGTAATTAGTATACAATTCGAGTAACAATGGATATAAACACACACGTAGACAGTATAGTACAAGGCATAATCTCAGACATCAGCAACAAAGTTCAACAACAAGTTGCTGCCATGATTGATCAAAAAATCACAGAGGTCATTGACTCATTGGATGCCACATCAGTATTGGCCACTCAGCTCAGTGAAAAACTGGATCGTAGACTGAGTCAATTGCCCATAGACACACGAAGCATAGAAGCGCAATTGACTTCAAGATTGGATTCTGTTTACACCGACATCTCGGGTCGTGTACAAGCTCAGTCAGCCGACGCCATAACACAAGCAGTCAACGCACAGGTAAATCTAATAGACTTCAATGTCATGTGTCAGAATGCCTTGACCAATGCCATACAACAACAAACATTCACTTACCCAGACGCCAGCATACCAGGAACAGCCATTGATCAAGGTCGATTGCTGATATCAGGCAACAATGTCACTGGCGGCATCATTAGAAACTTTGGCAGTACCGGAATTGATGATCGGGCCGAAAATTGCCAACTCACTATCATGGATGATGTCACAGTGGTTGAAAACAATTTGTTGACTCGAGACTTGACTGTTAAAGGTACAGTGACCGTGGAAGGTGATTTGAATGTGACTGGCACTGTGCCTGAAACAAGCCCGTTGTATACCAGTATTGTTGCAGCAGCCACAAACAATGTACGCACCAGTCTGGATCAAGTGGTGTTCAAAAACTATGCTGACATGGTGTTTGATCAAATCAAAACTGACGGACTGGATCTCAATGCCATCACGCTGAATGGACAAAAGATTGTTGAAAATAATTCATTGGCCACAATGGTAATCAACAGTAACCTGCAACGAGTGGGACAACTGAAAGAGCTACAGGTACAGGGCGAAGCGTTCTTGAGCGGTACCTTGTACTCGACCAATCAGCGTGTGGGTGTGAATACCATTGAACCGGCCTCGGCATTGAGTGTGTGGGATCAAGAAGTCGAGATCGGAATCAGCAAACAGGCACCCAATGTGGGCATGATTGGCACTCCAAGAAACCAAGCCTTGATTGTGAGCAGTAATGGTAAAAACAACATGGTGGCCAATCCTGACGGTAGTGTCACTATCAATCAATTAAACATTGGCAATGTGATCTTGGCCAGCAGTGCTAAACCACCCAGCGACACACAACCCCGTGGAACCATAGTGTTCAATGAAAACCCAACCCTGGGTGGACCATTGGGTTGGGTCAGTTTGGGCAATGCCAAATGGGCCAATTTTGGCCTAGTAGATTAAGCCTTTTTCTTAGCGACAGTTTTCTTAGCAGCCGGCTTTTTAGCTGGCGCTTTCTTGGCTGGTGCTCGTTTTGGCTTTGCTGGTGTTGGTGCCACTTCGGTAACTTCAACATCTACAGTTTCTGGTATTGGCGCAGGTGCAGGTGTTTCCACTTTGTAAGGTGCTGCTTCGGCCACTGTTTCTCCATGCACTGCTGAAGTACGCTTGAAAAAGGTTTTTACAAGACCTATCACTATCACGATAGCAATCAATAATTCTACTGTTGCTTGTACATCGATATTTTCCATTTTGAGTTCTCCTATTCGAATGGTATGCTATTATTTAGTTAGTGACCAACCACTAAAAAATATTGCATTTCTGCTTGTTTTCTAGTATAAGTACTAGTATAATAAGAATATAGGGTGCTGAATGGTTTGGGCCCTATTGAGTAAACTTGCTTATATAAGGAGAATTTATGTTTACATTAGACGCAGTAGTGGACGCAGTCCAAACAGGAAAGAAAACATTCGTTAACACATTTGTCACAAACGAAAAAGCCAAAGACGCAATGGTAGAATTCATTGACACACAAAGCGAATACACCAAGAAAGCCCTAAAGGCCACCACAGATGCAGTTACTGTCATAACCAGTGAAACTGTCAAGGCCATGCAAGAAGCCGCTAAATTTGACTATACTAAATTTGGTGAGGGCATCATGAAGGCTTACACCGCAACTGCCAAAAAGTAATACTTTAGTAGTACTGTTGCAATAACCCCACATGGTGGGGTTTTTCTTTGACACAATTTGCAAAATCGCATATAATTGTCTACTAAGGAGCGGGTATGACAATTAATATTACAGACAGAACTCTTGCCATTGTGGCATTGGTGGGCTTGGTACTAATCTATTGCAGTTTCGATGAACGTATAGATCGACTGGAACAAGTGGTCAATGACGCAGTTACTACCGAAAGTGGCATCCAGTATACCCAAGCCGATCTAGATTGTTTGGCCAAGAATGTGTACTACGAGGCCGGCACCGAAGATACCTTGGGCAAAATTGCAGTGGCCACAGTCACAGTGAATCGGCTCCGGACCGGCTACTGGGGTCGTAACATTTGTGATGTGGTGTATGCACCCAACCAATTTTCGTGGACCAATAACGCAGTTGCAAAGCCAAACCAGCAGATGTGGTACGAAAGCAAACATGTGGCTCTTAATGTGTTGAACGGAATTCGTGCACGTGGGCTAGAGCACAGTTTGTATTACCATGCTGACTATATCAAGGAACCGCGCTGGGTCGATCAAAGTCAACGCACCTTGCAAATAGGCAGTCACGTGTTTTATAATCGTGCAAAAAACAGTTGGTTGTCTATCTAACATGGAGCAAAAGAAATTTCGTGTTACCAATGTAAATTGGGTCAAGCATGAGTTTGATGCCGAAGACGCCAATGACTTGGCTGAATACAAATATTTTTTACAACACCAACGCTGGAAGACTTCGTGTCCGTTTATACTAGAGTGGCCGTTTGTGGATATCATTCAAATGGTCGAACACAAAATTGTTAGACAACACATCAACTCGATTATCAAATCACAGAAAAAACGATGACACGATTACTGATAGTACTACTGCTAGCGGGATGTGCCAATACCAGCACTTACCAACCACGAGAGCCCATTTACTACTCGGCCACGCCTGGTCGTGATCGAGCCATGAGCTATCAGCAGTTGGCCAATATCCGAGTTGTTGATGCAAGAGACTGTCCAAGAATTGATAGCATGATTGCAATGATAGATGAGCAGTTGGCATTGAAAGGATTCACCAACGACAATCCCGAAGATTTAAATGCTGAAGATCGCAGATACAACTCTACTGCACGTATTATCAAATGGAGTTTGATCATTGGATGCAACAATCCCGAAAGGTACTCTAAAAAATGAAAAAATTATTAGTTGTAATATTATTGTTGTCCGGTGTGGCACACTCGGAATGTTACATGCGGTCCAGCACCAGAATCACAAGATCACAGATTTGGGAACAACCTACAGATTTCCAGCGACTGGTGGTACCGGACACACGTGGACAAAAATGTGTGCTGAGATACCGCGTAAATATCCGACTGGATTGGCAAACTGTGGAAGGTGTTGGATACGGGCGTACCGAAGCCGAGGCCTGCAGTCAAGCCATGGACCTGAGCAAAGGATATCTCTTGGTCGAAGCAACGCCAAAAACTGTTAGGGCGGATAGCCAAATGGTATGCAGTGACTTGCCGGAAATTCGAGTACATCCGGTTCGAATCGGTGATGTAATTTGGCAAAGCGAAGTGGATGTACACCCCATGCCCGAGGAAAGACCGTACTTTTGGTACAAACGAACCCAGTGTAGACTATTTGCCGAACGTGATCACAAAGAGCAAAACCTAATGATCTATCAGGGTGTGATATGCAAGATGGATTCGGACCGAAATGGAAAATGGCGAGTGGTTGACAAGTATTGATAAAGAGCGTACAATTGAACTATCGTAACTTAACTACCAAAGAGGTAACAATGAAGAAACTAGCACTTGTAACTGTTGTGGCAACCCTTGCGGCTTGTTCATCAGCCCCCAAACAGGCCGAAGTATATCACAGTCCGGTACCGACCCCGACCCAGCAAAAAATAGCTGTAGTTGAAGCACCACTGTGGATGAGTCAATTGCCCAAGGAAGAAGGCTATGTGTATGAAAACGGTACCAGTACTAGCCAGGACTTTGCAATGGCGGACATGAAGGCCAAGACCATGGCCTATAGCAAAATCTGTGTGAGTGCAGGTGGCAAAATCCGCAGTCAAATGAAGATGTTCAAGTCTGATGTTGATGGCAATAGTTCAGAGAATGTGGAACTGGCAGTTCGTAGCATGTGCCCGGACGTGGACTTGACCGGAGTAGAAACTGTGGAAATGAAACATATATCTGATGGCAGTGACAAAATCCGTACTTATGTACTGGTAAGATTGGGCACAGGAAGCAAGAATGTGTTAAAGAGTACTAAAGATGCACAGAAACGTGCGCCCGAAGCGTTCCGGGAACTAGACTCGGTGACTGATGATGTCAACAAGAAAGAAGCTCCGGCACCAGTAAGCCAGGTAAAGAAAGTGGATCTTGGCTTGCTTGACGTAGACAATGCCGAATACCGAGCCAGACGCGAAGAAGCCGTACAGAAGCCTGGTGCAGTAGTGGGTCGTGCTACACTGAACTGATTCTCCCAAATCACAACTAAAAGCCCCTAACGACTAGGGGCTTTTCCACGATTACTCTATTCTAAAACTATTTGATTTACTCGAATTTTCGGTTTGTGGAATAATGCTCAAATTATTTTCTACATGTAATCCGCAAACCAGTGGATGTCGTAAGGGTATAATATGATCCACATGGTGTTTGACACCGGTGCTTTTAGAACGAAATCTAGAATTTTCATAGATTTCTTTTATTTTCTTCTTATCTGCCCAAATTGGTGTTACTACAGATATAATGTGCAAAGTATTTCTAGAATTCCTCCAGTCGGTTATATCTGTAGCAATTGGTGGATCATATAATCTATTTCTAGTACATGTTGGTTTGGGAATTTTTACCTTGGGTGGTTTGATCGGAATAGTAAATTTTAAATCGTCAACAGGGCATTTAAATAAAATTCCCCTTTGTTTTCTTATTCGTCTAGGCAATAATGGCCCAACAAATAACCTTTTAAATTTTGCATATTCTCTAGAAGTCATATTATATTTATTAGCGTTAATACTTAGAAAAGCATAAATAATATAAGTAGAAACACTGATATACAACTCAAGGAGAAATCATGAAACTAGTACAATGGATCAAAAGTCTGTTTAAAAGTACACCAGTCAGTTACCAACACTGGCACATAGAAGCATTTGTGGAAAGCAAGCGACCAAAAACCACAGCCGAAGTCGAATATTGGATTCGTCACTTTGAGCAAAACCAAATGGGACAAAGAGGATGGGCACACCAATGAAAACTATCAAAAAATTCTTAAATTCTTTATATGAAGCCATTTGCGCCGCACGTATGGCCAAGGCCGAGATGATTGTAAAAGGTACACGCGGCAGTTAAATACTAGTATGATTACTACTAGATTTTTAACCTATAGCGAATATCCCGAATATGCCGATTGGATGAAGAGTCAGGACACTGACTCTCGTCAATTGTACTTTGGTATGGGCATCAGCGACGAGGGCATAGATGGGTTAGTTGAGAAATTTATCAAAAATTGGCATGATCACTATTTTCTAGTGGCCGAAGATCGTGGCATTTGGGTAGGCACAATTCACATTGCTGTGCAAAATGTTGACGAAGTGGAATTTGGAGTCATGGTCACAACTGGACGTAGAAAGCAGGGCATAGCTGATGTCATGTTGAGAGAAGCCATACTATGGGCACGTAATCGAGGGTTCCACAGTCTCTACATGCACTGTTTGGCCTACAACAATGCCATCAAGCACTTGTGCTCCAAGCACGGACTACGTGTCAAAACCGAGTGCGGCGAAAGCGATGTCAAGGTTCCGTTACCGGCACCAACTCCGTTAACCTTTGGTGAGGAGATAGCAAACACAACCCGTAACATCTATGCCTTGATGTTACAACGCAATATGAGGGCTTTTGAAGAACTGTACGGATAATACATAGCGATAAATACAGCTATGAAGTTCTTTGAAGTAGCCAATTCCTATAAAAGTAAACCCGTTGTTTATGTAGACATGGATGGTGTTCTTGCTGATTTCTTTGGAGAAATCGCACGTGAACACCGAGTGGGCTACTGGCGTGAAATACACCGCAAAGATCTAGGTGTAGATCAAATTGCACAACAACCAGGCTTTTTTGCCGATCTGCCGCCCATGGAACATGCGGCCTTGCTGATTGCTGGCGTTATTACTCTAGCCGGACAGTACAGTATTCTCAGCAGTCCGTTAATGAGCGAAGTGGATCAAAGCAGTGAAGAAAAAGCCGATTGGTTACGTCGGCATTTGAAAAATCATCAACCACAAGCGATCATATTTGATCACGAAAAATACAAGTTTGCCAAGCAAGCAGATGGTACTCCCAACATTCTAATCGACGACTGGGATACCAATATCAGGTTGTGGGAGCGCAATGGTGGTATTGGCATCTTGTACAAAGACCGTAAGTGTAACGATGCCTTAAAACAAGTGGCCGATGCCCTGCACGGACGAGCGCACCCGCATCACGACACCATGGCGTTAGACAACGAGCACATGGACATGACTGTGCCAGAAAAATTCTACACCAGTCGTGAAGTATTAAAATATGTCGAGGGCATACACAACGAATATCACATGCCCAAACCCATTAAGAAACACAAAGTGTGGCAATTGCGTATGATGCCAGTGCGCGATTTAAAACTGCCCGAATTTGCACATCAGGACGATCCCTATCGTAGAGTAATTGATCTAGACTGGGATCATATTAGACGAATCACTTTGGGCGCGATCAAGAGCAAACCCATAGTGGCCGATGATCACGGCTGGGTGCTGGATGGCAATCATCGTGTGACTGCTGCTCGAGCTGCAGGCTTGGAATCGATTCCGGCCATAGTGCCTTATACAGAATAAATACATCATGCGCTACAGACAAATTAGACCACCATCACAACTCAATCTACTAGAACGCAATCTTTTTGAGATCAACATGAGTCCCAAGAGCTTGGAAAAATTGGCCGCGGCCATTGACGCTCGAGCCGGACTAGAGTTTGAGATGATTGTGCCCAACGCCGAAAACAACGACAATGACGACTACGAGAGCGAACCCGACTACGACAGTGATGAACGTTGTAGCGACATTGATGATGCTTTGAACTTTTTCCACGATGGAGACTTTAACAGTCGTGGCGATGTGAATCGTTTGCGTAATGTCATGATGGCTGATTACGAAGACTGGTTTAGTGACAAAATTAGCGAACTCTGGCGTGACGATGGCGAAGAGTATTTGCGCGAATGGATTGAGAACAATGTGGACAAGGATGAATGGAACGATCCCGACATTGGTGGTCCCGAACTTGATTCCGACAGTCGGCTAGATATATTTGCTGCCGATGCTTGGACCAATCGAAGCAGTTATTATGACAGTGCTAGAGAAGAGTTTGACCAAGAACACGGCGATGATTTTGGACAAAGCGAGTGGTTAGACGACCAAGGCATGAACATGATGAGTAATATTGAAGAGAACTACAACATCACGTGGCCACATTGGACCAATGTTAATAACGGGAATGGCGGTAGGACTGCCGCTGAAGTTGCTGACAGTTTTGACAACTATTTGGGTCGTGGTGTAAAAGTTGGCGGGTACCATGGAGTAGATCGCAACACCAGTGCTTATATTGTGGAACCCGATGCCAGTTTAGATCCTGACGACAGTGATGATAGTGGCTTAGAGTTTGTTAGTCCGCCACTGACAATTCCAGAAATGATTGAAGACTTGAAAAAAGTTGCTGCTTGGGCCAAGGCGGAAGGTTGTTATACAAATGATAGTACTGGTTTGCACATGAACATCAGTGTTGAGAACTTTGACAAAGAAAATATTGACTATGTGAAATTGGCAGTACTATGCGGTGACGAATATATTCTAAAAGAATTTGGTCGAATGAGCAATATCTATTGTGCCAGTGCTATAGGTAAAGTTAAAAAAATAATTGCCGACATGCCGGAACGTGCAGCAGATGTGTTGGAAAAAATGAAGTCGCATCTGCAACAGGGTGCCGACCGAGCAGTAGAAGGCACAACAAGAAACATACACCCCAACTACACACAAAAGTACACCAGTATCAATTTAAAAGACAATCGCATAGAGTTTCGCAGTCCCGGTGGCGATTGGTTGGGTGAGTATCGTCGAGATCCCGGTAAGTTAGTTAATACAATGTTGCGTTTTGTTGTGGCCTTGGATGCTGCAATGGATCCCGACAAGTATCGCAAAGAGTATTTGACCAAATTGTACAAGTTGTTGAACCCCAAGGGGCAGAAGGACGATTACGGCGAAATGATTGAACAGTTTGCCAAATATGTCACAGGCGTAGGCGGTGCACCCGAGCAAGTGGTCAAAAACTTTAGACGTCTAGCAACAGACGCACTACAACAGTCTAAGAAAAGTATCTCCAATCAATACTACGAGTGGCAGGTGTTTGGTAACCCCGAAAGTCCGTACCAGAGCAAAGGTATCACTATAGTGGCAAAGACTGCAGAGGAAGCAATGGAAAAAGCTGCCAAAGAATGGAACTTAAATACCATTAGCAGATATGGCAACTCTGAAACATATTTTAAAGAGAATAGGTGGCATGCTGAAAAGGTACGAACAGTAGCAACACCAGCTGACCCAGCGCAACAACAGGCCGCAGAACTACAAGCTGCACAACAAGCCGATGCCTCAAGACAACTTCATTATGAGGTGTTTGACCGAGAAGATCCCGAGCAAGACACCATAGAAGTTGTGCACGGCACGATAAGTGAAATAGCTGCCATGTTGGAACATATGGCGGCACGTAGAAACGTACCAAGAACTAGACTGGGTATAAGACCCATAGGACATACTGCCACAGGACCCGAGGCCGGTCAGCAACAACCACAACCACCAAGACAACCAAGACAAGCAACCGCCGCCAATGGTGTCCCATTATGGGAAGTATACGAACGTGATTCAGGGCACGTGGTATATACATTTCCAGACCATGATCAACAGAGTGCGTGGTCGACCGCACAAGCATGGTTAAGAGCACATGCAGAACCTGCGGCGGCCAGTGGCTTCAGTTGCAGACCCAAAATGGAAACAAATTAATCAAACTTTATAAAGGAGAATTTCAATGAAGAAGATTATAACACTAGCACTAGCCCTTGTGGCATTTGGTGCACAAGCCTGGACACAACGAGCACCATTCCCGGTGGCTCAATGTCAGGCACACGCACCTTATGGATTTCCACAAGTGCAAGGATCGGTACAACCACTGTGCCAACAAGCATATTTGGTAGGCTATGACGCCGCAGTCAAGCTACCGCGTTTTGTAATGTATGAACTACTGCCACAAAATGCACTAGGTTGTGTTGCCCGTACTAACGCATTTGCCGCTAACCAGTTTGTACCTAACGGTGCAGTACCTGGCGACTACGCTGGCACCGGCTACGACAAAGGACACATGGCTCCAGACGGAGACCTGAGCTGGGACGTACAAGTGGAATATGAAAGTTTCCTAATGACCAACATGAGTCCACAAGC
>Ga0007828_1000415_pt1 | contig 10933 bp, 12 predicted proteins | sample CryBogCBE16Oct07_FD_71232 | JGI IMG/M metagenome (GOLD analysis project Ga0007828, IMG submission 71232) | Freshwater microbial communities from Crystal Bog, Wisconsin, USA - CBE16Oct07 | ecosystem: Environmental > Aquatic > Freshwater > Lake | place: Crystal Bog, Wisconsin, USA | collected...
TAGTTCAAACATGGACTCCAAGTTTAGGTTTGTTAACAGTCACCAATATTGCTGGTGAATTTAATTTGAATCAACTTGTGGTTGGCGCTTCAAGTAATGCACAATCTACTTTAGTGTCATTTAATCCATTAGAAAATCCAGCAAGAAAAGAAGTATATGACAATCAGTACATCAATATACAAGGTACTGATATTACCAATACTTCAGAAATCAATCCGTTTGGAAAACTATAATGGCAGCTAATGTATTCTATAATCGTGTGATGAGAAAGATTGTCGTAGGTTTTGGTAACCTATTCGACAATCTAACTCTTGTTCGTTACAATGCTGATAACTCTGAGGCGGAACGTTTCATTGTTCCTATTGCGTATGCAGCCAAAGAAGTTTATGTACAAAGACTTCAGGGTGATCCTAATCTGGACAAAAAAGTTCAGATGACTTTGCCAAGACTATCATATGAAATGATGGGTCTAAAGTATGATACATCCAGAAAACAAAATACAAACATCAGAAACTTTGCTTCGACAACTGGTGGTGTTGTGTCTCAATACAATCCAGTTCCTTATGATTACGATTTTAATTTGTATCTGTATGTAAGAAACATTGAAGATGGTACACAGTTGATGGAACATATTCTATCGTACTTCACACCAGACTATACAATTAAATTGAATTTAATTCCCGAAATGGGAATTGTTAAAGAACTTCCTATTGTATTGAATTCAGCTTCACATGAAACAGAGTATGAAGGTGATAGAGATATAGATACCAGAACAATCATTTGGACTTTAAACTTTACTGTTAAAGGTTTTGTTTATGGTCCTATATCAGATGTTGGTGTCATTAAAACATCCATTACCAATATATACAATGAGATTTTACCTACTGATGTAGTTCAGTTTACTATTGAACCTGCAAGCGGTATTGGTCAATATCAGATTGGTGAAATTGTTTATCAAGGTTATTCTAAGAGTACTGCCACAGCAACAGCTAAGGTGGTTGAGTTCAACAATAACATATTACAACTGTCTAACATAAGCGGTAACTTTGTATCTTCACAATCTATTCGTGGTGAAACTACAAATGCCAATTATACCTTTACATCATACAACTTGACGCCACAGAAATTTGTTACTATCACTACGGTACCCAATCCGTTAAGTGCAAATGCCTCAAGTAACTATATAGCAAATACAACCATTCAGGAGTTTAATTAAATGGGTTTAATAATCAACGGCGGCACAACATTCACAGGCGGCATTACTCTCAGGTCACAAGTAGTCGATCCTTATGCTCCTACAGTTTCATCTGATGCACCTTTTGCTGGCCTGCAAAGTTATTACTTTGAAGGTACACAGAGTCGTTTACATTATGACGCTTCTCACTTATCATTAGGAACAGATTGGACAATTGAATGGTTCCAAAAAGAAACTATTCCAAACAATTTCCCAAGGCCTTTCTGTGTTGGTGATAATTTAATGGGTGTTAGTATGGAAGGTGGAGAACCAGGAACATTCTATATTGAAGAAAATACTCATTACCATAACATCTATTCTGTAACTAGAAGGGGTGCTTGGCACCATTTTGCCATATCGTGTGTGGGTGGTACAGTTACTGTTTATCAAAATGGTGTTCATCAAGGAAGTACTTTCTCATTTACTGGAGTTGATACAACCGGCCAAACTTTATTCCTTGCAGGTAAAGCCGGTGCATTAACAACAGAATATTTTGGTGGTTACTTAACCGATATGCGTTGGACAGTTGGTGTTGGTGTTTATACAGGCGACTTCACAACACCTTCAACACCATTACAGTTGACACAAGCTGGTAACGGTATGACAATTCAACCAATCACATCAGGCCAAGTTAAATTCTTCTTGGAACCTGGCCGTGATTACTTAGCTTAAGGAAATAAAATGGGAATAATAATTAACAGCGGAACAACAATAACAGGCGGCATCACATTAAGTGATTCATTTGACCCTCCGGTTGCAGGAACGTATACTGTCACAGTTAATTCAGTTGAAGCAGATTATTCATTAAATCTATCCGATCATATTACTGGCGATTATAATTCAGTTACCGTAGTAAGTCACTATGGTACAGGCAACTTTTCTGTATCAGGAAAAGATATTTTATATACTGGAACCCCAGCAGCTGGATTTAATGTACTAACGTTAACATATACAGTAACGGGAATAGGTGGTACATCCAATGAAGCTACTATCATCATAAACAATGGAACTTGTTGTGTTGTTGCTAGTGCATTGACTCAACAAGGATTATGGACAACAAGAGAATATAAAGCACTTAATATTTGGGGTGCAGAAGTACTTGATAAGTCATTTGCTGGCCGTGCATTGCATAAAGGTTATCATATAATTGCTCCTAAAGTAATTGTACCTGCATTGAATGACAAAGGTACATTGAAGGCAAAATACTTCAAGTGGACTTTTGATAATGCTACAAAGATGTTGCGTGGCAAAAAATACGATAAACTATCAATTGTAAATAGTGCATTGTGGATTACTGCAATGACAATTACTGGTTTATTCACAACACAGAAACAAGCAGAAAAATCTTGGCAATCAATTTATAAGGACAAAGAATAATGGCAACAATCAATAGTACAGCTGACAATTGTGTGTTATACAATATAATGAGTAATGCAGCAAAGTTACCAGGTTATCAAAGTCAAGTGAATAAATTAAATGCCTTTGTTAACGCACTTCCACAATCAGTAGCAAATCAATATTATACTAAATCTAGGCAAATTATAGATAGCAAAAAATATACTGTTAATCAATTTGCAGAAATGTACAATCAAAAGATTATTCCTTTGATTAATAATAGCAATAATGAAAATGAGTTTTCATCTAAATTATTAGAATTATTAGATACATTATAATAAAAAAATAAAATTATGAACGATTTTGATAAAAAGATGTCGGAAGTATTTGATGTAACACCGGTTGAACAGGTTAAGAAACCTCAACCGGTTGTTACAACACATTACAAACCACCAAGCGATGACAAACAGGACTTGGTGGATGCGTATCAGCAATCCAAAGAAAATATACAAGAAATTATTGACTCAGGCAAAGATGCCATGGAGGAAATACTTCAGATTGCCAAAGCAGGTCAACACCCAAGAGCCTTTGAAGTCTATGCCACACTTCTAAAGAACATGACAGAGGCCAATGATAGACTTCTCAAGATACAAAAAGAGATGCGTGAGATAGAAGGTAAAAATAAAAGTTCAGGTACCACAATTGATAAGGCTATATTTGTAGGATCAACATCCGAATTGAGTAAATTTCTAAAAGGCAACAATGGCAGTTAGTACTAAAGATTCTTATAGAGATAATCCTCTCTTAAAACGAGCTGGTGTTGAAGTAAGTTACACACAAGAACAGATTGAAGAATACATTAAGTGTTCTCAAGATGCCACTTACTTTGCCATGAATTACATGAAGATTGTCAACGTTGATGAAGGTTTGATACCATTTAGAATGTGGGACTTTCAGAAAGAGATGTTGAATCTTTTTCAAAGTAATCGTTTCGTTATCACTAAATGTCCTCGTCAGGTGGGTAAAACAACCACCACCGTAGCATATCTTCTACATGCAACCATCTTTACAGAGTCACAGAACGTAGCTATTCTGGCCAACAAAGGTTCTTTGGCTCGTGATATTCTGGCCAAGTATCAACTGGCTTATGAAAATCTACCACAATGGTTGCAACAAGGTGTAATCACATGGAACAAAGGTAATGTGGAACTAGAGAATGGTTCTAAACTGATTGCTGCATCCACATCTAGTTCTGCTGTTCGTGGAGGATCATTCAACATTGTATTCTTGGACGAATTCGCTTTCGTTCCAGCCAATATGGCACACGAGTTCTTTAACTCCGTTTACCCTGTTATTTCATCTGGTAAAACCACAAAGATTATTATCGTGTCAACACCGAACGGAATGAACCTATTCTATAAGTTGTGGTCTGATGCGGTCAATAAGAAGTCTGATTATGTACCATTTGAGATTCACTGGTCGATGATACCAGGTCGTGATGAGGCCTGGAAAGAAGAAACGATTAGAAACACATCACTACGACAGTTTCAACAAGAGTTTGAAACCATGTTCTTGGGTTCTTCAAATACATTGGTTTCTGGTATCAAGTTACAGAGTTTGGTGTACAAAGAACCAATTGCTAACCATGACCTACTCAAAATCTATGAGTATCCTATCAAAGAAGATGGTGAAAAGAACCTCAAAGACCACTTGTATGCCATTACAGTTGACGTTTCTGAAGGTAAAAACCTAGACTCATCAGCCTTCTCGGTGTTTGATATCTCAGAAACACCATACCGACAAGTGGCTGTATATAAGAGTTCGTCCATTTCACCAATTCTATTCCCAACGGTCATCTATAATGCAGCCAGATACTACAATGATGCCTATGTTTTGGTGGAAATTAACAATAATCCTGAAGTGGCCATGACACTTCATGCAGATTTAGAGTATGAAAACTTACTCAAGGTATATACCGGTAACAAACAAGCACAACAACTGTCTGCTGGTTTCCAACGTGGAACACAGATGGGTCTAAGAATGTCACCATCAACCAAAAAAATTGGTTGTTCTAACCTGAAGACATTGATTGAAACTGACAAGTTACAAATCTGTGATTTTGATACCTACTCAGAATTGACCACTTTTGTGGCCAGTAAAACATCGTTTGCGGCTGAAGAAGGTGCCAATGACGATGTGGTAATGACTTTGGTGTTGTTTGCTTGGGCAGCCACACAAAAGTACTTTAGAGAAATCGTTAACCACGATTTAAGAAAACAACTTCAGTTGCAAACCATGAACCAAGAAGATGATGAGACTCTGCCATCAATGATTATTGAAGACGGACTTGAGAGGCCTCTAATGATTGAGGGTGGTGATGTATGGGAAATGGCTGGTTCTGAAGATATTTACTCAGGATATTTCAGAAGTATACACAAATAATGTAAAAACCGTTCTTCATAAATATCCTCATGGTATAACCTGCCAAAACACATAATAATTCAAGGAGAATAAAATGGCATTTCAAATCTCTCCAGGCGTAAATGTATCTGAAGTAGACTTAACAACAGTCGTACCTTCAGTTCTAACGACTGCTGGTGCATTTGCTGGAACATTCAAATGGGGTCCAGCAAAAAAATTGGTCTTAGTAGACAGCGAAATCACTTTAGCAAAAACATTCGGTACACCAGATGACAATTCTGCTGTATCATTCTTTACTGCTGCTAATTTTTTGGCTTACGGTAATAACTTAACTATTGTTCGTGCAGTTGGTACATCATCTTTCAATGCTGATGCTAATACGTCACAAACAAATATTCAAATTGCTAATACAGATGATTTCCAAGCGACATTGTTAAATACAGACAATGCCAACTTGTATGGTGCTTTCATGGCAAGGTATCCTGGTAAATTAGGTAACTCTTTGTCTGTAGCTGTTTGTGCTAACACAACAACATTTAGCACATGGACATACAAAGGTTACTTCACAAGTGCTCCAGGTACTTCTGATTATGCTGCTAACGCCGGTGGTTCTGCTGATGAATTGCACATTGCCGTTATCGATGCAGGCGGTTTGTTTTCTGGTACACAAGGTACAATCCTAGAAACATTCCCATTCGTATCTAAAGCTTCTGATGCTTCAGTAAATGGTGCTTCTAATTATTACAAACAAGTTATTTTTAATAACTCTAAGTATATCTACGCTGTTGATCCTGTTGACTATACAAACACAAGTACAACATGGGGTCAAACTGCTGCAGGTACAACATTTGCTAAACCAGCAACAAATTTATTGATTGCTTTAACTGGTGGTACTGATGTTGTTCCAACAGAAGGAAACTTGGAAACAGCTTACTCATTGTTTGAAAACAAAGAACAAATTGACATTTCATTGGTTATTACCGGTGACGCATCTGCTAATGTTCAACAATTTGTTATCGACAATATTGTAACACCAAGAGCTGATTGTATCGCTTTGGTTTCTCCACCTAAATCTGCTGTTGTTAATCAAGCAGGTTCAGAAGTAACAAACATCCAAACATGGTTGGCTGCATTAAGCCGTTCATCTTCTTATGTTGTTGCTGATTCTGGTTGGAAATATCAATTGGACAAATACAACAATGTATACCGTTGGGTACCATTGAATGGTGATATTGCTGGATTATGTGTATACACAGATACAGTTAAAGATCCATGGTTCTCACCTGCTGGTTTCAACCGTGGTGCAATCAAGAACTCTATCAAGTTGGCATGGAATCCAACAAAAACTTACCGTGACACATTGTATGCAGCTGGTGTAAATCCTGTTGTATCATTTGCTGGTCAAGGTACAGTATTGTTTGGTGATAAGACTCTACAATCTAAGCCATCCGCTTTTGATAGAATCAATGTTCGTAGATTGTTTATCGCTCTAGAAAAATCAATCAGCACTGCTGCTAAGTTCTCATTGTTTGAATTGAATGATGAGTTTACTCGTGGTCAGTTTGTTGCTTTGGTAACACCATTCTTGAGAGACATTCAAGGACGCCGTGGTATTACAGACTTTAAAGTAGTCTGTGATACAACAAACAACACATCAAATGTAATTGATAGTAACCAATTTGTTGGTGATATCTACATTAAACCTGCTCGTTCTATTAACTTCATTCAATTGAACTTTGTTGCTGTTGGAACAGGTGTTGACTTCACGACAATCGTTAACGCTGTGTAATAAATAGTTAATAATAGGAGATTAAAATGGCATTTAATGTAGCAGAATTTAGAGCGAATTTGATTGGCGAGGGTGCTCGTCCAAATCTATTCTCGGTCTCTTTAAATTTTCCAACTAATGTAACAAACGGTGCAGCTGCAGGCCAAAAGGCAACTTTTATGGCCAAAGCTGCTCAGTTACCTGGTTCTACTGTTGGTAATGTTACTGTACCTTACTTTGGTCGTGAACTAAAGTTTGTTGGTAACAGAACATTCACAGACTGGACATTGACAATTATCAATGACGAAGACTTCTTGATTCGTAACAGTTTAGAAAACTGGTTGAATACATTGAACAGTCATGCAGGTAATGTCCGTGCAGCATCAGCAGTATCACCATCAGGTTATTCCGTTGATGCAACAGTTACTCAATATGGTAAAGCTGGCGAAGCAATCAAGTCTTATAACTTTGTTGGTTTGTTCCCAGTAGATTTGGCCGCAATCGATTTAGATTGGGGTTCAAATGACTCTATTGAAGAATATGCAGTAACATTCGCATTCCAATACTGGGAAGCAAATACTACTACCTAATATATTGATGTTTTTATGTAGAGGAGCTTCGGCTCCTCTTTTATGGTTATTTGAAATGGAATTTTAAAAAATATGGCAGCAATCAATAAGTTTTCTCTATTCGGTTTTTCTATCTCTCGTGATAAGAACGAGCAAGAACAATCGGTACAACAATCGTTTTCGCCTCCAACGAATGACGATGGTGCTCTGACGATAACTTCTGCAGCATATTATGGTACATATGTAGACTTAGACGGTACAGCAAAAAATGAGGTTGAGTTAATCTCTCGTTATCGTGAGATGGCCATGCAACCTGAAATAGAATCGGCAATTGATGATATTGTAAACGAAGCAATTTGCCAAGACGATGATGGTAAGATTATCGATATTGTATTGGATAATCTAAATGAATCCGAAAAGATTAAGAAAGCTATTCGAGCAGAATTTCAAACTATCCTGAAACTGTTGAACTATAACAACATGGCTCAGGATATTTTCCGTAGATACTATATTGATGGTAAAATGTATTACCACATTATTATTGACAGAGAAAATCCAACTCAAGGCATCAAAGAGTTGAGATATATTGATCCACGTAAACTACGCAAGGTACGTGAGATTAAAAAGAAAAAAGATGAACGCACTGGCGTTGATGTAATGGACGTAATCAATGAATACTATATTTACAACGACAAGGTCACTACTGGTGCATCTAGCAATTTTGGTCCTGTTGGTGTTCGTATCACTACTGATTCCATTATTTCAGTTGTATCCGGCCTTATGGATTCACGTAGAGCGGTTGTGTTGTCGTATTTGCATAAGGCAATCAAACCTTTAAATCAATTGCGTATGATTGAAGATGCGACAGTTATCTATCGTATCTCTCGTGCACCAGAACGTAGGATTTTCTATATTGACGTAGGTAATTTGCCTAAACTAAAGGCTGAACAGTACCTACGTGATATCATGGTCAAGTACAAGAACAAATTGGTATATGATGCCAACACTGGTGAGGTCCGTGATGACCGCAAATTCTTGTCTATGATGGAAGATTTTTGGTTACCACGTAGAGAAGGTGGCAAAGGTACAGAAATTACAACATTACCTGGTGGCCAAAACCTAGGTGAGTTGGAAGACGTTAAGTACTTTGAACGTAAACTATACAAGTCATTGAGTGTACCAATTTCTCGTTTGGAACCTAACCAAGGGTTCTCTTTAGGCCGTGTGTCTGAAGTAACTCGTGACGAATTAAAGTTTAGTAAGTTTGTAGACAGACTCCGTAATAAGTTTGCTGATGTATTTGACCAAGCCTTGAGAGCACAATGTGTACTCAAAGGTATCTGTACTGCTGAAGAATGGGAACTGTTTAAAGAAAACATTTACTACAACTTCATCAAAGATAACAACTTCACAGAGTTAAAAGATGCTGAGTTGATGAGAGAAAGATTGTCTCTCCTTGGTGAGATTGATCCATATACTGGAAGATATTTCTCTCAGAAGTGGATTCAAAAGAATGTATTGCGTTTGGATGATAACAGTATTGCCGAAATGCAAAAAGAAATTGACAAAGAGAAACAAGAAGGTCTTGGATTACCAGTTGAAGTAATGAACGGTGTTGCTGGCCAAATGATGGCATCGGATATTCCACAACAACCACAACATCCAGATGATGTGGCAGCGGATAAAGCAGCGGCAGAACAAGAAGCAAAAGCAACTGATGCAGCTAAATCCAAAGCAGAAGAAACAACATTTGGCAAGTTAAAACGTATATTATAAATAGGATCCACAAAGGAGATTAACATGGACACAAGAGCAATTATAGATTATGCAATGAATGATGATGCTAAGGCAATGCGTGATGCCTTGTATGCCTCTATCCACGACAGAGTTAATGCACATATTCAAGCTCAAAAAGTGAACGTAGCACAAAGTCTTTTTCCAGAAGAACTAGACGATGAAGTTGAGTCTGAAGAAGAATACAGTCAAGAGGAATAATAAATGGCTAACGCTTTTACATATCAAGTCATAAAAGACACCACAGAGAAAGCAGTTATTAAATTAACTGGTAAGTTTGATGGTTCTGGTCAAGAAGACAATCCACATCGTATTCAAGCAAATACTTTGTACGGTGCTTTGGACGCCAATGGTGTTCCATTGTATACTGCGGCCAGTTTAAGTAATACCGCTTTAAGTTATTATGGTTTATCCATTTTCAGAGTGTGGTACGACTGCGTTAATCCAACTTCTGCTGACGTGGACATTTATTGGAATGCTAATCCTACTGAAACTGCTTTGTTGGTTTCTGGTACTTACGAATACGATGGTGCAGCAAATTGGGTAACAATACCTAATTCAGCAAAAGCCAATAATATGGTTACAGGTTGCAATGGTGACATTGGTATTCGTACAAGAGGTATGGCAGCAAACAACTCTTACACAATCATTATTGAATTGCGTAAAGACAACTCTACTTACCAACGTGGTCAGTTCAACGACCCAGGTGCTTTCAACTACGGACCATATGGTGTCAGACCATGAAACTAATTAAAGAAATCAACGAAGCCGTTAACTATCTTGTAGAAGAAGCTGACGGTAAAAAAGTTCTTCATATTGAAGGACCATTTCTAGTTGCGGAAAAGAAAAACCGTAACGGTCGTTTATACGAATATGCAACGATGAAAAATGAAGTTGCTCGTTATACTAATGAGTACATCAACAAGCATCGTGCATTTGGTGAATTAGGACATCCTGAATCACCATCTATCAATCTAGACCGTGTATCACATTTGATTACTTCTCTTAAAGAAGATGGCACACAATGGATTGGTAAAGCAAAAATTCTCGATACACCAATGGGTGCAATTGCCAGAAACCTTATTGAAGGTGGCGCACAACTAGGTGTATCATCACGAGGCATGGGTTCATTGAAAAATGTTAACGGTGTTAATGTTGTTCAGAACGATTTTTATCTAGCCACAGCGGCTGATATTGTAGCAGACCCTTCTGCGCCTGGAGCTTTTGTTCAAGGCATTATGGAAGGAAAAGAATGGATGTTAGTTGAAGGAGTGTGGACTGAAGTTGACCAAGCGCAAGCTATCAAAGAAGTCCGCAAAGCTTCTCAAAGAGATATTGAGAAAGTAAGCTTGCAAATCTTCGAAAACTTCATGAAAAAACTTTAAATATAAATATCCAATACCAAATCAAGGAGATTTTCAAAATGGGAAAATTTAATCTATCAGATGCCGCTAAAGCTCTTTTGAGTGAAGACTCAAGAGGCACCTTTGAAGCCAATATCAAGGCTAAACAAGGTATGCGTGGCCAAGACTCACACAAACATGGTGAAGTCGGTAAAGACAAAGTAAAAGCATCTGTTGCCTATGGCGAAAAAGATGCAGGTTTAGTTGGTCATTCTCCAGAAAAAGACAGCGATGAATTACCAGATTACCTAAAAGGCACACCTACAGCAACACCTCCTGGTGCAACACCACCTGTTGGTTCAGAAAAAGATGGCGTTGGTGCTAAGAAGCCACAAGGTCAACCACAAGAAACTATGGGTCGTGGCGACCTTAAGTTTGGTGACCAACACGATGCAACATCTTACGAAAA
>Ga0007828_1000425_pt1 | contig 10787 bp, 2 predicted proteins | sample CryBogCBE16Oct07_FD_71232 | JGI IMG/M metagenome (GOLD analysis project Ga0007828, IMG submission 71232) | Freshwater microbial communities from Crystal Bog, Wisconsin, USA - CBE16Oct07 | ecosystem: Environmental > Aquatic > Freshwater > Lake | place: Crystal Bog, Wisconsin, USA | collected...
CCATCAGCACCAAATGTCCAAGTATTATAGGTATAAGCTCCTGCTGGATTTCCAGATCCAAGGCTGTGCTGAGTATCAGGATTCCAAGTAGCTGATGGATTAGTCAATGTTCCTGTGTTTACATATACAGGATAACCAAACGATGGATTGTTAAGTTGCCAACCGCCATCATATATAATAAAAGAGTCACTGCTTGAATTGTAGTTAGCAGGGACCCACTTAGGAGGTGTCACACCACTTAATCTCGTATAAGTGCCTAATGCGCCACCCCAAACACTACCAGTATCTGTGATAGTTATAGTAACAGGCGCACCATGTATGGATACAGGATCACCAGTTAAACTTCCTGGCAATGTTAAGTTACCATTAGACCCAAATGTCCAACCATAAGCATCAGATCCGCTGTATGTATAGATTTCAATATCTTTGTTGGCAGCACCGTCTATGATAAACCCACCTGGGTCGCTATAACCAAGAGTAGTGCCTTGTGGGAATGTTAAATTACCATTACCATTTGCGCCAAAAGTCCAGAAATGATTATTACTGTTGATTCTTATAGGATTTGGGCTTTGAATTAATGCGCCCTGCCCATCTAAACCATTAGCGAGATTTAAATATCCATCGGCTCCTAAAGTTGCTGTATAGATGCCATTTATTAATCTGTCAGTATGTAAGTTAGGTTTGTTAGTTAGATCATTATAGTTGCCACTAAACAATGTAGGCTTGTTGTATAGATCATCGTAATTGCCATCAAAGCCTAATATTGTTGGCACATTGATTAAATCATTATAGTCACCACTAAATGTTTCTTGTGGGATGTCTGGGCTGGCATCAATCCATGCACCATTGGCATTTACATAAAGTCTACCATCAACAGTATTATACCAAAAGTTTGTATCACTAGGTGCTGTATCACTGATAGTTAATAGCGTAGGTTTATTTGTTAAGTCATTGTAACTACCACTTGTTGCTACAGTAGCTAAAGTTGGGGTCCCGGTTACACTTGAATACGCTACACTTCCAGTCCATGCAGTAGTTTGTGTAGTGCTATCCGCAAATTTAATACCAGTAATGTATAAATTACCAGCTGTTGTAATTTTAGCGGCTAGTGTTCCAGCGCCATAAAATTTGAATCCTAAGTCATCGTTATTGGCTTGATCTACATTAAACCAAATATGACTACCTTCAGCACCTATAGCATAGTTATATTGCGTTCCTTCAGCACCAAAGTCGTACAATCTTATAGAATCAGTAGTTCCGTGAACGTTAGGGACACCTAAATTGCTTTGTGGAAATATTGCACGGCTAGGAATTGATAAGCTACCATCGCCAGCAAACACAAATGTTTTACTGTTTGTAGTTAATTGTATACCGCTAGAGTCATTATTGCTTAAAAGAATTGGTACGCCAGTGTCACTTGTACTAGGTATACTAATGGTAGAGGTTGCACCGCTAGTAGCATTTGCAAGTGCAACTGTTCCACCTGAAGCGGGATATATTGTGTTTGCACTTACAGCCAAGTTACCTAAGTTTGCACCAGTAGATAAAGTTTGCCAACGTAATGTATAGTCCCCGTTACCATTTGGATCATAAACTAAAACTTGTCCTTGAGTTCCTGGTGTGTTAGGAAATATATATCCACCACCAAATACTACAGTTCCATCAGCATTGAATATATGTTGATATGTACTGTTAATAATAAAGTTAAGACTATTATCAGTATTAAAATAAATGTTACCAGCACCATTAGCTGATAAGATACTGCCAGCTTGACCATTATTAGGTATAGTTATTGAACCAGTTACAGTTAATCCACCGGCAGATATTGCTCCAGGCACTGTAAATCCACCGGTGGTATCGAATGTTGAAAAGTTTCCGTTGCTGTTAATTCTTATGGCACTAATACTTTGAATTAACGCACCAGCACCATCTGCTCCGTTGTATAAATTTAAGTAACCATCGACACCTAATGCTACAGTATAACCATTATTTGTTAAACTGCTAAACCCAGTTGGTATAGTTGGTTTATCTGTTAGTTGATTATAACTTGTAACTAGTGTAGGTTTATTAGTTAAGTCTGTATAACTACCACTGAACAATGATGGCTTGTCTGTTAGTTGTGTATAACTTGTAACTAGTGTAGGTTTATTAGTTAAGTCTGTATAGTTGCCACTAAATGGTGTAGCTATACTAATAGTACCGTCGGAGTGTACATTAATATTACTACCAATGATAACACCACCGAGTGTTGTAGTAGTAGCAGGAGTTGTAAGTCCTGCCGGCCCTTGCGGACCAGTTGGCCCTGTATCGCCAGTATCGCCTTTTGGTCCTTGGGGGCCAGTTGGTCTGTAGCCCCTGTATCTCCAGTATCACCTTTTGGCCCTTGTGCTCCGGTAGCCCCTGTTGCGCCAGTAGCCCCTGTAGGTCCTGTAGCGCCGGTATCACCTTTTAGTCCCTGGATACCTTGTGGACCTTGTGGGCCTACCGGTCCTACAATTTGTCCAACATCATGCCAAGCATTATCTGCGCCCCAGAACCATAAGTTACCAGTATCGGATACCAAATATCCGTTGTCTAAACTATTACCAGTAGGCGGTAAATCTGCGGCTGTTGCCACTGTTCCAAGTAGTGTTACACTAACACCTTGTGCTCCAGTGTCGCCTTTTTGGCCTTGTATACCTTGTGGTCCCTGTATACCTTGTGGTCCAGTAGCCCCAGCAGGTCCTGTACTTCCCGTAGGGCCAGCAGGTCCCTGTGCGCCTGTACTTCCCGTAGCACCTGTGTCGCCTTTTGGTCCTTGTGCGCCCTGTGCGCCCGTAGCGCCTTGTATTCCTTGTGGCCCAGCAGGTCCGGTAGGTCCGGTAGCGCCTTGTGGTCCGGTAGGTCCAGCTGGAACCGATGCCCATAATACACTAGTTCCGTTAGTTTGTAAAAACTCGCCAGTATGTCCGTTTTGTGTAGGGTAAGTGGCAGTACCACCTCCACTACTAACTGCTAATCCTATCCACTTGTTGCCGTCCCATACGTAAGTAACATTATTGTCGCCCGTGTATTGATCACCAGCTTGCGGATTGCTTGGAAAATTTAGAATTGCCATTCCGGGAGTCCTTAATTAGTATCCGCCAGTTAACGGTGCTCTTGCCCATGTGTTAGTTGCTATACAAATATAAACGTAATTAGAATCATAACTAATTTGACCTGGAGTTCCGGTTGCGTTTGATGCTTGAGTTCCTAAACCTATACTAGTTGCTAGTCCGGTTCCTCTTGGACTAGCATCTACCCATCCGCCGTCAAAGTAAACATACAAGCGACCACTTACTTCATCATACCACAGTGTTCCATCTGGATGTGTACTTGGTGCAGTTGAACTAGCAGTGATCGGTGCGGCACTAGGTGTTACAGTTGGCAATGTTTGCCATATTAAGTTAGTCCCATCTGTGGTCAAATACTTGCCACTGTTTCCAGTTGGTGTAGGCAAGTAAGTGTGTAAGTTTGCGTACAGTTCAGTAAAGTTAGCATTAACTTTAGTAAACGCTGTGCGTAACGGATCTCCTGATCTGTCGTTTGCGCTCGAACCGATGTTGATAGTTAATTGGCTCATTATACTCTCCCTACAGCAACTTGGATAACTCCGGCTTCACCGTAGTCTTTATCTTCTAATGCTTTACCAATTACAGCACCAAGTGTTGGTGTCGATGCACGAACAGCGTAACCAGGAGTTGCACTTGTTGTCAGCATGTCTCCCTTCTTGACCCGACCTACTACTTTAACCGGAACTCGTCCCGCCAGTGCAATACAAACTTTAATACCCTTTTGTTCTGCGTTCATTACATACGCTGGATTAGTTGTTACTACACCAGCACTACGAGTATCGTTGATCTGAGTAGTTGTTGTAACTTCTTTATCTCCACCAAATACTAATACAGTGCCTGGTTCGTATTCTTGATCGCCTTCGTAGAACTCAGCCAAGTCGGCGTAGGTAGCTTGTAATTTACTTGCACCAGTTAAACTCCAGTTACCTTGAATAGTACCAGCTGTTGTATCTGCACCAGTAGTTAATGTTAATGATTTTAATGTACCTAAGGTCACATCCCATGTGCTCGAAGCTTGTACACTCCATTGTCCAATAACCTGACCAGTACTTGCACTACTACCAGTAGTAAACAATGTTGCTTTTAGTGTACCATTACTTGTATCTAAAGTTCCATAAGTTGCAATATTAGTATTGCTTCCAGTACTACCTGTAGCAGTTATAAAATCAAATGCACCAGGAGTTGTAAATGTTAAACTAGTATTGTTAAGATAAATTGCTTTGTAAGAACTTATTTTTAAATAGCCTACATCAATTTCTTTACTACTACCTGTTTTTAATATGCTACTAACTCCATTGCCACCTGCACTAGTTACAGCAGTTACCCCGTAAGTATTATTAGCAGTATTAGATCCATCATAAGTGACAGTCATTATTCCGCTAGATGCAAAACTGCTATTAACGATACCACCTGCACTAGTTACAACCTGACTTGGAGTATACGTAGTTGGGCTGGCAAAACTACTGCCTAGGTTACCTAATATAGTTCCATTACTAATATATTGTAATTTAGTTAATGGTATACCAGTAATAGCACTTGTACTTGTTAAATGTGTAATCCAACCGTTAGTGCTGGTAAATTGACTACTATCAAAACTTACTAGACCTAAATTGGCCTGTGTAATACCACTAGCACTTGCTTGTGTACCAGCCGCGTTCATAGCTAGTTTGCTTTGAGCAATGCTTGCTGTTGCACTGATTTGGCTATTAACAATTACTCCACTAGCAATACTATGTGTAATTGCTCCAGTAACACTATTAAATGAAATAGCTACATCACCTGCTACCGCAGTAGCATTACGCCATTTAGCCAGTGTAGCATCGTATACTAATAAATTTCCATTAGCTAGTCCGGATATTTGTAAATCTGTTAATGATGATAATTTTCCAACAGTACTTAATCCTGCATCTACGTAAGATTTATTAGCACCGTCGGTTCCGATAATTGGAGTACCTACGTTGCTAATAGTGTAGCCGGCCATGTTAAGGCTACCTTTCATGGCCAATGCTCCGCCTAAACTTAGATATCCATAACCAATTAAATTAGTCAATGCAATTGGGCTACCGCCATGGTCTAAACCTAAACGTCTGTCGATATATCCACGAACAGCACTTTGTACACTTACAGTATCGCTAGCGTTATTAGTCATGCCACTGTCTGTAGAGAATTCACTTACAACAACACCGCGTTTAAATCCTAATCCATCTAAATTACTCAACGCAATACTTGCACTAAATGTAACTGAACCAGTTCCTTGGTCAACAGTAAAGAAGCGACCTACACGGAAAATACCGTTTTGGTCAGTACTTACATAGAATACACGACCTACGCCTTCTTCTAAAATTTCTTGACTTTGCTGTGCGCTCTTAGCAGGGTTACCATAGATAACTGTTGGCCAGTTAGTAGTGGTATAGCTACCGGTACCAATGTTTAAGAAGTCATGGCTGGTAGCACGACATGTACTAATACGTGTAGTAATCTGCGCACCCTCTGCCGCCGGATAACCTATACGTAATGTTGCCGCAGTACTAGAGCTAAATGGCTTACTAATACCTAATTGTGTGCTAGTACCATTAGTACTTTCATTAGTAATAGTTGTTACAGTAGTAAATTGTCCGTATGCGCTTACAGCACTATTGGTTGTATTAGCATAACTAACAGTGCTGCCTGCACCAATCATAGCATATAAGTTTGATATATTACCAAGTGTTTGACTATTGTTAATAGTATAAACACCAGCACCACCGTTAACACCTGATACAAATCCTGTAATATATGTATTAGCAGTAAGAGATGCACTGGCTCCTGTTATAATTTGACCTAGCACAATAGTACCAGTAGTTAAACTAGTTACAGTCAATGACGTGCCACTAATATATCCTACAAATGTACTGCTAGTAGTTCCCACGGCTGTGATAACTGCACTACCATTATAACCGCCAGGATTAAATCCGCTAATTGTAATAGTTGTGCCTACTCCTGGGCTATTACTTTGTGTAGCAAAACTCAAAGTTACAGTAGTTCCAGTAGCACTCAAATAAGTTGTTTGTATACCCCATGTTCCTGGATTATATGGATAGCTTAATGTAATTCCAGATATTGGCCCTGCATTAACACTTGCTGAAATACTAGCAGAATTTAAACTCAATAACGGGCTTAGTGTGTTACTAGTACTTAATTGTACGTAACTGCTGCCAGTGTTGATACTAGCAATGTAATAAATGGTTCCGCTAGTTATACCGCCTAATACTGTTCCAGAAACCGCAGTCCAACTTCCAGTAGATTGTGTAGTAGTGACTAACGGAGTCAATGTACTACTGCTACTAACAGTAATATTATTACCACTGATGCTGGCAATATAGTATACACTTCCAGAACTTAATCCACCGAACGAGCTTCCACCAGTTCCACTCCACGAGCCAGCTGAATTACTTACGGTCAATGTACTGGTTAATGCTGAGTCTGTTGTAACAGTAATTTGATTTGTGCCGCTGTTAATAGTTGCAACATAATATGTTGTGCCGCTAGTAACTCCGCCAAATGTATTACCTGCAAGACTTGTCCACGCGCCCGCACCATTAGTTACACTAATTGCACCGCCACCAAAACTTGAACTAACAGTAATTTGACTTCCACTGACACTAGCAATATAATAAGTTTGTCCGCTAGTGATTCCGCCAAGTACGCTGTTTGATACACTGGTCCAACCACTAGTTCCACTAGCACCATTAGTTAATGTAACTGTTGGACTTAGTGTAGGGCTAGTGCTTAATTGAACTTGATTTGCAAGCGGAGCACCGACAACATAATATGTTGTGCCACTAGTCAAGCCGCCGAGTACAGATCCTGCTACACTGGTCCAGCCACTAGTTCCACTATTACTTTGTGTTAATGTAGTTACTGGACTTAGTGTAGGACTAGTACTCAATGTAACTTGATTGCTATTGATGCTGGCAATATAGTACGTTGTTCCAGCAATAACGCCACCTAATGATCCGCCAGTTGTTATAGAAACAGGTGTACTTGAGTAATTTGATAATCCAAGATTTGCACCACCAAACGAACTACTAATTGCTAACTGTGTACCATTAGCTAATACTTGCGTAATGTAATATGTAGTTGATCCAGTAATGCCACCGACTGTGCTTGAAGCTACAAAACTTTCTCCAACAGCCATACCACCGGTACTGACCACAGTTATTAAATTATTAGTTCCAGTGATTGCAGTACTAGTTTGCAATACATTTGTATTAACAGTATAACTAGTTCCAAGTGTTGGAGTTCCTGATGCACTTTGATTCAATGTGTATGTACCAGCACCGCCCGCACCTGTGCCAAATGCCACAATGTATGTTCCAGCAGTTACAGCAGTTCCTGTGATAAGCATACCAACTGACAATGCACCTACAGGAGAACCCGTTACTGTTAAAGTAGTTGTACTAATAGTACCAGTGAATATTGAAGAATTAGCCGCAGTAATATATACACCGCTGGTGCTAGTCAACGAGCCTCCAGTTATAACCATGCCTACTGCAAACGTACCAGTTACACTGCCAGTTGGAGTAAACACATTTCCTGCTACTGGACTTGCGGCACCATTACCAATGATACCAGTAGTAGACGTAGCTGTAGAAGTAGTAGTGGCAGTTAAGTTAACTGTTTGACTTACTGCTGAAAAGATAATACTTTCGCCTTGTACTAATGCGGCAGTTGAGCTTAATGTAGCTAAATTGCCACTAGCACTTGTAGCTGTTAATGTAACACTAGTATTGGTAACTGCGGTTGGAATTATACTGGATCCTTGAATGATACCAGTAGTGCTACTTAATGTGACATAATTACCAGTACTAGCAGTTGCAGTTATAGTAGGAGTTTGAGTAACAGCAGTAAACACAATTGGTTCGTTAACTACAAGTCCAGTTACTGAACTTAATGTCAACAATCCGCCTGTACTAGAAGTAGCAGTCAATGTTGGAGTATAAGTTACTCTAGTAAACACAATTGGTTCACCAACTACCAGTCCTGTGACAGTGGTTAATGTTAGATAATTTCCAGTACTTGTTGTAGCGGTTAAGTAATCATTTTGTGTAGTTGCAGTAAAGATAATACTTCTACCAACTACCATACCAGTAGTTGAAGCTAATGTTAACACTCCGCTATTGTTTGCCGCAGTTAAAATACTGTTCTGTACACTATTAGCTGTAAACTGTATTGGCATGTAGGTTGTCAGTCCACTTACACTACCTAAAGTTACACCAAGTGTTCCTGAATTAGTTGCACTTGCAGTTGTAGAATATACTCCTGTAATTTGTGCATATCCGTTGTATAATGGATTACTATTATTAGCTACTTGATAATATGTTCCAGCAGCCGGAATATTTGACAATGTTAGATTTAATGATGCCAAATATGGACCGCTTCCACTTAGACTATTAAATCCAGTAATGGATGTTGTAGTACCTGTTGTAAAACTTCCCGGTGCAGTTGGATATGCTAGTGTAACTTGTGTAGTTATAACACCTGCATTAATAACACTATTAGTTGTAGGATTGCTAGATAATACAGGTGTTAGTACACCATCGCCATAGCTTAGTGTGATAGTAGGAGCACTAGTATATCCATATCCAGGGCTGACCACTGTTACAGTAGCAATAGTTCCATTAGATACTGTACACGTTGCAATGGCTTGATTAATTGCTCCACCGCCTGTAATAGTAATGGTAGGTGCAATTCCACTTCCATATTGTGTTCCTGCATTGGTGATACTAATACCACTTAATGTAGCTACCAATGTACTAGTTACACTTGCGCCTGATGGCAACCAAGCAGCCGGACTGATAATAAACGTATTGTTAACAGTATTGATACTTTGAATAATTGTACTTGGTTGTACAACAGCTCCTGAACTGGAACTAGTTACAACCATGCCTACACTAAGACCAGCTACGCTAGCCACAGTAATCAACGTTTGATTTGCAACACTTAATATTTGATAAGTTCCGTTGTAATTACTGTTAGCTTGACCAGATACAGTCATATAACTATCTGCTAACGGTAATGCAGTTCTAAACGGAACATTATATGTTACAGCAGTATATGTTGTTCCTGTCGGGCCAGCGGCACTGCTAGCATAAGTCATAGCATTTAAACCAGTACCATCGGCGCTATTATTATAAACACTATTAGGATCGATGGTTAGATAACCATTAGCCGCAACACCAAATGTTATTGTTCCGCTTGGAGTACCTGAAGCCGCCGCACTTAAAATTACAGTTGCAGTAAATGTAGTAGTACCAGTTATAGTAACTGATGACACAGTCTGGGTTCCATTAAATCCTGAACCTGTAATAATCTGGCCAACACTAATTGTTCCTGCAACACTAGTTACTACTAGAGTGTAAACACCGCTTACGGCAGTATAAGTGCTATAGATACCTGTGGCAATAAATGTTGGTACAGTATAACTTATAATTCTATGTACACGACCGCCCCACCCTGTTATATAAATTCCTTTATTAATTTGGTCAATGGTTGATTGCAAACTAATTTGTAATACAGCAATCTTATTATCACCAACAGTTGCACCTTGAGTCTTTGCAGGGTTACTTGGATCAGGTTGAGAAATATTAGTTGTATCTATTGTAAATTTATAATAGTTAAAACTAGCATCGGCTTGTAAAATTGCAGTGTTAGCTGGTAAGGGTTCACCAGTTGAATCTGTCAAGTTATAGGCAATAATACGATAAATGTCGCCTAGGTTATCGCTATATTGAACAGCGGTACTTGGACGAGTTGGCTTAACATTGCTAATATTATAAAATTTAATATTTTGATTAACACGAATGATAACTTGTTGGCCATCATACAACGCATAAGCTAGACCTGTAGTAATGGTACTGTTTGTACCAGCAGTACTTAAATTAATCTGTAAGACATTTTGTCCATTGATTGTAACTACAGTATGACTTATTGTACTAACTAGATAACGAACAATAGTACCACCAGCCGCAGTATGGTCAATTTCTAATTCAGCATTATTTGGTGGAATATATTCCCAACCTGTAATGTAAACAGCTAATGCTTGAGTAGTAGCAGTCGGAGTCATCAAACTAGCATATAAACCTTGTTTGTAAACACGAGCTACTTGCACCATGTCGTATGCTAGATTAACTGCATTAGGTAATTCAGTTACGTCATATCCACTTGCTCGCATACCGTAATCGCCGTGCGCATTTGATCCACCAATACTACGAATTTGTCCGCCGTTATTGGCCCAATAGTGAGTATGACAGTAGTAACTAAATGTGCTAACTTGCTCGCTGGCCGCGCCGTTAGTTGCAACTATGGCGTAACCTAAATCGTTAATCATAGCAAAGTCATTGGCCAACATACTACGATTACCACCCATTTCAATATTGATAGTAATATTAGCACCGGCATTTAAAAATGTTACAGCTGAACTTTGTATTGATGTTTTATTGTTTTCAATAATTGTACGATCTGCAAGAACTTGAACGTATCCAGAAACGGGTAATGTAGGAGTTGATCTTGTAGTACCTACTGCTACGCCATTGAATACACCGTCGGCTACATAGTCGACTAGTATATTATTAAGATTAGTTAATGTCGTGGCTTCTGTACTAGTAGCAGGAGATAAATTAATTGTTTGTGATAATAAATTACCAGCACTAACTG
>Ga0007828_1000426_pt1 | contig 10774 bp, 10 predicted proteins | sample CryBogCBE16Oct07_FD_71232 | JGI IMG/M metagenome (GOLD analysis project Ga0007828, IMG submission 71232) | Freshwater microbial communities from Crystal Bog, Wisconsin, USA - CBE16Oct07 | ecosystem: Environmental > Aquatic > Freshwater > Lake | place: Crystal Bog, Wisconsin, USA | collected...
CAGTATGAGGGGACGAACCTAGGACGCCAGGAGATCCACGCGGAGATCATCGATCCAGAGGAAGGCGGCATTGTTAAGCGTGACTGGTTCAGGCTGTGGCCAGACGGTAAGCCGTTCCCCAAATTCGAGTACATTATCCAGTCATATGATTGCGGCTTCAAAGACGGCCACGAGAATGACCCAACTGGATCTATTACGCTGGCTGTGTTCAAGCCACTGGATGGTGGCATGTGCGTGATGGTGGCCGACTGCTGGCAAGATAAGCTTCAGTACCCTGACCTGCGCCCCAAAGTGATCGATGAGTATGATGTGGTTTACGGCGAAGGACGGGAAAAGAAACGAGTTGACCTGATACTGGTGGAGGATAAGGCGGCGGGTATCAGCTTGATCCAGGACTTACAGCGGGCACATCTGCCGGTGATTGGATATAACCCTGGACGGGCGGATAAGACGCAGAGGTTGTCGATTGTGGCCAACATCATCCGAGCAGGCCGAGTGTGGGTGCCGGAGCACAGTAAGCGCAAGGGATACGTCAGGGACTGGGCGGAGGGGATGGTGAGCCAGATCTGTAGCTTCCCTGAGACGGCGCACGATGAGTTTGTGGACTGTATCAGCCAGGGCTTAAGGTACTTGAGGGATGCAGGTTGGATCAGTATTGACCCACCACCGCGGGATGAGTACGACCCAGAGGATGCTATAGATGCGATGGAGTTCAATAAGAAACAACGAGGCAATCCATATGGCGCATAAACGCGATTCAATCGCGGTCGGTAGACTTCGCACTGGGGTGAAGGCATAATCCATACATGAGTAAAAAACCCAATACTGACCAGATGAGACTAGCACTCCTAAACAAGGGTGGCATTGTGTCCCTACTCCGTAAGCATGGACGCCCAGCAGAGAGCGATATAGATGCAATGAGGAAGCTGAGCAACGGCCACAGGGTGTTTGTAGCGCATGAGCAAGACGAGGCACCTAGAGAGATTAAGTCAGTCAGTGAGATGCATGGCTACACGCCTGATCAGATATATACGGTTGATCCAAAGCATTTTGCTAAGGGTGGCATCACCCACGCCCATCACCTTGATATAGAAGAGCGACCACTATGAAAGAACTTGTAGGACAAGGTAAACCGTTCCACTCAGCTTTGGATAAAGCGGCTGGGGTGCTCAAACGTAAAGTAGGCACGGGCGCAGAGTTCATGAAGGAGTTGATGAGCCTGCCTGGTGTAAAGCAGACTGAGATAGCTGAGCGTGGATTGGGTGATGTAATGAACATGCCTAAGATGACGCATGAGCAGTTCATGTCGGCACTAAGTAGTAAGCCTGCGCCTGCAATCAAAGAGAAGGTGCTTGGCAAGATGAGCGACTCTGAGTTCTTAGAAAAGGCCAATGAAGTATCTGAGGATATTTATGGCGTGCCCTATGGACAGTTAGATCATGAGAAGCAAAGTTCAATTGAAGGTCACATAGATGAAGACACATCGCATCATCGAGGTCTAACATTACCTGGCGGTGAGAACTACCGTGAGATGTTGATAAAGGCTCCAGAAGCAAAAGATTTATTTAAAGGGGTTAGCTCACATTTTGGTGGTGAACCTGGCATCCTTGCAAGTATGCGATTAAAAGATCGTACTGGCCCCAATGGTGAGAAGCTACTGCACCTTGAGGAGTTACAGTCTGATTGGCATCAGCAAGGCCGTGAGCATGGATACATTGATCCAAATGAAATATGGAACATCACAAAAAAAATGATTCGTAATGAACCATTAACACAAGAAGAAAATAATAATTATGTGAGTTCTCAATATGGTCCAAAAGTACCCAATGCGCCATTCAAAAAGAACTGGGAAGAGATGGCACTTAAGCGGTTAATCCATCATGCTGCTGAGAAGGGTTACCATGGTATTGTTGTAACACCAGGTCATGAGCAGGCGGATAGATATAGTTTAAAACATCATGTTGGACAGGTTTATGCAAAGCCAACAGGCAATGGTAAATATGATGTAACCATTGATCAAAAAAATGGTGATGGATTTTATGATACTGCAAGAACAGGTCCTATAGATATAAATGAAATACAAAATCTTATTGGAAAAGAATTGGCAGAAAAAATAGCTTCTCAAGACAAAGAACATACATATTCTGGTCTTGATCTTGAAGTCGGTGGCGAAGGTATGAAAGGCTTTTACGATAAAAAGGTGCCTAACATTCTCAACAGCATTGGCAAGAAGTACGGTGTGAAGACTGAGTTGCATGGTCATTCAATAAAAACAAAACCTTCATCTGGATATCAAGTTAGAAACACATTAATTGAAAATAGTAGACCAACAAGATTCATGCATGCAACTGACGCCGCAAATTGGCGCGCGGCTAACAAGTTACCTGAAACTCATGTGATTGAGCCACAACCCGCAGAGTATAGTCAGTTACATCACTTCCCCATAACAGAAGAGATGCGCAAAGATGTACTGACTAATGGCCTGCCGCTGTATGCTGAAGGTGGTGGTGTTCCTAGTCAGCATAGGGCACAATTCGAGAAGACGTTAGCAGACCTTAAGATAAGGACTGAGCTCAATAAGAAGTACAACGACTTGTACGAAAAAAAGCGTGTAGAGAATCAACCGACTATTCAAGAGTTCTATGCTATGCATGGAATACAACACAAAGCCGAAGGAGGCGCCGTGCAACCATCCCTTAACCATATGCGCATGGCGCTAATGACCGGCGGTAAGATACCGTACACAGACATATCAAACATAGGCGCAGACGAAGCACCTAGCATGGGCGTTAAAGCGTTTATTAATCCTAATGAGCACAACAACATGGGGCCTGGTGGCGTACAGTTACCGACCGGTGGGATCGATATGAACCCGCAACAGCCTGGCCAACAGTTAATGCCACAGCAACCACAACAACAACCGCAAGGACAACCCTCCCCGCTCAGCGCAGGAGCATCTAGCCCATTACAGCAACCACCTAGCAACATATTGCAGATGACACCACAAGGTCAGGCAATGAATGCTATGACACCTCCTAAGATGGCTGAAGGCGGTCAGGTTGATGGCTATGCGTCTAAAGGTAAAGTAACCAAAAAAAGCCAAACGGTTAAGAATGCACAACGTATGGCATATCCAGGGATTTATAGTGATCCTAAAGAGATTGCGGCATTGGCGGCATCTAGAGTTGCTCCTGAAGATCCAATACTAAAACAACTGTTTGGCGTTACCCGTGCTGACATGTATCAGCAATCCAAGGGCCGTAAAGGTATGCCGCATCTGGGTATGTTGCCTGGAGCCGCGGCTAACCCTAAAGGATCTATGGCAACCGAAGGGGTGATGAATAAGCGCAACGAACAAAGATTATTAGATGTAATGCATGAGGCTGGTAAACATCAAAGTCTAGTTCATGGCATGGATCCTTGGTATTACATGGATCCGTTATTTAATCATATGGTTAAACTTCTTGGCTTGCAAAAAGCAACTGAAGAATATAAAAAGATGAATGCATTGATGGGTATGGCATCATCATCAAGTGAAGTTAATACTGAGATACCACGCGGTTCATTGGCTTATTACTTACAAAATCAAGGTCGATTTGATGAGTTTGTAAAGCATGGTGGCAAACGTGATCCAAATAGACCAGCAGACTTTGGAGAAGTTCCAGGGCACTTGGCACATAAGACAGCGCATGCTTTGCCCATGAAAAACTTTTTAACGCATGGTGCGGTTACTATGGAGAGCCCCAAGGTTCCGATGTACATTGAAGCATCTGGAGTACCTGCAACTGGATTCCAAACACGCACACCAGTAGGTGATGCACACTGGAGCCGTGCAGTTGGACTTGCTGATACACGCAATCCTAAGATTGTTAAAGGTGTAGAAGTTGTTCCTGGCGCAAGTGTTAGCACACCAGAGATGAGTCAACTTGGACCCTGGTGGCAACATAACATAGCGGCCAAGCTTGGATTGGAATCAGTGCCTGCACAAGCTCGTGCATGGGGAGCATTCTCTCCTCAAACTGGAGTGACAACTCCTATTGGAGCACCTAAGCTTGAATTAATAGCTAAGCAAATTGGTTTGACAGCTAAGCGTTTAGGTGTGACGCCAGAAACAGCTAGAGATATGGTTTTAACAGGCAAAGAGCGCATGGGCTTGAAAAAAGGCGGAAGTACAAAACTCTCCACAAATAAAGACATGATGCAATTAGAATTGATGCGCAAACCTAAAAAGGCTAAATGATGGATCAAGAACCAGAATACATTGAAAATAAAGACGGCAGTGCTAATGTCACTATGCCGGAAGAGGATCTTGACATTGAAGAGATGCCAGATGGGAGCGCGGTTGTAAACACTCCTAATGATGGCCCAGAAGAGAATCCTGACTTCTACGGCAACATGGCGGATGGTTACGCTGAGTATGAATTAAACACGTTAGCGTCAAGGTACATTGATCTACTCAGAAAAGACAAAGACGCACGTGAGCAAAGAGATAAGCAATACGAAGAGGGTATTCGCCGTACTGGTATGGGTAATGATGCGCCAGGTGGTGCAACGTTTATGGGTGCATCTAAAGTTGTTCACCCTGCTATGGCAGAAGGCTGTGTAGACTTTGCCGCCCGTGCAATTAAAGAGATGTTTCCGCCAGATGGTCCAGTCAGAACTAAGATCCTTGGCAAGATGGATGACATCAAAGCTGAGCGTGCTGAGCGTAAGCGCGATTATTTGAATTGGCAGATTACTGAGCAGATTGAAGAGTTTAGAGACGAGCAAGAGCAGTTGCTGACACAGTTACCGCTGGGTGGCTCACAGTACTTTAAGCTGTGGTTTGACGAAGAGAAAAAGCGCCCCTGCGTTGAATTCTTACCGATTGACCGAGTGATCCTGCCCTTTGCGGCATCAAACTTCTACACGGCTCAGCGTGCGGCTGAAGTACACGAGATCACGCACTGGGAGTTCAATCGCAGAATAGCAAGCGGTATGTACCGTGATGTGGACGTGACTAGGGCTACACAAGAGATTGAGCCTAACCGCGTACAAAAGGCTAATGACAAGATTGAAGGTAAGAAGTACGAAGACAATGAGGATGGACTCAGAAAGGTCTATCACATCTATACGTACTTAGAGATGGAAGAGGACAAGTACACCAAAGGCAAGATGGCACCGTACATCTTGATGGTGGACGAGTTAAACCACCAGGTGATTGGTCTGTACCGTAACTGGGAAGAACAAGACGAAACCATGACCAAGTTGGACTGGATCGTTGAGTTCAAGTTCATACCTTGGAGGGGAGCATATGCAATCGGTTTACCTCATCTTATTGGTGGTCTTAGTGCCGCCCTTACTGGTTCGCTTCGCGCTTTACTTGATTCAGCGCATATCAATAACTCTGCAACGATGCTTAAGCTCAAAGGAGCAAAGATCAGCGGACAATCGCAACAAGTAGAAGTTACGCAGATTGTTGAGATAGAGGGAGCCCCAGGCGTTCAAGACATCAGGCAGATTGCTATGCCTATGCCTTTTAATCCTCCTAGCCCTGTACTATTCCAACTGTTAGGATGGCTAGATACGGCCGCTAAGGGCGTTGTAAGCACAAGTGAAGAGAAGATAGCGGACATCAACCAAAACGCGCCTGTAGGTACCACGCAAGCTCTTATTGAGCAAGGCGCCGCAGTGTTTAGCGCGATTCATGCACGCTTACATGAGTCACAAGGCCGTGTACTCAAGATCCTTTGCAGGCTCAATCGCTGGCACTTGGATGAGATGCGCAAGTCTGAAATTGTTGCGGATCTAGAGATTAATAAGGAAGACTTCAGCCGTAATACGGACGTTGTACCTGTCTCTGATCCACACATCTTCTCTGAAACACAAAGGATGGCTCAGAATCAGGCTGTACTGGCTTTAGCTGAAAAGCATCCAGAAGAGTTCAACATGAACAAAGTTCTGGCCAGGTTCCTCAAACAAATGAAGGTGCCTGACATCAATGAGTTAATGAAAGATACTCCAGCGCCAGAACAACGGACAAGTGCGGACGAAAATGCGGCGATGTTGTTGGGTCAGCCTGCGTATGCTTATATGCAACAAGACCACATTGCGCATATTCAAGATCACTTGCAGTTTGGCATGAACCCATTTCTGGGTCAGTCACCCTTTGCTGATCCTAACTACCTGAACAACTTAATTGAGCACATAAAACAACACATGACGCTTTGGTATCTTAATAGATCCAACGGCTATGTTGCGCAGGCCAACAAGGGTAAGCCGATCGACAACTATGACGATCCAAGACTTACATCAACCTACGACAAGCTGTACACGAGCGTTGGCGGTCACTTGAAGTTAGATACGCAAGAAACCTTTGAGCAGTTTGCACCGCAATTCCAGCAGTTGATCCAGCAGGCTCAGCAACGTGCACAAGCGGCGCAAGGACAGTTACCGCCAGATGCACAAGTCGTTAAAGACACAAGCATGGCTGAGACACAGCGTAAGGCCGCGGCAGACAAGGCTAAGCAAATGTTTGACCAGGCTAAGTTGGCGGCTGATGCTCAAAAGAATCAAGTTGATAACCAAACAAAGATTGCAATTGAGAACGCTAAGCTGACTCATGAAGCGATAACAAACATGGTGCAATCATCACCACCCGCCGCACCCGCGGTACAACCGGCGCAACCGCCACAACCTGAAGGAGCCCCAAATGGCAACGTCTGATGCAGAACAAAAGAGTGACATGGTACGTTACCGTACCCGTATGGCCCAAGGCGTAAAGCTTGACGGCACAAGCCTACAACCCAAAGGCGGTAATCAGCCTAAGAAGCCACAAGGCGGATTAGCACACGCTAAAAAGAAATGATTTCAGCTCTGATCCATGTGATCAAACTGCACCAAGCTGAAATAGGAGCGGCTCTAGCGGACGGCAATGCCAGTACGTGGGAGTCGTATCAACGCATGGTTGGCGAGAATCAGGGGCTCAAGTATGTCCTTGATCAAATAAACCGCATGTTAGATGAAGAACGAAACCAAGAATAAGTCCCCCTAAAGGACTGAGGCCGCGCTGAAAAGCGCTTTAACGATGCACCTGAAATATGGTGATTTTTAGGAGTTAGTATGAGTGAAGCAAACGAACCGATTCAAATTATCGGTGGTAGTGAAGGTGTGTCCGATCCAACTGAGTTGGCATGGGCATTCCCAGACGTAAACCCTGGACAACGTCCATACGGTGGTCGAGTGATTGTGCAACTGCGTCGAATTAAAAAGAAACGTGGCCGCATCATCATTGTTGATGAAACTAAAGAAAACGAAAAGTGGAACAACATGATCGGTAAGATCGTGGCGATTGGTCCATTGGCGTTTAAGAACAAAGACACTATGCAACCTTGGGTTGAAGGTTCCTGGGCTGAGATTGGTGACTATGTTCGCGTGCCTAGGTGGGGTGGAGATCGTTGGGAGCGATTAGTTCCTGGCGAGGCTAACGAAGAGTACCCAGACCCAGTGCTATTCATGACAATCAACGACCATGAACTGATTGCGGCGGTCACAGATGACCCGCTATCGTTCAAAGTTTACGTATAAAAGGACACAATTATGGCAACTGATACAAAAGATTCAGCAGAACTGGACATTTTGGAAGAGAAAGACGGTTCTGCGGTGGTAGATATACCCGCAGATATGAACATTGGCGACGATGTTGAGGTCGAAAACGCGATTGAATCGCGCTCCGAAGAGCCTCCAAAGGCTGAAAACGAAGATGACGACCACCCAGACGACGATGAGGCGCTCAGAGCGGCCAAAAGAAACCGTCGTAGGGCTAAAAAAGACCTAATCCGCAAGACAAACGAAGAAAAAGACCTGCGTTTACAGCAATTACAGCGTGAAAACGAGGAATTCAAGCGTCGTTTGGCCAATGTTGAGGATAGAACACGTCAAAACGACATTTTGCGTATAGAAAAGAACATAGAAGATAGCCAAGTACGCTTGGAATACGCAAAAATGAAGTTAGCAGAGGCTGTAAGCTCTAATGACGGCCAGGCTATGGTAGAGGCGCAAGACCTTTTTACCACTGCTAAGCAAGAAATAGCTGAGTTACAACAGTACAAGAATCGTATGGCTGAACAGCCACGACAACAACAAAGAAACGATGATGTTGCAATGCCTGATCCTTCGGTTCAGCGCAACGCGGCAGAGTGGATGCGTCGTAATTCTTGGTATAACCCGAACTCAAGTGACCGCGATGTCATGGTGGCAAAGAAGCACGATGAAGCGATGGTTGCAGAGGGATGGGATCCGTCCGATAAAGATTATTGGGAAGAATTAGATAGTCGCTTGCAAAAAGCACTGCCACATCGTTACAATGCATCAACGGACAGTGATTCTGTTGTTCGTAAACCGAGGAACGTTGTGGGAAGTTCTGGACGAGAAGCATCGGCGGCCTATGGGGGCAGAAATAACTCCCAGTTCGTGCTTTCACCTGAGAGGGTAAGGGCAATGAAGGAAGCAGGCGCTTGGGACAATCCAGTTCGCAAAAAAGCAATGGTCGAAAGCTTCATGAAGTACGACCGTCAAAACCGCAATAACTAATACTTGGAGAATAAATTATGGAATCACGTCTTAAAAAATCTTTGAAGGCTGGCGCACGCGAAGACCGTTCTAACGGGGAAGCAAGTCACCAGGCTCCAGAAGACAAGTTCATTTCTGCGCAGGAACGTCGAAAGATGTGGAGCGAGGAGTGGACGCAATCAGCACTGCCAAAACTGCCCAATATGGATGGGTGGCACCTTTGCTGGCTTTCGACAACCAACACTTACGATTCAATCGATAAGCGGATTCGCCTAGGATACGTTCCAGTTAAGTCTGAAGAGTTACCAGGTTATGAAGATTATCGGGTTAAGTCAGGTGAGCATGTTGGGTATATTTCGTGCAACGAGATGTTATTGTTCAAGTTGCCCATGGATATTTACCAAGAGGTTATGACGCATATGCACCATGACAAACCTCGTGAAGAAGCGGACAAAATCCGTGTTCAATTGGAAAGTCTCCAGGGTCAAAGAGATAGTAATGGTCGTTCGCTTGTAAATGTCGAGGGCGAGGGTATTGGTAGTATTGATCAACAACCAAGCAAATTGCCCGTATTTTCGGGTTAACTAAGGAGAAATCATGAGTTCAACCTCTGCTCCGTTCGGCTTGCGTCCTGCGTTCCACCCCTCTGGTCTGGATCGCGCACAAGCGCTCGCTAACGGAATCACCTCTGGATTGGCTGTCAATATATTGAAAGGCCAACCTGTATGTTACGCAACATCTGACACAGTAGGATCTACTGGTGCCGCTAACGGTACTATTATTCCTGCGGCAACCCCTGGCAACAGTGCGGCAACAGCGGCTTATAAAGTAGCTGGTGCATTCTCTGGTGTTGAGTGGACAGATACAACTGGACGTCGTCGTGTATCCAACTACTGGCCTTCTGGAACATCGTTCCAAACTGGTTCATGCGTTGCTTACTTCTACAACGATCCAATCATCGTCTATGAAATCCAGGCTGATGGATCTATGGCGCAAACCACAATCGGTGGCGAGTACAACTTCAGTAACATTACCTCTGGTTCAACAACCACTGGTTTGTCACAGTGCACATTGGCTTCTGCATCCGCTCAATCGAACGGTGCACAAGGTCAAATGCGCGTCGTTGATCTAGCACCATATGTGGACAACGCTTGGGGTGACTCTTACACGATCGTTCGTGTACAGTTGTCATATACACAATTCACTGCGGCAACAACTGCTGTCGTATAAGGAGTAAATTATGGCCGCACCAATGCGAAGTACGGACTTTAGATCAATCGTTGAGCCAATTCTTAACGAGTGTTTCGATGGAGTCTATGACCAACGTGCCTACGAGTGGAGCCGTGTGTTCCGCGAAGAAGACGGTATTCCACGTAATTATCACGAAGAGCCAGTCCTTTATGGATTTGGAGCCGCACCACAATTGCCTGACGGTACACCAGTAACGTATCAGCAAGGTGGCGTACTCTTCCTCAAGCGCTATGTGTACAAAGTGTATGGCCTTGCCTTCGCTTTGACCAAAGTGCTCGTAGAAGACGGCGACCATATCCGTATCGGTCAAGTTTATGCACGTCACTTGGCACAATCTTTAGTTGAGACTAAAGAACTGTTGTCAGCTAACGTTCTAAACACAGCGTTCAACTCCTCTTATCCAGGTGGTGACGGTGTATCTTTGATCAATACTGCTCACCCAATCGTGAACGGTACATTCTCTAACCAGTTGTCTACAGCCGCAGTGTTGTCACAGACTTCTTTAGAGCAAATGTTGATCCAGATTCGCCAAGCTGTTGACAACAACGGTAAGCGTATCCGTTTGGTACCACGTCAATTAGTCGTGGCTCCAGGCAACATTTTCCAAGCTGAAGTATTGTTGAAATCTGTACTACGTACAGGTAACGCCAACAACGACATCAACCCAATTAAGTCTATTGGCTTGCTTGACGAAGGTGCCGCAGTTCTGTCACGTTTGACTTCATCTACCGCATGGTGGGTACAGACAGACGCTCCAGAAGGCTTCAAGCTGTTAATGCGTCGTCATCTTGAGAAAACCATGGAAGGTGATTTCGAGACTGACTCTATGCGTTATAAGGCTACTGAGCGTTACGACGTTGGTTATACTGACCCACGTTGTGCTTACGGTACACCTGGCGTGTAATCGAACAGGGGGTTGGAGAAATCCTTCCCCCTTTTTTTCTAAATGATCAAGCTTTTCAAGGAGAAGATC
>Ga0007828_1000429_pt1 | contig 10748 bp, 10 predicted proteins | sample CryBogCBE16Oct07_FD_71232 | JGI IMG/M metagenome (GOLD analysis project Ga0007828, IMG submission 71232) | Freshwater microbial communities from Crystal Bog, Wisconsin, USA - CBE16Oct07 | ecosystem: Environmental > Aquatic > Freshwater > Lake | place: Crystal Bog, Wisconsin, USA | collected...
ACCGAGTATTACCCAGACACCGACCGCATGCTGTTCCTGTATGGCTTTGGTGGCACTGGCGTAAAGAAGGTCTATTATTGTCCGTTACGAAATCGTCCTGTGAGCGAATCAATTGATGCCGAAGACTTCATCGTCAACAACACGGCAACTGATCTGGCCAATGCAAAGCGAATCACTCAGCGCGTCATGATGCGGCCCAGTGTGGTTAAGCGCATGCAAATCATTGGAGCGTACCGCGATGTGCAACTGTCGCAACCTATGCAAACCACGCCCGATTCGGCCCAGCTTGAGAAAGCCAACATCCAAGGTGTGCAGCCAGAAACATTCCAAGCCGAAGATCGTGATCGGGAGATTTATGAAATCTGCTGCGAACTGGACATCAAGGGCTTTGAGCACAAGATTGATGGAGAGATTACGGGCCTCGAAATCCCTTATTGTGTTACCATTGATGCATCGTCGAAACAGATTTTGGCCATTCGGCGCAATTACAATGAAGATGACCAAGAGCTCCCAACGGCGCGGCGGCTGTATGTCAAATACCCGTTCGTCCCCGGCTTAGGCTTCTACGACATCGGCCTGCTGCACATGCTCGGCAATACAACCAATGCCATTACAGCTGGTCTGCGTGAGCTGCTCGATGCTGGTATGTATGCCAACTTCCCCGGCTTCTTGTATTCCGATGTGGGATCACGCCAGAACAGCAACATCTTCCGTGTGCCTCCGGGCGGCGGTGCCCAGATTAAGACGGGCGGTCAGCCAATCAGTGATGTGGTTATGCCATTGCCATACAAGGAGCCAAGCTCTACGCTCATGGCTCTTATTGATGCTATGCGTCAGACGGGGCAGCGCGTTGGCGGTACGGCTGAGTTGCCAGTCGGTGAAGGCAAGCAAGATGCGCCAGTTGGTACCACGATCGCGCTGATCGAGCAGGCCACCAAGGTGATGAACTCGGTGCATAAGCGCATGCATGCAGCGCAGGCCGAGGAGTTCCAGCTGCTCATTGATTGCTTTAAGGAGCACCCCGAATCATTTTGGCAGAAGAATAAGCAGCCAGCTGCCCCTTGGGACGAACAACTGTTTCTCCGCTGCCTTGAGGATTACCACTTGGTGCCACAAGCGGACCCCAACACAGCCAGCCACGTACAGCGCATGATGAAGATCAGTGCCTTGACGCAATTGGCACAGCAGGCACCGCAGTTCATCAACATGGTTGAGGTGATCAAGGCATCACTGCATGCAATGGGCTGGGATAACTATCAGCGGTTCATGACACCGCCCGGACCTCCGCCGCCCGATCCGAAGGAAGAGCTGATGAGGGCGCAGGCACAGGCCGCACTGATGACGGCTAAGGCTAAGGCTGCAGCGACAGCACATAAAATGGCTGGACCGCCCGACACGCATACATCCGCTGCAGAGATGATTGACGCTCAGTCACGCATGATGGATTCGCAGACAAAGCATAAGGAAGTGCAGATCAAAGCCGCTGCGGAGCAACTGGAGGCACAGAACCGTGCCAAGGACCGTGAGAGCCGTGAGATGCTGGCAGCTGCGCAGTTGGCTAAGGAGATAGCCCAACACCCCGATACAATGGCGCTGGTGCAGCGTTTTGTGTCACCAGAGATGCTCCACAAGTTACAGACACCGGGATAAACCATGGCCGACGATACCGTAGACTTAGCAAAGCAAGTATTATCTGAGAAACCTGCCGTCCGGCCTAAATTTTCTATTGCGGGGAAGGGGTTTACACCATCGCAAGACCAAAATGGGTACCAGTTTCAAAAACTTGCGCCCGGCCAAGTCAATACAATGTCTTTGGCGACAATATTTGACAAGGCTATCAACAGGCATTTATCTTTGTCTCCAGCTGACCGTGTTGTTAATTCTCGCAATGCTGTCAAAGCTTTAGAGCCACATTTGGGTGTTAGAAAAGACGGCAAACCAATAGCATTGTTAAGCCAAAACGCTAAGTTGCTTAAAGCTGCCACTGGGACGGATGAAAAAGAACCTATTAAAATACCAGATGGGCGTGGCGTAGAAACCATTGGGTTGTCTTTATTCCCAGATTACAAAGAGGGTGACTTTAAAGTTTGCCCTAATTCAGCATCCTGCCGCGATGTTTGTTTGGGTAAACATGCAGGGCAGTTTTCTGAAGCATTTACGCAAGCACAAAATAAAGTTGGTAAATTAAGTGTTCGAGACCGAGCAATGAATAGAACCAAGGCAATGATGCGTGAACCCGAAGCATTTGCTGTAAGGCTGTATGATGATATTATGGCCGCGAAGATGGAAGCAGAACGGAATGGCAACCATTTGGGTGTTAGGTTAAACACCTTGTCTGATCTAAACCCGCGCATACATGATGCGATTATCAAGAACCATCCCGATGTTTCATTCTATGATTACACAAAGATGGCGTGGAAACCCATATCGGACAACCACCATTACACTTATTCATCAACTGGTGCTTCCCAAGAGGGTGTAGATAACCCACATACCAACTGGAAAAAAATGCGCCGCCATTTGGATAGTGGTAGAAATGTTGCTATGGTGTTTACAAACAAAGAAAAAGCGTTGCCAGAATATGTGCATGACAAAGAAACAGATAAAAAATACAAAGTCATAGACGGCAGATGGCATGATTTTAGACCGCTTGATGAATTGGAACGCGAAGAAGGAACAGACGGCAATATTGTTGGTTTGAGCAATCTCAAATCAACTGGCGTAAGAGATGATGCACATAAAGATTCTAAAGGGTTCTTTGTAAGATATGACCCTAAAACTATGGGCAACACTGCGCCAATCATACAACAAAAGCAGCAGATGACTGACATGGATAACGACAGCAAAGTGGAACCACAACAATGACCTTATCTCGCCCGAAACTTCCCGGTGACATCTATCATCAGCAGTTCCACAATTTGGAGCACCATGACCTTAGTGAACATACACGGCCTATGTGGTACGAAATGCCAGAAGCGGCACAAGCTTTTGCGCCCAAATACAACCGTGGGGGATCTGTTATTAGCCAGTTGAAAAACCATAACAAACGGCATGAAACGTCAGTAATTCCCGGGGTGCACATTGTCGGGCATCTGCCGATCTTTCATGGGAAGCCGTGATGTTTGAAGAAGGTGAAAAATACAACGGTCCAATACCTCAAATAAAATATTTACCTACTCATGCAATTGAGCATTCTGGGCAAGCTGGCGAGGTTCATCAAGTCAGTGATGAGGTCGCAAGAAATATGGACTTTTCTTCCCCAGTTGAAGCAACAGCATTTCGATATGGGCGAAATCATGACGAATTTGAACCTTCTGTTCAACTTTCAGACGGGCACCACCGGTTAGCTGCTGCTAAACAAATCGGGCGGACACATTTACCTGTAAATTTAATTGCTCGTAATGCTAAGGGTGAAAAGTTAAACGCCTTGAAGGCTCTATCTGACGAGATTGAGAACAATTTGTCAAAAAAATCTATTGGCAAGGCAGACGGCGGTCCTGTAGATCAACAAAGCCTCACAGCTTACCATGGATCGCCCCACAACTTTGAGCAATTCAAGACAAGCCAGATAGGCACTGGCGAAGGCGCACAATCCTTTGGCCACGGGCTATATTTTGCTCAGAATGAAGATGTCGCTAAGAACTACAGAGACAAGTTAGCTGGTCAAGATACGTATATGATTGACCATATCTTGGAGCATGCGCCCGAATTAAAGAATGCAGACAGAGACACCCAAATGGATCTGCACAAGTGGGCAATGAATGAAAAGCATGACCCATATAGTGCGGCAAAGTGGGCGCAAGCTGGCAATTCAAGACTGCGCGAGTTTGACCAAAACCGCATTGCTAACGTATTGGCATCATACAGAAATGCATCTCGCGGACACATGTATGAGGTCGGCATTAAAGCTCACCCCAACGACTTTCTGGATTGGGATGACTACAAAGCCAATCAATCAAACAAAGTTCACAGAGCTGTCAGCAAGTTGATTGAGGATAAAATTAACAAAGAAAACCCATCAAATGAGGATAAATACCGCTATCTTTCGCCGACATTGAAAGGCCGTGAGATTTACTCGCTCATCCATGAAGACCCTCATGAAGCGTCTAAGTTATTGCATGCGCACGGTATTAAAGGCATCAAGTACTTGGATGAGCGGTCTCGGTTTAGCGATGACGATGATGATAAAACATACAATTACGTTGTCTTTAATGACAAAGACGTACACGTAAGGCGCAAATATGCCCACGGCGGCAATGTAGAGCGCAAACATTACGAAGAAGGTGGCGGCACAGACGGCGGCGGTGGCGGAGATGCTGCTGGCGGGCCGGGCACTGGTGGCGCTATGGGCAATGGGGATGGTCCTCAAGGTGGCGAAGGTGGCCACGATGGAGGTGGTGGTGGCGGTGGCGATAGTGGATATGGTGCCGCTCCAGAAGCTGTCGCACAACAGCCAGAAGAGAAAAAGCCAGACCCGATTGCGCCCAAACCGCTAACACCAGAGAATATGGGGCTCAATTTGGGCTATAGTGGCGATCTTAAACCCACAATTGTTGGAGCGATGCCGACACCGTATGCCGATGGTGGGATAGTTGACGCAGCACTGCGCAAAGTAAATTCTAAGTATTCACCAGAGGGATTACCATTGTCTGCTATGGAAATATTGAGTAAGATAGCAAGAACGGGTTAATCCTCACACACCAAGGGCACATTATGGCTTACGATTACCACAAGGAAGCTAAAGCTTCCCGCGCAAAGAAGTTGAAGTCTTACAAATCAACTGACCCGCATACCAAGGTTGATTCGTCCGATTGGACCCCTGCAGAGCCCTTGAATGCCGATGTTAAGACCGGCATGCGCCCAGTTAGCAAGCGGGCTTATAAGCGCGGTGGCAAGGTTGCCCATAAGATTGAAGGCGCACATAGCAAAATGCGCCATGACCGCAAAGCCCGTAAGAGCGGCGGTAAAACTGGTGAAATGCCATTAGTTGACCGTTTTGTTAACCGCGACATGCACAAAGCCAACGATTATCGTTCTGGCGAAAAACATGTAGGTGGCATGAAAACTGGCGGTCGCGCCAAGAAAGCCATCGGTGGCGCTGATATGGGCATGATGAGCCCAGTGAGCCCCGTAGCACAAGCCAGCCAGCGCATTGCCAATATGGCATCATCTGCGCCTACGACTGGCATGAATACCGGCATTCCTACCCGTGCAATGCGTGTTAGCCCAATGCTTTCTGGCCACATGAACAAGGGCGGCAAGGTTAAGCATCCCGATGAAGCAGAAGACAAGAAGCTGATCAAGAAGATGGTCAAGACCTCTGCCATGAAGCGTGAGGAGCACTGCTGGGGCGGTAAAGCTAACGGTGGAAAAACATCAGCACATGAGTCACATTGGGGTGATGAAGCAGCCTACAGAAACAAAAGGTGGGACGAAAGCAAAGAAAAGTGGGTAAATAAAAAACCCAAATCTTTTGTTGGTTCAGACAAAGAAATTGGTTCTATGGGGCCGTCTGAACATGACAATACTGATAAATTTCGCCCCGGTGAAATGAACAAAGGCGGCCGCGCCAAGCATAATAAGGGCGGCGGTGTATTCTCTGGCAACAGCAAAGAGAAAATCCCCGGCGCAACTGGTGGCCGTAAAGCTAAGATGGGCGGCGGCGGTTTCCGCCCTAGCGAGTTGACGCAGTATGAGATGGCTCGTCGCCCCGCTGTGCAAGCCGCTGACGACTATTTGATGGACAGCGCCAACAATGAAGACAAGCTGCGTGACGCTACCCGCAACTTTGAACGTGTAGCCGGTGAGACTGGCTATTCCAACCGCAAGCACGGTGGCCGTTCCAAGCATGCAGCCGGTGGTGCAGCTAAGGGCAAGGGCAAGACAGACATCAAGATCATTGTCGCGCCTCACTCTGGCCAGCCAATGGCTCAACAGCAGCCAGCTGGTGGCATGATGCCTCCGCAGCCAGTTCCGATGCCTGCACGTCCTCCTATGGGCAATATGCCAGTTGGTGGTGCACCGATGGGCATGGACCCGAACCTTGCATTGCTGGCAGCTCGTGGTGGCGCTGGTCCGCAGCCTCAGCCGCAAATGCCCATGGGTCGGAAAACCGGCGGTCGTGTGGCTCGTACCGAGCATGTAATTGATCATGCAGCTGGTGGTGGTCTCGGTCGTCTTGAGAAGATCAAAGCTTACGGTTACAAAGGCAAGTAATAGCTTCTAGCCCGTGTAAAACTGATTGTGGGGGTGTGACTTTAACCAGTCATGCCCCCATTTTACTTGCGCCAATACTTGGAGAGGCGCAATGAAACCTTATGATTCGGCAGTAGCATATGAAGTTGCCAAGCAAATACATGAACTGATTGGTAAGATTACTGAATCGCTGACCATGGGTTACATGTCCGAGAAGGAATACGCACGTGAATGCGGCATTCTCAACGGTTTAAAGCGTTCCCTCGAAATATTGGATGATGCCGAAGTGTTTGTTCGTAGGGGCAAGCACATATGGGAAATTGAAGAGGAACAAAACCGAAATGCCATATCGTCGTATGAGTCATAGTGTCGATCCCAAGAAGGTAATTCTTGATGACATGGGCGACATCTCAAATGTGAAACTGTTTAACAACCAAGTTTTGGTGGCCATTTACTTGCGCCCAGAACAGACATCGACCGGTGTTTGGTTGCCAGAAAAGAATCGTGATGAAGACAAATATCAAGGCAAGGCTGGGCTCGTGATCAAACTTGGTCCGTTAGCCTTTGATGAAGCAAATGATAACTTTTTCAAAGACGTAGACGTAAAACTTCACGATTGGGTTTACTTCAAACCGTCTGATGGGTGGTCCATCACGGTGCATGGAGTTCTCTGCCGCATTCTCGATGACAGCGCCGTTCGGGGCAAAATCGATGCGCCGGATGTAGTTTGGTAAGGAGAGTATGATGTCAGATGAAAACAAAGACGAAATCGAAGTCGTTCTTGAAGCGCCAGAGCCCGATGCTGCCGACACACCGGCTGCGGGAACTGATGAAGTTCCGTTTGATAAGGGAATTGAAGCCCTTAAAGCTCAACTTGAAGAGGAAAAGCAAAAGCGACTTGCAGCCGAATCAGCGGCGCACGAAGCTTCTCGTCTCGCTCAACAAGCTAAGGTTGAGGTTGCAGATAATGAGATGCACCTCATTAACAACGCAATTGAAGCCGTAAAGCGCAATGCTGAGTTATTGAAGCGCGAATATGCCGAGGCGCTCTCCACTGGAGCGTATGATCGGGCTGCAGAAGTGCAAGAGGCCATTGCCAACAACTCATATAAACTATCCAAGCTTGTAGACGGCAAAGAGGCTTTGCATAACCGAGTGCAGAACCCCACACCGGCATCAAATGATCCGGTTGAGCAAGTGGCATCACAGCTGTCACCGCGCTCTGCGGCATGGGTTCGGTCACATCCAGAGTATGTACGCGATCCGGTGAAGTACGAATCAATGCTGCGGGCACACAATGTGGCTGTCGCTGAGGGCTACGCACCCGATTCGGACGCATATTTCCAGTATGTGGAAAGCCGCTTGGGGTTTCGTAACGAACCTAAAGCCGAGCCAGAGGCCGAACCAACGTCAGCAGCAGCTAAACCAGCTCAAAAACGGCAAGCGGCACCTGCTGCACCGTCTTCCTCGGTGGCTGGTAGTGGCTCTGGACGAACATTAGTTGCTCGTCTGTCGGCTGAAGAGCGTGAAATAGCTGAAATGCTGAAGATTACACCCGAAGAGTACGCAAAGCACCGCGAAGATTTGCGTAAAGAAGGCAAGATTAACTAATAGGAGGCCGTAATGGTTCAAAGAAAGAGTGATTCGCAAAATACTGAGGTAACAGAAGACGTTACCAAGGCTGTTGTTGCACCAAGTGCTACAAAAAAGGTGCGTAAGACTGCCAAAGAACGTGCAGCTGAGATCCGCAAGGCTCGTGGCGGCATGGATATGGAAGAAATTGATCGGTACAAGATTGATTTGACCAATGTCCCCGATGACTGGTCCTATGAATGGAAGCGCAAGACGCTTTTAGGCAAGGAAGACCCATCCTATGAGGTCAATTTGGCCCGAGGTGGTTGGGAACCTGTGCCGGTTGACCGCCATCCAGAGATGATGCCTGCCGGTTACAAGGGCCAAACCATCGAATTGGACGGCATGATCCTCATGGAACGGCCCAAGGAATTGACTGAGGAAGCTAAAGACATCGAAAAACGCCGCGCACGTGCCCAAGTCGTGGCAAAAGAAGCTCAGTTGTATGATACTCCAGATGGAACACTCCCACGTGACGCTGATGCCCGTGTTAAGCCGCGCATTAGTAAAAGCATGGAACGCATGAGTATTCCTAACGAGTAATACTTGACCAATACTAAGTGGGTGTTGACAGTTGTTTAATACCCACTTATAAATACTGATACTAACAGCGCCCCCGGTGTGGCGCACTCACAACAGTATGTTGTTTCAGTCTCGCTCGGTGCGACGACAAAACAAACCCCCTCCCCGGAGTTTCCGACATGGCGAATACTTTTGCGCCGTTTGGATTCAGTCAGACTTCTGGTACCGGCTCTGCTCCTACCTATGAGCAGGTCACAGCTCTGATTGCTTCAAACTATTCAACCCCAATTTTCTTCGGCGATCCCGTGTATCCTTTGAACACTGGTTACATCGCTGGTTCTTCTGTTAGCCCCGGCACCACCCAGATCGCTGGTGTGTTCGTTGGCTGCAAATACCTTTCCGTTTCCCAGAAGCGCGTTGTTTGGTCAAACTATTGGCCCGGCTCTGACGCTAACGGTGACGTAACTGCTTACATCATTAACGACCCGAACGCTCAGTTCCTCGTTCAAGTCGGCGGTTCGTCCAGCACGGGTGTTACGACTGCTAATATTTACGCAAACGTCCAGTTTAACTACGGCACTGGCAACACTGCCAACGGTATCTCTGGCGCTTACTTGGATATTTCTGTCACCCCAACCACCACTGCTACGCTTCCATTCCGTGTTGTTAGCCTCGTTGTTGATCCTCCGGGCGCAAACGGCACATCGGCTGGTGCGTACAACTACGCAATCGTGGCCTTCAACAACGTCAGCACCAAGCAGCTGACTTCAGTTGGCTAATAAGGAGTAAGGACCAATGGCTGTTAATCTTAGTGCCATCAAAGACCTTCTCCTCCCCGGCCTCCGTGGAGTTGAAGGTAAATACGAGCAGATCCCGTCACAGTATGACAAGATCTTCACCAAGCATGATTCGAAAATGGCTCTCGAACGTACCGCAGAAATGCGCTACCTCGGCTACGCTCAGTTGAAAAACGAAGGTGGCCAGACCAAGTTCGACAACAACGCTGGTGAGCGCTACGTCTATAACCAAGAGCACATTGAAATTGCTCTCGGCTATGCGATTACCCGCAAGGCAATCGACGATAACCTCTACAAAACACAGTTTGCACCTTCCAACCTCGGCTTGATCGAATCGTTCCAGCAGACAAAGGAAATCTACGGCGCTAACGTGTTGAACACTGCAACCACCTACAACTCAGCTGTTGGCGGTGACGGTGTTGCTCTCTGCGCTACCAACCATCCGATCGACGGTGGTACGGTTGCCAATACGCCTACCACGCAGGTTGACCTCAACGAAGCTACATTGCTCAACGCAATGATTGCTATCCGTACGAACTTCCGTGACCAAGCTGGTCTGAAGGTCTTCGCTCGTGGCCGTAAACTGATCGTTCCTCCTCAGTTGGAGCCAATTGCAATTCGTCTGACGAAGACCGAACTGCGTCCCGGCACTGCAGACAACGATGTGAATGCTATTCTGAGCACCGCTGGCGGCCTGCCAGAAAGCTACATGGTCAACGACTTCTTGACCTCAGCTTACGCTTGGTTCTTGCTGACCAACATTGACGGTCTGTCGTATATGGAACGCATTCCCTTCGAAACCGATATGCAAGTCGACTTTGTCACGGACAACCTGCTTGTTAAAGGTTACGAGCGTTATTCCTTCTCGTACTACAACTGGCGTTCGATCTACGGTTCATTCCCAACTTCGTAAGATTGGAGACAGCAAATGTCTATTACAGCTTTCTCTGGTCCGGTTATCGCATTTGGCCAAGCGCCTTATGCAGACTATAACCCCGAATTGGGTCCGTCTTTATTCTATGCTGGTGCGGGTCTTCTTGATCCGCGTCAGTTCTACACCTACGAGCCCGGTCAAGGTTTCGGTAATATCACCGCAGGTTTCCTCGGTTTTACCCGCATCTTGACTGTTAACCAAGTCCCTTCCGCTTTGTCTGCAACCAACATTGCCACTTCACAAACCCCTGTGTCCGGCACTGCTGTTACACTCACTGCCGGTACGGGCGTGACTGGTAGCGTTACAATTGTAAACGCCTCCACTGGTACATCCGTCAGCGGCCTTTTGGCTCTTGATGGTGCAGCTGGGTTGGTTTCTTTCGGCTCTGCTGGCACTGTTCAGTTGTGGGATCCTACCAAGGCTCTTGCTCGGAACGTGCGTATCACTACTGCATCGGGCGATACTGCCGTCTACACTGTTAAGGGTTATGACATCTATGGTTATCCAATGTCAGAAGCCATTACAGCGGCTGGCGCTGGTACCGTTTCTGGCGCAAAAGCCTTCAAGTACATTGCAAGCGTAACTCCAGTCGGCACCGTTGGTGCAACCGTGACTGTTGGTACCGGTGACGTGTATGGCTTCCCCATCTACTCAGCTGCGTATAACCC
>Ga0007828_1000430_pt1 | contig 10744 bp, 14 predicted proteins | sample CryBogCBE16Oct07_FD_71232 | JGI IMG/M metagenome (GOLD analysis project Ga0007828, IMG submission 71232) | Freshwater microbial communities from Crystal Bog, Wisconsin, USA - CBE16Oct07 | ecosystem: Environmental > Aquatic > Freshwater > Lake | place: Crystal Bog, Wisconsin, USA | collected...
CAATCACAAGCGGAGTACTCCTAGTATTTTCTTTTGTTCCAGAGGTTCCTCCGTTTGCACAATGGATTTGTCTTCTGCTTTCTGCTACTGCTTCTTTTCTGACAATCATTAAACTTTCAAAGGGAAAATGAAAAAGGCGTTACTTCTGGCGGCTGTCCTGCTGTCAGGATGTGCCACACACAAACAGTCGGTAGTTGATACCCGTCCCGCTATTGCCTCCATTACTCATGCGGATGCAACGATCAAAAAGATTGCTAATGCAAAACCCAAGCAAATTGCACCTCTTGTCAAAGAAGCAGATGATGAACTTGAACAGGCAGAAGCCCAAGTTCAGCAAGTCCAGAAGCAAGCGGATGCCGTCCAGAGCGAAAGGGATTGGTGGAAAGCTGACGATGCTTCTAAAGATAAACAAATCGTTACTCTTGAATCAAAAGTTTCTCATTGGCATCACCTCATTGCTATTATTTCTGGATTGCTGGCGGCTAGTGTGGCTTTCACAACATGGCGTTTATCCGTGATTAGTCTTTGGATTCCCATTGGTTTGACGCTTGCTACTTACGGAATCTCATGGTTGCTTCTCGGTCGGATCTAATTAAAAACAAACTGATTCAACCAGCATCAAAGAGCAAGAAAGCCCTTTATGCTGGTATTGCCGCGATTGGTGTGGTCTTTGTTTTTATTTCTACTGTCTTTCTGATTCACAAACACGCTGATGTATCTAAAGAGATTGTAGAAGTATCCAATACGGCAATCATGGCATTCATGGCATTGGCTATGACATTGATTAGTGGACAGGCTTGCTTTGATTGGAAGGCAGTATCAGCCCTTCAGAACATAGAAGAGGATGAACACATTGATTCTAATGAAGAAGCCCCAGAAGAAGAGGTAAATAATTTCAGAACACCAAAGGCGAGATACTACGATGACGGCTCGATTTAAGAGGGGATATATTCGTGATGACGGGATGTTGTTTTGGAGATACATCAAGCGTCTAAATAAAGAAGAATGGATGACAAAAGAACAATTTGATCTATCTTCAAAAAAAGCCACGATAAACAGAATGCGTTGTTATTATGGCAACATAGAAAGGGAGAGGAAAAACAACACAAGATGGAAAAAGAAAAATGTTCAAAAGAATAGGGAAAATTCTTTAAAATGGCAAAAAGAAAACCCCCAAAAAGCATGCGATAGATCCAAAAGATGGCATAGAAAAAATCCGCATGTAATGATTGCTGTTACTGCAAAGTACAGAACTTCAAAGAAAAATCAAACACCTAAACTTTCAAAAGAAGAAACAGAAACAATTAAAGAAATATACAAGGCATGTAAAAGGGTCTCTGATTGTATGAGAACTAAATTTCATGTTGATCATATAGTTCCAATTTCAAAGGGAGGTATTCACCATCCATTGAATCTTCAAATTCTTCCAGCTAGAATCAATATACAAAAAAGCAACAAAATTTTATGACATCTTATTTTAAAAATAAGGTTATACCATTTCTTTGGGAGCATGAAGGAACAACTTATGAAAACGACAAAGATGATCCTGGTGGCGAGACACGTTGGGGAATAGATAAGCGTTCTCACCCCAATTTAGAAATTAAAAATATTACTGAGGAGCAGGCCATTTCTGTGTATTGGTCTGAATGGATCAAAGATGGTTGCGAGCATTTGCCTACTCCTCTTGATTGGGTTTTCTTTGATGCCTGTGTAAATTGCGGTATCGGCAGGGCACAAAGTTTTTTGAAATCATCAGGAAGAGACCCAAAGAAGTTTCAGGAAGAAAGAATCCATTTTTATAATAGCCTTGCTGATTCAAAACCAAGTCTTTCCAAATTTAGAAAAGGTTGGATTAATCGTGTAAATGACTTGTCAAGGGAAACGGGATTGGCGTAAAGTAACTCGCAATGCAGTATCAACCCAACCAGACTTGTTGCAATACGGCTAGCGGATGCTATAGCGGATGCGGTCAAACCTTGCCGATTGTTCCGGGAACTAATCCCGCATTACAGACATGGAATGGTCAGAATTTTGTAGTTGCTGATGGATCTTCTATAAATCCTATTTCTCTTCCCAATCTTCAGCAGACTACACGATCCAATATACAGTTTGTTATTGGCGTAACCGCTACAGGAACTCTTGCCCTTGTTCCTGCTTCATCTTTTGCCTGATATGCCTTGCCCTCCTCAAGTTCCTATTAGCATTATTCCTCCTGTATATCAGGGGCCGTCTCCTATCCTTTGGCAGAACGGAAATCAAATTACCCGACTCAATACCCCCCTGAATCCAAGTTGGTTGATTTATGATGGGACTAATACCCGTTGGGGTGATGGATCTGTTCAAGCTCCAATCTATCTTCCAAACGTACAGGAGATTAGCCCTTCTAGCTTTTCTTATTTTCTTGGGTTTACAAGTACTGGTCTTCTTGGAAAGTCATCCTTTATTCCAAGTGTCCAGAACATCGGTGGAGGAACTGCTGGTCAACTGGTTTATCAATCAGCACCTTCTACAACCTCTTTTGTTCCTGTTGGATCAAGCAATCAAGTTTTGATTAGCAATGGCACAAGTTCGCCTTCTTGGATTAACCAATCATCCATCGCCGCTGGTAGTGCTACTACTGCTACGACAGCAACAAACTTTAGTGGATCATTGTCTGGAGACGTTACAGGAACTAAATAATCGACATCTGTAGTCAAGGTCAATGGGGGTTCTGTTCCAACTTCTGCAACACTTGTTGGAACCAATAGTAGTGGTCAGATTGTAAATGCATCGTCTGCAACTATTTCCAATAATACTACTGGAAATGCCGCTACTGCTACCACAGCAACTACTGCTACAACCGCTACATCTGCAACTACGGCAACAAACCTTGCAAATGGATCTGCTGGGGTAATTCCTTTCCAAACGGGATCTGGAACTACTTCGTTCACTTCTGCTGGAACAGTTGGTCAAGTTCTTGTTTCTAATGGAACAGGAACTCCTTATTGGGCATCTTCTCCTTCTGCATCTTCTGCAACCAATATTGCTGGAGGATCGGCTGGTGAGGTTGTGTACCAAACTGGTGCTGGAGTAACATCGTTTACTGCCGTTGGAACATCGGGGTATGCCCTGATTAGCGGGGGAACTTCTGCTCCTACTTGGCAAAATGTCACTTCTGCCAATACTGCAAACGCTATTGTTTCAAGAGATTCCTCTGGAAACTTTTCTGTTGGAACTATTACTGGTGCATTGAATGGAAATGCCAGCACAGCAAGTTCTGCAACATCAGCAACGACATCTACAAATGTTGCTGGAGGAGCGGCTGGATCAATGTTCTATCAGTCTGGTGCATCGACTACAGCATCTATCCCTGCTGGAACATCTGGTCAAATACTGGCATCGAATGGAACTGGTTCTCCGTATTGGTTGAATCAATCTAGTATTGCGGCTGGAAGTGCCGCTACAGCTACCAATGCTACCAATGCTACCAATGCAACGACTGCGGGAACTTGCACAGGAAATGCCGCTACTGCTTCTGCTCCTTATTCTGGATCAACACTGAATGCTGTTACTGCAAAAGCATGGGTTTACTTTGATGGAACAACTTCTACTCCTACTATCAAAGGAACTTATAATGTTTCTAGCATAACAAAAAATGGTAGCGGAGACTATACAATCAATTATACAAGTGCTTTAGCAAATGCTAATTATACCGTAACAGGAACAAGAGGTTCGAGCACTAGCAATCAATCTTTTTCTGGCATTATCGCCTGTGATGAAACAACTCCTAGAAGCACAACATCTTGCCGTGTAACTGCATCTTTTGTAAGTTCTGTTGCAAATAGAACAAATGCGGATGAAGCATATATCTCTGTTGTTATAATTTAATATGTCATTTATTTGCTTCCAACAACCATCAGGACAAGTGGGGCTTATTGTTCCAAGTCCTGATTTTTCTATTGAGGACATTACTAAAGATGTTCCAGCAGGATGTGCTTTTAAGGTAATGGATTCTTTGCCTTCTGATTTTGATAATGATTTCTTCAATGCATATGACTTTGATGCAACGAATGGAGTTGTTGCAAACATAGGTAGGGCACAAGAGATTCAGAAAAATAGCTGGAGAAGCCTTCGTTCTCCTTTGCTTTCTACTCTGGATGTCTATTTTAATATGGCTCTTGAGCGAGGGGACTCGGCAAGCCAAGCTATTATTGCATCTCAAAAACAAGCGTTGCGTGATGTGACTAAAACAACTCTTCCGTCTGATACTATTGCGAATATCAAAGCAGTAATTCCTTCTATCTTGACTCAAACTTATACTTACCCTAATACTTAAAAACTATGTCATGCGGATGTAACAACAATGGAAATGGATGGGGTGGATGCGGATGTTCTACCGTTCAATACGCACCTCCTGCCTGTAACCCCAATTTCCCTACTGCTTGCACGGCTCTTGGGTCTGGAACGATCCAGCGTGTAGTTGGTGAAGATTCCGCTTACTGCAAATATACGGTTCCTACGCTGGCGGCTAATAGTATTCTTACCTACAATGCTTCTACTGGTCTTGTGAAGTGGAATGATGGTACTCCTTCTAATCCTATCTTTATTGGGAATGGAAGTCAGGCTACCTCTACAACGGTTGGTGCTATTCAGGGAACTACTCCTACTGGTCAATTGGTTGAATTTAGCCCATCTACTTCAACCGAAACGCAATTCCCGATTGTTTCGCCTTCTGCAACAACTGCCTCTTGGGGAACGATTGAAAATCTTGTTCCGAATACTGGTCTTGTTTATCGCAATAATACAGGAACAGTTGCACAGCTTTCTTCTTCTGCTGGCAACATTGTTACGTTTGACGCAAATGGAAATCCGATTGCGGCATCTGCATCTTCGCTTGCTGGTGCTACCGCTGTTCCCTCTGGAGCAATTCTACCTTTTGCATACAACGTAACTACTGGAACAGTTCCTACCGGATGGTTGCTTTGCGATGGTACTGTTTATCAAGTATCAGCATACCCAACACTTGGAGCATTGCTTGCCAATACCTATGGAGGAAGTTCTGGAACTTTTGCAGTTCCTAATCTTTCTGGTTTGTTTATCCGTGGATCTGGAACGCAAACCTCTGGAGGAGTAACGTATGCTTCTGGTTCTATTGGAACGATTCAAGCAGATGCTCTCCAAGGTCACTATCATTCTTTAACAAGTAATGCTGTCCACTATCAGGCAACTGGAGCCGCCGCTGGATCAGGAAGCAATAACCTTGTTTCCGCAACCATAACCGTTGGATCACCAACTACTGATGGGACTAATGGAACTCCTAGAACCGGAACTGAAACTCGTCCTGTGAGTCTTGCAATGGTCTATTGCATCAAGACGTAATTTGTCATGGCTAATGACGGTCGTATATATGATGGAACGACTGTAACTGTTGCTATGGATGCGGAGACGCATCCGAGCAATCTTCCTCCATCGTATGTAGCCTCATGTGTAAATCGTTCGTTTAGACAGGGCATCAATAGTACTCGACCTCCTTTTGCTGATCTTCAGATTAACCTAGCGTATGGTTATCCTGAATCTATTTTAACCGATTTTCAGACAGGTAACTTCCAAGGGGCATATGCATACAAGGGAATATCTCCCGGTTCAGTAGATGGAATCATTTGTTCTGTTGCTGGAACCATCTATTTCCTTGCGATAGTAAACAATGTTTGCACTCTTTATCCTCTGATTTCAGGTAATGATCCTACGCTTATGCACACTTGGTTTGTGCAAGCAGAAAACTGGGTCTATATCCAAAATGGATACCAAGATCCTATTGCTTGGAGCGGAGATATTTCTCATGCACCAACAAATCTTCAGGCAGTTGGAGATAACAATGGTCACATCAATTTGACTTGGACAGTCAATGCAGTTGGTTCTGTTCAGACAGAAATTCAAGTTCAAACTCCAACTACCATTTTCAATACAATTGCTATAATTCCATCTGGTGCTGTCTCTTATTCTTATCAAGCGGCATCTTCTACTACTGCATACTCTTTCCAAGTTCGTTCGGTTTACCCTGATGGGTCAGCAACCCCGTGGTCAAACGTGGTTACAACGAATTCTTCAAATACTCAAATTACTCCTGAACAAAACAATACCATCTATAGGCTCAATCCAGCGGCTCAACAAATGCCCGTTGGAACGATTATGGCATATGCCTATGGTCGTGTTGCTGTCAGTACCGCTCAAAATAATATCTACGTTTCTGATATTATCTATGGCAACGGATTTACTACGACTTCCAATACTCAAAACTTTACGGAGCAAACGTATTGGAATGAAGGTGGATCATTTACTCCTCCTGCTAATCTTGGATTGATTACAGGGATGAGGGTAATGCCTTCCTTGAACATCAACGTCCGAGGGCAAGGCGAGTTGGTTGTTTTCTGTGAGAACGGATCATTTACTTTGGATCTTTCTCAAGACAGGACAACATGGCAGATGTCGAATATCCAAAAGGTATCTCTTATTGGTCGTGGATGCCGATCCCCTTGGAGTATTTGTGGGGTCAACAACGATGTCTATTTCCGTTCGGATGATGGATGGGCATTCTACAACAATGCTCAAGTTGATTTCTACGAGGCTCTATCGTTCCGAAAGATAAGTAGAGAAGTTCAGCCTTGGGTAAATTATGACACGCCTTGGTTGAGGCAGTTTGAAAGTGCAATGTTCTTTGACAATCGCATCATTGCTACGGTCTCTCCGTTTACGGTTGCCAACGTCAATCCCATGTACGGTCTTCATCGTCCTAGCAGGGCAATGATTGTTCTGGATGTTGAACAGGAAAGCAGGATTAACCCTGATGCCTCAATGCCTACTCGCTGGAATGGTCTATGGGAGGGGCCGCAACCTACGCAACTTCTGACGGCTCAAATCAATGGGGTTCAGCGTGGATTCTGTTTTTCGTTTGATTCTGATGGCGTGAATAGACTTTACGAACTCCAGAATAGTAGTGTCCTTGCAACAGGCATAGATGACTACTCTCAAGTCTATGGAAGTGTTCCTATCAAATCGTACTTTATTACCAAGAGATTTGATTTTACTCCCAATCAGGGGGCATCAAAGTTTATTAGAAAGCAACTTGCTGGCGGGGAGCTTTGGGTATCCAACCTAAAAGAAAAGGTTCAGTTTGAAATGCTGTACGCTCCTGACTCGTATCCATGCTTTACCCAACTTGGAAACACGATTTCTATTTCAGAAAACGGATGCACTCCTGTACAGGCAAATTGTTCGCCTTCTATTTCAAGGCCCAAGTACTCACAGGTAAAGTTTCCTTCTCCTGATATTAACGACTGCCAATCCGCAAATCAGATTAATCTTCAGGAAGGTGCAGAATTTCAAATCAAGGTTGAGATTACCGGATCTTGTGTTGTTGATAGGTTGAGGATAGCGGCTCTTTTGAATGCACAGTTGGATCTTCCAGAAGGAGTTTGCGTTGGAGACGAGATTGATCCTATCGTTTGCTGTCCAACGAATGACCTTGATTACTACAGAATTGTGCCTTTACAACCCTCTGTTGCTTCTGTACAAGGATAAAACTTTATGAACAATCAGTCTTCACCAGTTCAAATCTTGAGTCCGGTTATTCCAAGTAGCTGGTGTCCAAGTGGTTCTTTTGCTGATATTTTTAATAGTTACAATCAGCTATACCTTAATAATTCTACAATCAATATTCCGTTTTTGAATGAGGTTACTCCTCAACAGATTACGGCTCTTCAGCAAAGCATTCTGACTATTACTAATCAGCTTAATGCAGTTAATTATCAGAGTGGAACACAAACAATTACTGCATCAAATTCTGCTCAAACATTTACAATTACCATTCCTACTGCAATGGCTAATTCCAGTTATCAGATTTCAGGTTACTTTACTCCTACTGCTGGAACAGCGAATGCAAGTGCTTCATGGGGTATTGTTACTGGTAGCCAAACCAGTACGCAATTTAAGATTTGGATCTTGAGCAACAACTCCGACATTACAAGTTTCACTTGGCAAGTTTCCAACTTAGGATCGCTCTGATTAAATGAAAATATGTGGCATTTATGGAATTAAAAACTCCATAAACGGGAAATGGTACATAGGAGAAAGTGTTGATATAAATTACAGAAAATGTAAACATTTTTCAACATTGAAATATAATGTTCATAAAAACATCTATCTACAAAGGGCTTTTAACAAATATGGCAAAGATGCTTTTGAATTTCAAATATTAGAAATATGCCAAGAATATGAATTGGAATTGAAAGAAAAAGAATGGATTAAAAAACACAAGTCTAATGATTATGATTTTGGATACAATCTTACTGATGGTGGAAATGTTGGCAAAAAAATGACAGAAGAATCAAAAAAGAAATTATCAAATTCATTAAAAAATTATTGGGTTAATAATCCTCACCCAATGTTTGGAAAAAATCATACAGAAGAAGCGAAAAAGAAAATATCTCTTGTCCATATTGGAAAACCACTATCAGATGAACACAAAAAGAAATTAGCCGAAGCAAGCAAGGGAAATAAATATAGCCTTGGACACAAACATACTGATGAATCAAAAGCAAAAATGTCAAAATCAAGAAAGGGAAAAAAGAAATCTGAAGAACATTTAAGAAAAATGAAAGAAGGTATTAAAAGAGCTTGGCAAGAAAAGAAAGACTTGCTTATAAATCAAGGTCACTTTATAAATTAACCCCGAAAACAAAACCTAATTATTAACCATCATGTCTAAAAACATCAATCGTGCAACGGAGCCAAAGCTCCAATCCGAGGGTTTCAGCACCCGTGGAACCATCAAGGAAGGTATGAGCAATCATCCCCGTGGTACAGAGTTCACCGGAATTATCTACGCTGGAGCCAAGCAACCTGAACCGACCTCTCCGGGTCGTGGTTCTTCCAAGAAGTAATATGGCTTCTCACGGGATTCAATACACGGTGGATCGCACCGAGCGTGGTATTGTTTCTGATCATGCCACTCCGCAACCTATGCAGAGGGTTCAGATTAAGAACGATATTGCCACAATCCGTGCCTACAAGGATGCCCGTACTGCCCGTATCAAATCTATTGGAGAGTCCAATCAGAAAGCATTTTCTGTTGGTGGCCCTGCCAATGAGACTTCTATGGGCAAGGGATCTCCCTTCAATAGCGATTGGATCTAGCATATGAAACTCCCCAAGCTCCAAAAGATGGGAGCGATGAGGAGCAAGATGCTTAAAGCCAAAGCTACTCCATCCATCAAATTATCTACGTTGCCGAGTGTTGCTGGCCCGAAACGTCCAGCGACACGATCCCTTGTGGGAAGGCCAATCTCAAGCGGAGAAATGATCTAGTCTTATGCCTCAACTATACGATGTAGCTTATGTAATGGATGCTATTAAGCCCTATGCGGGTAATAGCGGAAGTTGTAATCCTACGTTGTTGATGCAGTATTTGAATAAGGCTCGTCGCCTTCTTTGGAATAAGACTGATATTGAATCTACCTGTGAGTACGTTTGCATTAAATGCGTTGGAGGTATTCTGACTCTTCCGAGCATTTACAAACAGGTTCGATTGGCATGGATTGATGGTGTTCCTGTTAGCCTTGGCAATGAATGGTATCAGTCTGTTCCCCAAGACAATTGGGGTGATGCCGCAAATGGCGGATATGGAAACGGATGGGGGCAGGGATATGCTTGGAACGGAGGGAATAAGAAGTTCATTGAGATTGGAGGAAAGCACATTACTTTCCAGAACTATGATCTTGCTCCTTATCGTCTGTGCCTAGAGTCGGAGTCCCCACTTGATGCTGGTCAGGAGATTACCTTCTTTGGCGAGGATGCTTATGGGACTAGGATCAGCGAGACAATCACCCTTGGTCTTGCTCCTGCATATACCTATAGCACCAACTTCTTCAAGACGGTCTTCCAATGCACGAAGTCACAGACTAATGGAAGGATTCGTTTGTACGCCTATGACCCCGACAATCAAGCTAAAATGCTTTTGTCGATCTACCAGCCCTACGACATTAATCCTAGCTTCAGGAGATATGCTATCCAAGGTTGCGTAAAGGATTCAGTTATTCTTTACTGCAAGAAGAACTATCAGGATTTGTTCAGCCTTACGGATCAGGTTGAGTTTACTCCAGAGGCAATGATTTCTGCTGTGATGGCAGTTGTCTATCGTGAGAACAAAGGTAGTGATGAGCTTTATAATGTTTCTCTTCAGAATGCTATCTTTGAAGTGAACAGGGAGACTGCCGATCAAGAAGAACCTACTGGTAGTATTATCCGACAGTTCTCTAATAACATGATGCTGAATGCTTTGATCCCAACTTATGCTTGGGATGATGGAGCAGCATGGCCCTATTGATATGAAAGAACTTTCTGAAATTTCTATAATGGATAAGTTGGAGTATGAAATTGGGAATTCCCCTCAAGTTGAATGCCCTTTGGAGCATTTTTTTACTCCTGAAATTTATACCAGAAAGATATTTATGCCAGCAGGATCAATTGTTGTTTCTCTTAAACATAAAACAACGCATCCATTTTTTATACTTAAAGGGAAAGTTGCTGTTTTAAAAGAATCCAAGGATGGTGGATTTGAAAAAGAAGCCCTCTATGTTGCTGGAGACATGGGAATTACAAAACCACAAACAAAAAGGTTTCTTTACAATATTGAAGATACCATTTGGGTTACCTGTCATTCTAACATAGAAAACATTGAAGATCCTAATGAGATTGTGTTAAAACTGAC
>Ga0007828_1000431_pt1 | contig 10695 bp, 18 predicted proteins | sample CryBogCBE16Oct07_FD_71232 | JGI IMG/M metagenome (GOLD analysis project Ga0007828, IMG submission 71232) | Freshwater microbial communities from Crystal Bog, Wisconsin, USA - CBE16Oct07 | ecosystem: Environmental > Aquatic > Freshwater > Lake | place: Crystal Bog, Wisconsin, USA | collected...
AGGAAGAAGAGGATCGTCTTGTGCTACACAAAGCTTATGATCAAACTGATCGTTAAGAATTGCTTTGAGCTCTTTAAGCCCAGCAAAATCTACTACCCAGTTCTTTTCATCAAGACTTGAAGCTCCAAAATAGAACTTAGCAAGAAGTTGATATCCGTGAATATATTGACAATGACTATGTGTAGCTTTCCATTGACGGAATGCACACGACCCTAGTTCTAATACTTTAGTTGATTGATAGCTCATACGTTTTCAAATGTTGTTACGTTAATATTATCCTTGAAAGACTCTAGTATGTCAACAGACCACACGTCTTCGTAATTTTCTTCTTTAATAAATTCAATATTTTCAAGCTTAATATCTGGCTTGTGCTGTTTTAGAGTCTTAGCTAAGTTTTTCAAACTTTCTGAAAATACTGGATCGGAATTTCGATATACTACGTTAACCGAGCTAGCAAATAAAAGAGCAGAAATAATTTTTCCTAACTCATCTTCTGTTAAATGTATTGGATTCATGCAGGAATCTTCCTACACATCTGGACAAGGTCAAGCTTTTATTAACTTCTTTACATCGTCAAACGACAGACCATCATTTGCAGCCTCATCAAATACATTGTACATTTCATTTACAAGTTCGTTCATACGCTCTTTATACTGTAAAAGCTTTTTGTATTTGTTAATGTCTTCGAGATGCAAAGTTTCGTTTTCTAACAACGAATTTGCTTCCATTAAGTCTATTTTTGAACCGAGATACTTCTTCAGACGAATGATAGTTTTAATCATTGGAGAATAAGCGGCTAATTCAGCTTCAGACAGAGGAGCTTTTAATTTGTTTCCGTTCTCATCTATAATGCCTAGTTTGTAAGCTTGTAGATCTTTGAACTCCTTTTTAAGTTCATTGATAAAAATTTCGTTTTCGAGAAAGCCTTGCACTGATTCTTTAAACATACTATTGTAATTTATACCGTGAATGTGCAAATCGCTTGTTGGATTGACATGACAGCCTTTTCCATAATTTGTTGATCCACAATAAGCACATTTTTTAGGATCATCAGGAAAATAGTGAACCCCATAAGGTGCATATCTGCATCCTTTTCCGCGTGTCGTTGAACCACAATAGATGCAACGACTCTGCTGAGGTTTTGGCTGATTAGTGGGTTGCATTTTCTGCTGCGTTATTATAATTTTGCTGCTGCGTTTGTTGACTGTTATGAGTATCAATCTTCTTCAGTACGTCAGCAAGACCTTGAGGGTTTTTATCAGCAAGATCGTGCAAAGTTTGTAAAACGTCTTCAGGTTTTAGCTGAGCAGTTTGTTGATTAGCCTGAGTTGGTGTAGGAGTAGGCTGCGGTTGACCACTCGCTGAAGGAGTTGGTTTTTGAGGTGAGGCTGGACTTGCTTGAATTTGATTGCTACCTGTTCCGGTTGTCGCGTTAGTTGGATTGGAAGGTGCGTTTTCAGCTAAATACTCGTCGCAAAGTTCGTCAAAGGTTTTCTTCATGCGTATATTTAAGGATTTTACTGAAAAATCTCCACAAAACGATAATTACTCTAATGATAGATTTAACAAAGATTGTTTCCGAAGAACTTATTAATGAATTTGGACATATTGGAAACGATTCTAATGATATGGGCGGAAGCGTGCACGCTTTATCGTTTGCAGCTAATTCTCCGCATGTTAAAACTACAGCTAGTGTTGCTGGAATGGTTCATAAAGCAGGTCGCAAAGCTTCGAAACTTAAAAAGAAGAAGCTCAAACAAAGGTATATCAAAGAAGAAACCACATCAACATCTGTACCTGGTTCACTTAATTGGGAGGCCGCTCTAAACAAGAACGAAATAAAAAATCCTATTTCTACTATTTGGACTAATAAATTTGATACAAAATTTCCAGATGATACCATTTATCAAAAAATTATACAGGCGGTTCTTGCAGAATCTTCTCACTCTTCTGGTTATAAATCTTTACAAAATTACGTTGAAGCGTATTTTCCGTTAATTGAACTTATAGCTAGATTTAGAGATTTTTATGTATCAAAAGATAAAGAAAAGATTCCATGCACCTTACAAGATTACGAAAAATTAATAAACGATTTTGGACAAGAAGTCAAAAGCTTTAATTCGGACGATTTGTTAGATTTTAAAACTACTTCCATACTTGGTGGAAAGTTGGTACAACAGTTTAGTAAAAAAGCTGAAACAATTGGTAAGTTTGTTTTATTTCCAGATTTTAATAAACAGAGCATATGGATAACAGTTTCTTCTTTACTCAAAAGAAGACAAAACCTTAGATCAAAAACTGTTAAAACTATTGTTATAGATGACAAAAAAATGGACAAATTTTGTAGAGATCTTCTTGTCGACTTTGAAGCTCATCTCAAAACAACTCAAATGCCAGCTGAGTTTGAAAAAGAATTTAGTAATAACACATTACCTCTCGACGTTACATTAATTGGCAAATTATCTTTTGAGTACATGCAAGCTGAAGTTGAGCGCTTCGGATACGATTTTTCAAAGCCTAAAACAGATATTAAAACCATTTTTGCTGCTTTTCTACAAAATGCTGCACTTCAAGACGTAAAAGAACATTTTAGTAAAATGGTAGGAAGATTGTTAGAAGCTGATACTCCAGTTCCTGCTCCTCCTGCAACTCAATCAAAAATATTTAACTGGGATCAGTATTTCGAAAAAGAACAAAAAACTAACGAATCTAAATTTGATAATATCTACAACGATTTCTTATTGGAAGCTCCTTTAGAATCCTCAGCAGAAAAAGCAATGAGAAACAATCCAATTGTTCCTTCTAAAGAGGACATTGCAAAGAATGTTCGTGCTAACATAGGTCAAACAAGAAACGCTGTTAATGCTAGTAAGTTTAATAAAGCTTTCCAAAACAATAATGATCAACCTGAAGAAAACAGCGATTCCTCAACACAAGTTGAATCATTTAAGGGTGGATACACTATAGAAAATATAAATAACAGCAAAACCGTTAACACGAAAGCTACTCCTCTTATAGATGCTTTACAAAAATTTGCTAACTACATTAGTACCGAGCAAAAAGGAGATTGGAAAGAAGTAGCAGGAGGAATAGGTCAGATTGCAAAAGGTATATCCTCTATGGGTGGACCTAACCAAGGGCCACTTTAAGAAGCTTTTGCTTTAATAAAGCCTCTTGACCCACAGCAGAATTCTTTACTACAAACTGCCAAGGTATTTCGTCAATTTCTAAACTGCAGCAGATTTCGTTAAAATCTTTAAACTTGCTGAATTCTTTAGGCCAGATAAATATACGTTTGTTCTGCTTGATGTGTTTCTCGATACGTTTAGTAGTCTGCTCATTATTCTTATCGTTGTCAAAGACATAAATCTTTTCATAACCAATAAGATTATTAAGAGTAGTTTCTTGCTTTTCAGTAGGAGACAAAGAAGCAACAGCAACTCCGTTTTTAACAAACATCGAATCAATAGGCCCTTCAAATATAAACACATGAGGAATCTCAGACGTCACATTTGCAATATTAAAAATTTCTTTCTCACCAAACTTTGTGAGATACCTTGGCATTTCTTTTTCTGATAAGGATCTCGTTTGGTAACATACTACCTTTTTGTTGGTATCAAAAAACGGAATAATAAGCCTGTTCTTATGAACTTTATCTTCTAAAGATATATAGAACTTTTTACAACTATTAACTGCAGTAAGAAGCCTTCTACTTCTAATGCATTTTTGAGCTAACATTACATAGTCGTCATCAAAGAAGTATTTGACTTGGTTATCGTCTGTTAAATCAATTGAATTCTCAGGAAGATCTGGAAGCTCTAAAGGCTTTACTGGTTCCTGTGGAAGTTTAAAAGGTGTTCCTTCTCCTTTTTCATTATTTCTTTTAATGATCTCTGGCATTGTAAGACCAGTAACTTCTTTAACCCATTCAAGCAATCTCCAAGACTTACAACAATTGTGGCAATAAAAGTATTCCTTGTTTGGAAAGTAGAATAAACGCCTCGAACGACCTGCTGACTTGCCTTCCTTGCAAACAGGGCACTCAGCGTTAAAAGTATTCTGATACTTTTTGTGTATAGGTCTCTTACAGTGTGTATAAAAGAGCTCTATTAAAAATTCTTGATTTAATTCCACAGTATAATTTTACTGCAGGTATTAATAAAATCAATACTAGACTTTCGGAGCACCACCAGCAGCTGACTTCAAGTTATAATCAATAAGAACTTGAACAAGATCTCCAAGACCACCAGTTACACGAACGATTGTTGTGGCTGTCTTGCCAGAAATATCAGCATAAGGAGTTCCTGGAACGTCGAGCTTTTTACAAAGACTGTTTAAACACTCTCCAGAATCGTTGTTAAGACTTTCAGAAAACTCTACAATCTTATTAATGTACTCACTAAGTGTACCAGCGGAATTACCACCAGTAGGAGTTGGAGCAACGTCTGTGTTTTCACCCTCTGCAGGAACTGAAGGAGGTGTAGGAAGTGGAAGAGGCTCTACATCATCCATATCTTCTGGAGATGCAATATTGTTGCGTACTTCTTCGTCCTTTTCAATAACGAATACCTGATTGTAAAAATCTTCAAACTTCATATCTATTATTTATGCTATTACGTTAACTTTTACAGGTCTATGTCCTTCAAAGCAGTCATAATTTTATATTTTTCAAACATTAGCTTAATTTTTGACTGTATATCTTCGAGTTCAAACAGTTGATAGTTATTGTTAATAACATTAAACCAAATAATTTTTGTTTTGCTGATCTTTATATTAGTATATTTTTCAATAAAATATTTGTATGTGTTGAGCTGAATCGTATACTCGTTAATAGAACCTTCAGACATATCCTCAAACGGTTCAAGTAAATTTCCCCAGCGACTATGTTCAATCTTTTTGTTGGTCTTGAAATCCCAAATTTCAATTGTTTGGTCTTCTTCTTTTTGAACAAGCATGTCTAGCATTCCACATACTTTAGTGTCTTCTATATCTCCAACAATAAATTCGTTTCTTAGAGGAGTATAGTGTGAATGATCGCTGTAAAAATTTTGAAAAAACTCAACTAGTTTTGGTAAATTTTCTCTGATCTTTTGCTTTTCTGCAAAGCCTAACTCGTCAGTACTACCTTCAAAAGGAGCATCGTTTTTGCAATAATAATTTTCAATATATTTGTGAAGCATTGTTCCAAGAGTTGTGGAATACAAATTATTCATTTTCCATTCAGCTTTTACAGTTTCAACTGTAACACCTCTACGCTTTGCAACTCTTGCTGCAGCATCTTCGACCTGAAACTGCTTTTTAAATAGCTTTAGAAGTCGAGTAACAGACGGACTTTTAGAATGTTCTCCGTCGATTTGATAACTATGATTTTTTTCTGTAAATTTGATTTTATCAAAGACAGAAAGTTCTTTATCTAAATTCATTTTAACGTCGTAACTCTTTCTATTGCAAACAAGCCGTTATTTGTACCCATTTCTCTGAGAACACCAGAATGTTTTACTCCATCAATTTTCCACATTATCCTATCTCCATCTTCATAGTCTATTGACAACTTTATAGAGTTTTCATCTGTGTAATTCTCTGTATCGAAATAATAACGATCCCCTTCCTTGTAAATATAATCTGCTAGATTCATTGTTAAAACTTACTAAAATATTTAAAAAAATTGTTCACTAAATACTGCTTTTGTGTTTTTGGATACCCATACTTATATTTTCCCCATACTTTTGTGTCTACATATTTATACCAGAGTGTACGTGCTATTTTATCTATTCCGTTTTCAATGTTAAATTTTCTCAAAGCTGTAAGATTAGGTGTTGAAGGATTTGTATGATATGGTAACCATTTTCTATTTTTTACAGCTGTATGATGAGCAAGTTCGTGAAAAAACGTACAAAGCAAATCTTTTTTATCTTGTTTGGTGTCTATAAAAATATTTTTATTCTTACTATTATATGAGCCGCATACAAATTTTGCTTTGTTGTTAAACGCAACTCTATTTACTCCTAAACTTTTAGCAACAATACACACTTCTCTTCTTAATTGTTTTCTTGTCAATTTATTATTATTGAACAATTTCATTAGACGTCATTTATTAAAGTATACACAGTATTAAACTACAAACAACATTAATGTACTAGATATATGTTTTCGTCTCCGTCTTTTTGGACAGAAACATTCTTATTAGTAGATCTTGCATACCTTTTAGCAAGTAGCAAATACAACGAATTTCTAGATTCATCATTTGCATCAGCAGAAAAACAAATATTATCTGAAGGTTTCAGTTTTTGATCCAAAGCAGAAATTACGGTTTGAATAATAAGTCTAGCATTTCTCGCAACTTTAGAAGCAATAGAAGCGGTTCTGCTTCCCCATTCATATGATTCGAAGCTAATCCAATAATATGGTTCCTTTTTGATAGCTTTTGGATATTTCTGCAAAAATCCCTCAAGTGGATTATCTCCCTTTGTAATATCTTGAAGAGTAATAGAATATAAATCGTGGGTTATAAAATATTCGTCCGGAGTACTAGATAAATCTGGATAGTTTTCTATAGCTTTATTTTCAAAGTTATACGAGAAGCCACCAACGAATGTTCCCGGAACGTTAGGAGAACTTTGCCAATCAAAATCTATACCTTTTGCTAATGACTTACTTCCTGTAAAGGAAAACCTTTCTTCGAAATATTGTTTGAAACTCACTAGCTTATTTATACAAATGAGAGGGCCCCAATGGCCCTCCCTGTATATGTACTCTTAGACTGAAATCTTACCCTTAGTTCCGTCCTTAATCAGAAGCTGCTTGAGAGCAGTATCCAGATGATTGCCCTCATGGACCAGAGCTGTCTCTGCTCCCTTCCAGAGCAACTGGTTGACTCGAACGTTGTCTCCGTAGCTGCGGATCGGACGATTGAATCCCTCAATTCCTTGGATTAGGTTCTCCTGGACTCGGTTATACACCTGCCAAGCTGTATTACCAGCATCAGCATCTCGACGAACTCCAAGAAGCTTCTCGGTTGTACGACCAAGATCCTTGAAACGCTTAGGCATTTCTGGACGATAATTGAAGCGACCCTTAATTGCGTATTGAGCATAAGCAACCATTTCCTGCTCGTTCATCTCACGATTCTTGAACTCCTCAATCGTGTTCATAATCTTAGGGAATCGGCCAGAAATCTGTCCAACTTGATCCATAATCTCCGTAAGACGATCGTTAGTGAAACGATGCTTGGTACGGATCGTCTCTGCAGGACCAGATGCAATGATCAATCCATTAGAGCAGACAAAGCGGAAGAAACCAATTGCAAACATAAGACGCTTAGAGCGGTCATGAGAATTGAACATTTCAATGCGAGGAATACCATCACCGCTACGGGTGTTGACATCGTTTTCGTGGACCAACGTCACACGATGCTGAGCAGTAGGGCTCTGATTCTGTGAAGTTGCATTAGTAATCCTCCAGCCATAGTCCTGGACCGTGCTGAGGATGTCTTTAGTGGAGACGAACTGATAGCGGTCGGAAACGTGTCCGGCTGGCTGAGTTGCTCCAATTGCGGGGACGCGCTGAATAGCTTCGTCGATTGTCAGTGTATTGATGTTGTTTGTGTCGTTTTGCATTTTGTTGTGTGTTGATTGTTTATTTACTACCCCTTTAATATCCTATACGAACTAGGACAAGGCAACACATTTTTTACACAAACTAGGATTTTTTTAAAGCAACAAGCTCTTTTAGAGCATCTTCAAAAGAAACAAAACGTATTTCTTCTTGTGGTTTTACTGATTCTGGCTCCAATTCCTTTAAAATATCGGACATTCTCTGTTGTACGGTTTGTCGCAAACGCTGAACTTCCGGATCTCTTTCAACTTTTGCTCCGAAGAACATAATTTCAATTACTGCTTATTGACGTCTGGAGATGCTAAACTTGAACCATATCTTCTCTCAATATATATGAGTCTGTTGTCCAGATTGTCCATTCTTTTATCTAAACCTGCTTCAGTCTGATTAATATGCTTTAAATCTTCTGTAAAAATACTTTGATTGTTTATAATTGTTTCTAGCTTTTGCTGAGTTACTTCAAATCGTTTTTGAGATTCTGCTGCTGTTATTTTTTCGCTTTCTATTTGTTTTTCTACAAAGATTGCAAATTTATCTTGAGTTACGTAATGTTGTCCCATCCATAATGTTGCATATGAAAACATCATAAATGCTACTACCATTACAGCTGGCTTAATAAACATTGTGTACCATTTGTTATTATTACCTACCGAAGAAGGACTATCCAAATGTGTGAACGGATCTAACGGATTACCAAGGGACATATACGGTTATTTATCAATTTTGTGTAAGTTTTTACCCTATATACAGGTTTCCACTAACTTAGCTTCGGCTTCTCTACGTGCAATTAACCCGTCTAAACCCTTACCTTCCCAAATTCTCTTCATTTTTCTGAGTTCATTAGCTATACCTGCATAATTTTTTATTGATACTAAATCTCTTATATTTCTCATTTCTATGCGGCTATCTCCGGACAACGAACTTCCACGATTAAACACCAAAGAAACAAGAGCACCATATGCATTATCGCATAACTGATCAATACCAGGAAAAGCTCTTTCTGTCAATCTAGCAAATTTAGGCCATGTTGTCTGCTCAAAAATTTTAACAGCTTGATCCCATGAAACAACAATGTCTATGTTTTTTATTTGTTTGACGTATGCTCTTCCTGTTTCACCAGTTTTACCAGATGCTTTTTGCACAGCAGATAATTGTTCATTAGATAAGAAGTGAAACATATTGGCCAACTCTGCAGCCGAATAATAACCACAATCAATACCTATACCAAGTGTTAAACCGCTATGTCCTCCTGGCCAGGTAGGATGAGACAGATATTTGTCGTAGTAATCCTTACCACCACCTACTTCATACTCTAAAATTAAATTTAACGCGTCTTGCGAAGGTTGTTTCATTGTATAAAATTGTTTTCTTGAATGTTATAGTCTGGCTCTTTAGCATTCTTTGTTAGATACTCGACAACATTTTCTAGTATGTTAGCATTTTGAGTAGCAACTTGTGTAGTCATACTAGCATTAGAAGAACTACTATATCTGAGATCAACAGCAGCCTGTACACCGAGATACGTAGCAATAATAATACTAAACACTTCCATTACTTTAGAGAAAATAGTTACAAAACCTCCTGCAATAACAGGATCTCTAGGCAATAAAAACAAAATACCGACACTCAAAAAATAAAATGTTCCAAGAATTACAAACGACGAAGCAATAACAAAGAATTTTTTAGAAGCCAAATGGTTTTGATTTTCCATTGCTTCTTTCAAGCTTTCTGGAGTACCTGGAGGAGCCTTTCCGTATTCAAGAAAGGCCGTAGCAGAACGCATTACGGTTTCAAGGGCACCCCACATATATGTATATATTTATTATAATATAGTACCAAGAATAAAACCAACTATAAAAGATACGATTGCTGCAGCCTTTGTAGGATTAGCGTGACACCATTGATACGTATGAGTAATAAGGTTGAACGTCTTTTGTTTTATTATGGGAGCTTCTACTTTTGCAGCAGATAGTTCTTTAGCTAAAGTAGATTCAATGGATGTTGTTATTTCATGTAGGTTGTGCATAAAGTTTAAAGAAAGAATAGTCCGTTAGCTTTTGCGTAAAAATACACACCGATTAGAGCAAGAAGACCTATAATGATAATATTTCTCCACATTAATTCTAGATCCTTTTTATAGATTTGTTGTTGAAGGTGATTAAGGTCAATAACCATTTTGTCCTTCATATCTTTTTGATGTACAAGTTCTTTGTTGTCGATAACTAATTGATCAGCCATACGTTTGTTGTCTTGCACAAATTTAGCTTTTTCGTTACGATCTTTTATCAATTCATCGTATTCAGTTGAACCAATTACTATAACTTTATCGTTTCTATATTGAGGAGGAACAATAATAACTCTTGTTTTTTCTGCGTTTTTAGATTTCTGAACTACTGTTCCAGCTTCGTAAACTGCACTAATTTTAACAGGGTGTTTAGGAGGCTTAATAAATTTTGTAACTTCATTTGAATAAAAATACGCCAGATCTACTCTTTCCTTTGCAAGAGCATCAGTAGTAGCATATACATTTTGACTTACAGCTTCAGATTGTTTTTCGGTATAGTTTGTACAACTCGATGCAAGAAATCCAACCAAAAACAATAAAATATAAAACACGTTTGTTTTGTTCTTCATAAAGCTATTTAGCTAAACAAATTACTTTTTAAACAGTTTGCGTTAAATAAGCTTATGGCTTTATTTGATTTGTTTTTTAAACAAACCGCAGTTCCAACACAAACTCCAGAATCCAACAACATTCCAACTCCGACAGAAACTCCAAAAAGTACTGAAACAGCTACTCCAACTGTTGTTTCTGTAGTAGCTAATACTTCAGAGCACGACGAAAACGCTCGTCTGAGACATTTAGGCTACATTTAATTCTTAGCTAAAGATTCTTTTAGCAAATTATTAACAACTTGATTTACAGGTATATCTTGTTCCAAAGATTGTAGAACAAACAACTCTAATACTTCACGAGGAAACTCACTGATATCTCCTAGATCAACTGTTGTCCAAGGTTTGAGTTCTATGCTTCCATCTTCATGAGGAACAAAATCAAACTTTTGATTTAATTTAAAATTT
>Ga0007828_1000439_pt1 | contig 10638 bp, 7 predicted proteins | sample CryBogCBE16Oct07_FD_71232 | JGI IMG/M metagenome (GOLD analysis project Ga0007828, IMG submission 71232) | Freshwater microbial communities from Crystal Bog, Wisconsin, USA - CBE16Oct07 | ecosystem: Environmental > Aquatic > Freshwater > Lake | place: Crystal Bog, Wisconsin, USA | collected...
GCCATGACTTGCAATAGCATTCATGCGTAATTGTGCTGGCAAACCTTTGAGTTGTTCATCATCAGCCATTTCAACATATGGGTACCAAACGTTGTTTTGTGCCATGATGCTTGCCGCTGTCATTGCACTATCAGCAAACACTGGATTGTCTGCTAATAATACTGATAGTACCTTACCATTACCAGTTGCTGCTAAACTTGCTACTGCACATCCCATAGCAACATCACTATCTAGTGTGCTACGTAATAATACCGCATCTAAATTTAGTTTTGTATCTTTTGCATAATCAGGCAATGCACCTTTAATTGTTTCTATAAAATTCATTTTGTTTTCTCCGCTATCTGTCTATAACCTTCCCAACTAGGATGAATTTTGTCAACTTGCCAACGTGTAGTAGGAATAATAACATCATTAAATTCTTTAGCAATTGTTCTTACATGTTCAACTGCATGAGGTCTACTTTCGTTATTTGGCTCAATCCAAAATACACGACTGGCTTTTACTTTAAGACGAATATCACGTAATTTTTCTTCCGTATTAGCCTTTTCCCAATCATTGGTACTAAGGCTAATTATTACGCTATTCGCTTCAAGTTTATTGTTGCCAAATTTCTTGTCCCAACCATGACTGGTAATACCACCTTGAGCATAAGATACACATTCTGGACGAAACATCTTTGTGCCCACTGCAATACTATCACCAATGATTAGACATTCAATCATCCTAGTGTTGCCCCGCCTACTGTACGGTTACAAGCACATAGTTCACCTGTTTGCAGTGCGTCCAATATACGCAATGTTTCTTCTGGGCTACGACCAACGTTCAAGTTGTTTACAGTAACGTGTTGAATAACGTTTTCTGGGTCAACAATAAATGTTGCACGTAATGCAGCACCTGCTGGTGCATAAAATGCTCCCAACTGCTCAATCAAACTTAACTCACCACGTTGTGTATCAGCAAACTGATTGTGTGTAATGTTCTTTAAATCTGGGTGAGCATTTTGCCAACTGATTTTACAAAACTCATTATCTGTGCTACCTGTTAGTAATACTGCATCACGGTCTGCAAAGTCACCTGTCAATTTATCGTATGCTACGATTTCTGTTGGGCATACAAATGTAAAATCTTTTGGATAGTAAACGATTACTTTCCATTTGCCTTCAAATGATGTTTCATCAATGTCAAAGAATGCATCTTCTGGCTGTCCTGGCTTAACGCCTGTTACTACGAAATGTTCAATTTTATCACCAACTGTTTTCATGTTATCTCCTTTAATGTGTGTGTTTTGAAAACTAAGACAAACAAAATGTTCGTCATGTCTATATTATATATCATTTATAATCCTATTGTCAAGCTATTTTTGATAGTTTTTGCCTAATATATTTTAATCGTCCTTATAGGCAAAATCAATTTACCCATAAAAAAGCCCACCGAAGTGGGCTAGTATTAAACTAATTTAAAATTAGAATCTTACACGTAAACCAGCACCGTAGATTACGCCATTTGTTAGACTAGTTTCTTTGAACTGTCCATAGTTAGCATATACGTCTGTTTTCTTGCTTAATGGTAAGTCATATCCAACTACTGCCTCAGCATAAGTTACATCACTATTGTTATAGTATTTTGTAGTTGCATACTCAGCTAGTACACTACCTTTTCCTGCAGGAATTGCAGTACTAACTTGTGAAGTTTTAGACTTCATAGTTTGGCTATTGTCTTTTGCTTCACCATATGTAGCAAACACTTTTGCAACACCAGCATCATAACTACCACCTAAACCATATGCATCACCTGGCTTTGCAGTTGTGTATAAGTTAGTTTGGAAGCTACCTTGACTGTTGATTTCAGTACGTTGATAGTAAGCAGTTGCTGCAAATGGACCATTAAAGTACAATGCATTACCACCACTATTAGTACCACCATTTGTAGTATTATGTGAACCAATTGCAGTTACATTTAAACCCGCAATAGTTGGTGTTGTATAGCTAACTGCACTATCCCAACCTGTGTCGTTATAGATTGCAGTACTTGGTGGGTTGTTACCGCCAAAGTATGTAGCGTGCCATAATGGGCTATATGTTGAACTATCGCCATATGCGTTAAACAAAATAGTTGGTAAGAAACTTGGAGCCTCTTGACGACCAGCACGTACCGCGCCTAATGTATTGTCTTTAACGCCAACGTATGCACTACGTGTAAACAAGTTTTGTTGAGTAGCACCGCCTTTGACTGCGCCATCGCCCAAATCAATAAAACTAGACACATCAAAGAAAGCACTTAAGCCACCGCCCAAGTCTTCATTGCCTTTGATACCAAAAGCTGATGTAGTCATTCCACCTGATGTGAAACTTGTTGTAGCAGATGATGCACCTGCTGCCTTAGTAGCACTAATGCCACCGTCTATAATGCCGTATAAGCTAACGCTGTCGGCTGCCATTGAAGTTACTGCACTTAATGCTAGTAAAGATACTATTGCTAGTTTTTTCATTTATTTTCCTTTATATATAAAATGATTATTGGTGCGCTAGAGGGGAGTCGAACCCACTTAATTAGTGTTTTAGAAGCACCTAGCCCTCCGAGAGCACTAACGCAAATATTACTTATTATATATCATTTGCGCTAAGTATGTCAATAAATCTTGGGAACTTTGGGTATAATTGTTTTAGTACTGTCATATTTCTGGTAATAAATACTGAGTAATGAAGCCCACCATCGCATTATTCATCCACGACCCCAAGTGTTCCGTCCAATCTGGAAACGGAATTATGAAGGCTTTGGGTGAATTTTATAACTTCAAATTATTCAGTAAAAACGTAGTAGAATACAACTTTTTCCAAGATGTTGATATGGTTGCAGTTCCGGGAGGGTTTGGGGATAGTGATAGTTACGATAATTTATTAAAACATAATGCCAAATCAATTAGAAAATTTGTACACAATGGTGGTAGGTATCTTGGAATATGTATGGGCGCATATTGGGCTGGTCATCACTACTTTAATCTTTTAGATGGAGTAGATGCAGTACAGTATATAAAACAACCCAATACTGATACTAGACGCCCACATGCTAAAGCAGTAAATATAGTTTGGGAAGGTACTAGAGACAAAATGTTTTTCTATGATGGTTGTGCTTTAGTAGGAGATCATAGAAAATTTAAAACCATTGCTACATATGCAAATGGTGATAGCATGGCAATCATGCAAAACAGAATAGGTTTAATAGGATGTCATCCTGAAAGTCAGGATTTTTGGTATGATAGTTATAGCTATCTAAGAGGTAAGTACCATCATGGTAGACATCATCAATTATTGTTAGAATTTACTAACAAACTAATGAAACAATAATTATCTACGTTCTTTTTTAGCAGGTTCAGTAGATTCAGACTTATCAGCTTCTTGTACTATAGGTGCAGGTTCAACATACTTATCCCACACTATATTACCATAGTTCCATCCAAAGACTGTAAAAAATCCCACTACAACTGACCCGATTGTTAATTCTAATATTCCCACAATTACCTTATATATTTAAAGTGTAGAGTTATTCTGTTACGAGGAAACTCTACGAAACCCTAAGCAGTGTTTAGGCTGCTAAAGCAAAAATTTCGTCATTTGCATTTACGTTTTTTGTTTCTTCGACCGGGTTACCCCAATCCTAACGGTTTTCACATTACCGAGTTGCCGTCTCCACTATCTAACCCTGTCGAAACCATGGCAGGCCCATCAACAAGAAACTTTGGAATATACGGACAGTGGATCATACTAACAACATTACCATTTTCATCACGGTTTACGATTGTTTCGTAATCTTTGATTTCATAGTATGTTCCTTTGTCGATCAACTCTTTATCATTATTCATAAATTTCCTCTTGGTGGACCTGGCGGGAGTCGAACCCGCGTCCAGAATTCCTTCGCTTTGAAGGGATTACAACTATGCATATATTATGCACTAGTATTTATATTGTGTAAAGTGTTTTGGCTTTATAAGTAAGGAGTATCAAATTCAAGTGTTATTGATAAACATAATATCCAGCGTTTTCTACACCTACACCTAATGTTTTTCCATCTAGTGATAATTGGACCGGAACTCCAAATAATTGTCCGCTAACAGCCATAGCTGATGTTGGATTTATTTTTCCGGTTTGAGTCCATGTAGATCCCTGTCTAGTAAAAGTAAACACAGCGCCTGCATTATTACCGCCTCCATTATCGTAGACACCAGTCACGGCTAGTACATTTCCATTACTACTAAATGATGCAGCATAACCAAAATATACACCCACTGTACCTGCAGTATATCCAGTTGGATTAATTGTTGCTTGTAAACTCCATGAAAGACCACTACCAGTATATATGTATACTACACCTATATTTCCATTGGCAGTATAATTTCCTACTGCTATAGTAGATCCATCAGGGCTAATTGCAAGAGGAGTTCCCAAAGTAGAAACAACTGCATTTGACCAACTAGAACCAGATCCAGAAAAAACATATGTAGTGTTATTTGCAGCACCTGCTATCCATGTTGTACCGGAATTAGATATACCATTATTACCACCCGGAGCAGAAAATGTACCTGCTGCTTTGCCTCCCGGACATCCAATATGTGCTTGTTGTGTCCATGTTGTGCCTGATACTGTGAAAACGTAGAATGCACCTAAATACGCTCCGGTTGGGTCAGTATAAGCATCTGTTAATGAATATCCTATAAACATTGTACCACTATAGTTAACCATAACTATACCATATCCTGGAGTTAATGATGGGTTTGGTGATTGCACCCAACCTGAAGGATAAAATGCACTACGTGTTAATGATCCACTAGTATTCCAAATAGTATATCCACCGGGATTACCGCTGACTGTGGCTTCTAAAAAAGAAGTACCGTCACCTGATATTTGAGCTGCTATACAATATATGCTATAAGTAGTATATGGATTAGTTGACCAAACAACTGTTCCATTCGTAAGATTTAAATATTTAACTGCATTATTTTGAACAACTTGAGCTCCTACAGCTTGTACTGCGTACATTCCATATTGAATATTTTTATCTGCAAATATATTAGAGTAGTACGGGAATGAAACATTATAATTTCCACTAGCCCCGGGAGGAGCATAAGCAACAAATGAGACAGTATACGTTTTAGAAACATAATTTTCTTTAGTTACTACTACTGTAAAACTTGTTGACCCTGTTGAAATGGCTACTGTAGTAGAAGATGCTGAATTTACACTTACACCATTAACAGTTATAGTTGCATTATAAGGTACTGCAGCAACAGGTGTAACATTTAATGATCCTGATCCTATAGTACCTAGACTAATACTAGTACTAGGTGAACTAAATGATTGACTAGTAATACCACTAAATGATAAAGATGATAATCCATCATTTACACTCACACCGTGAAAACTGTTCATTGAAATATTTGCAGTACCTAACCCTGCATCTTGCGCTAGTGTTAGTAAATCTATTTTTGAATTTGCAGTACCGTAAAATTCTTCTTCAATAGATTGACCTAATACACTTCCGCCTATACTAATTTTTCCTGTTGGATTCAATGTCATGTTAATAATCCTGTACATTAGTGTATGGGTACTGGCGTGTTACTATAACTTGAGGTGGTATTAATGTTCCATTTGCAGTAACCGCAGCACTTTGTGTGCCCCATATAATTCTAACCGCACCACCAGTGCCACCTTGTCTTCCGCCACCACCGCCACCATACGTTCCGCCACCTTGACCATTAATAGTCCCGCCATTGCCGCCAGGATAGTTACTATTAGAACTTGATGTATATGTACTTACTGGCCCTGCTGCACCAGCTGTACCACTAACTGATGTTGAATAAGGTTGTAGTGTCATGTTACCACCATTACCACCTTGATTAAATTGCCCGGTACTGCCTGCAGAACCAGCAGAACCAGTTGAGCTTCCACCACCGCCGGCTCCGGCGCCAACCCCACATGTGGATGATCCTGCAGAACCAACATGTGAAATGTATATGGTATAAGGATATCCTGTGGTTTTAAATTGAGTAAGTGCACCGCAAGTAGCTTGAGCACCATTACCTCCACTACCATTATACCCTGCAGCACCCCCGCCACCACCGGCGCCGATTGCAATAGTAGTACATGCAGCAGTTCCTAAACTATTTGTATGTGAGGCACCACCACTACCTCCACTAAAAGATGTTCCTCCGCTTCCACCGCCACCTGAGCCACCACCTGAGCCACCACCTGTTACAGTAACGGTAATCCCAGTACCGGCAATTGCAGTAGATGCTGTACCGGCACCGCCCCCTGACGCAGAAATTACAGTAGTAGAACAATAAGATAGTGTAGATGTTCCTCCTGCCGTACCATTACTAGCGAATGCATTAATACCGGAATACTTGTCTGCACCTGCAGAACCACCTGCACCTGCAGTAACTGTAAAACTAGTAACACTTAATGGAATAGAAAAATTAGAAATATAACTTAATCCGCCACCGCCACCACCAGATCCGGTTGTAACACTTGCAGCCCAATTAGAGGCATGCATTGCATATGCACCGCCGCCGCCACCTCCACCTCCACCAATAGCAACTGCACTTATGTTAGTTACTGATGTTGGTACTGCCCATGGACCGCTGCCACCATTTGTTTGAGTAGTTTGACTCGGTTTAACACTTATAAAAATAGGTGATGTTGCAGTTGCAGTTTGACCAACAACATCTGTTATCGTAAATGAGAAATTAGTCGGTGTATAATATCCTGTCTGTGTAGATGTTTTTGCAGTCCATGCACTTTCAGTATTAGGTGTTCCGCTTATTGTCGCAGTTCCTCCACTACCCGCAGAAAATGTTAAACTAGTGAATACCGCACTTAACGCAGTACTTGAATATGTGATAGGTGCTAATCCACCTGTGTATGTTGGTACAATACCAGCTAAATTAGTTAAAGATACATTATTAGCAAGGTTATATGCAGCATATGTTGAAGGTATATTATTGGTAGCTATTAGTGTTTGTACTGCTTGAATAGTTATTGTAGAATTACTATACGATTGCGTATATGGACTAACTGTTTGATCAGTTACCTTAAGCGTAAATGTTACACCTGACGTATACGGGGCAATCGCTACACTTCCACCATTAATTGTAATTGCACCAGTTGATGTGTTCAATGTAAATGCACTTGGTAATGTAGTACTACTATATGTTAGTGTACCAGAACCACCGGTTACAGTAAATGGGTATGCACTTGTTGCAGAATTAGCAAATGTGGTTGCAGTAGTTGCACCGCTATTATAAGTTATATAGATATTTTTAGGTGTTACTACTAATTGAGGTACTGCAACTAAATTAAACGATGTTGATAAGTATAAAGTGGTAGTAGGATCAGTTATAGTTACATTATAAGCCTGTTGAGTTGTTATTAAACTTGATGTAATTCCTGAACTTGTTAATAGACCAGTAGAACTTAATGATAATCCTGCAGGTAGATTGGTTGCAGTATATCCTAATGTTCCGAATCCACCTGTAACTGAAGCTGCTGGCCCAAACGGTCTTACTCCAGTACTACCTAATATTTGTGTTCCCCCTGAACCTGCAAAAGTACTGGTTGTAGTACCGGTATAATACATAACGATATTTACAGGAGTTGCATGTATTGCTTGTACTACATTATTAAAATAGTAGTTTGGAGTTGTATAACTTTGTTGAGTAGATGAACTATCTTTTACTGTGATAGAATATGGAGTTTGTAAAAATCCTGCAATAGGTACAGGGGTAGTCACACTTAGTGCACCAGTACTACTATCAATTGATATATTAGTAGACAATGTGGTATTTAAACTATATATTAGTGGAGGTGTTCCTCCACTACCTGTTACCGGAGTAACTGTTGATTGATTTGGTGCAAAAGATGTTGCACTGGTAGTTCCATATGGATATACCAAATATAAAAATGCATATGGATTATTTGTAGTTACTGTCATTAATGGAACTGCTCGCACAGTAAAACTTGTTGCCAATGAGATACCACTAGTAGAATCAGTTATTGTTACATTATATGTTTGAGCAGTTGTTAATCCACTTACAGTAACACCCGTAGTACTCAACACACCAGTTGCACTCATTGATAATCCTGATGGTAATGGTGTACCAGCACTTACTGTATAATTTAATGTACCTGCACCACCAGAAACACCAGTAAATGCATTTGTGCCATTAAAGAACGTACTAGTTGTAGTTCCTGTATATGTCATAATTATATTCACAGGAGTTGCTTGTATTGCTTGTATTGCACTATAGTGAACTACGTTATTATTCACTGCTAAAGGAGTGCTTGTACTATCTGTAACATTCATATAAAATATAGATCCCGATCCACTAATAGCAGATACTGTTTGACTACCACCCGCAAGTGTTATTGCACCTGTACTACTGTTTAATAAAAATACGCTAGGCAATGATGTACTTGTATAAGTATAAGGACTCGTGCCATAGCTCGGTACAACTGGATTAAAACTTGTTTGTCCGTTAGAAAATATAGTTGCTGTAGCTGATCCATATGAATATATTACATATATAGTGGATACAACAGTTGTTAATTGAGGTACTGCTTGAATAGTAAACGGTTGTACTAGATTTATAGATGTAGTTGGATCAGTTATTGTTAAATTATATGATACTGGTGAACTATATGTTGATACTGTAACTCCGCCGGACATTGATAATAATCCGGTTATTGTATTAAATTGTAAACCTGTACCCAATGCAGGACTTATTGCATATGTTAATGTTCCCAAGCCACCTGTTACTGAGGTAGCCGGATATACACCTGTACTACCTGTAACAGTTGAATTTCCACCAGTACTAAACAATGATGATGTGGTTGCTGGAGGTGTGTATAACATAATTATATTATGTGGTGTGATGTTTATAGCCTGTACTGCTTGCACATGGCAAGTTGTAGCAGCTAATGTAAACGGAAATTGCCCAGGTGTACTATCTGTTGCTGAAATTGCAAATGAAATCAAGCTAGTAAAATTAGATACCGGTACAGATCCAGTAGTTAATGTAACTGCACCTGTACTAGAATTTAAACTTAATCCAGTTGGCATATTACTACTTGCATACGTATATGGTGGAGTACCATGACTTATTGTAATTGGGTTGGCACTTGCTTGATTATTAACAAATGATGTAGAATTAACTGCATTATATGCATATAGTAAATAAATTGTTTGTGTTGTAGTTGTCATTGCTGCAACTGCTTGTATATTAACACCGGTAGTATAACTAAATGTAGTTGTACTATCAGTTACAGTTAAATTATATGTTATACCAGGACTTACTAATGATGTAATTGTAACTGTAGTAATACTAAGTGTAGCACCTGCTAATAAAGTTAATCCTGATGGCAACGCTGGACTTATAGTATAGCTATATGTACCTAAACCACCTGACACATTGGCTACTAAACTTTGATTACCTGTGGTCGCAGCATTATTAAACCAAAATGTTGTTGTAGTTGTATTACCATAAGTATATACTAGAATGACATTCTTGGTAGTTAGTGTCAGTAATTGAACTGCTTGAATATACAATGCAGTATTGGTATACGACATATTTGTAGCAGTTGTACTATCTGTTACTGTCATATTATAACCAGTATTTGTCGTAATTCCTGTATTAACTGCACCACTATTAATAGTAAGTGCGCCTGTACTTGAAGTTATTGAAAATTGATTTGGCAAATTAGTACTAGTGAATGTATACGGTGTAGTACCACCTGTCACTGTTAATGGAGTAGCAGTTGATGTAATTGTGGTTTGATTAGTTGAAAATCCAATCAATGTAGTAGAGCCAGAATTGTATACTGCGTATATTGGAGTTTTTATTGTAACCCCAAATATTTGTACTGCTTGAAGTTGAAATGATGTTGCTAAAATAAATCCTGATGCAGAATCTGTAATATTAACTGTATAAGTTTGTGCTGAACTTAATGCACTTACTGTTACTGTTGTATTTGCAGTTACCAAACCACTAGTGGTATTAAAAACCATTCCAGTGGGAAGTGCAGGAGTTATTGAATAACTCAATGTACCATATCCCCCTGATACACTAAGAAATGATTTTACACCGGTAGTTCCTGCTACAGTGCTTGTTCCACCACCGTAAAAGGTAGTAGTAGTTGTAGCACCTGATGTGTAAACTAACAACATATTGTTAGGAGTTGCAGTTACTGCTTGCACTGCCCTAATTACAAATGAAGCGTTAGTATATGTTAAAGCTCCAGGTGTACTATCTGCCATTGATATGTTAAACCCTGCAGGGCTAACAAAATTTGCCACAGTTGCAGTTCCGCCTGTAATTGTAATAGAGCCTGTGGTAGAATTAAGTGTTAGTCCTGTAGGTAAATTAGTACTTGTAAAGTTATAGGGTGTTGTACCACCTGTAATTGTTACTGGATTATAAGAAGTAAATGATGTAGTTTGATTTTTAGAGAACAATGTTGATGTTGTAGCTCCAAAAGAGTATATTATATACATAACAAGATAATTTACCACTGTGTTTAATTGTGATACTGCTTGTAAAGTAAATGACGTTGTATAATTAAATGTAGTTGTTGGGTTACTTATGACAAC
>Ga0007828_1000441_pt1 | contig 10595 bp, 12 predicted proteins | sample CryBogCBE16Oct07_FD_71232 | JGI IMG/M metagenome (GOLD analysis project Ga0007828, IMG submission 71232) | Freshwater microbial communities from Crystal Bog, Wisconsin, USA - CBE16Oct07 | ecosystem: Environmental > Aquatic > Freshwater > Lake | place: Crystal Bog, Wisconsin, USA | collected...
ATTCCGTATTGGTATAAGTGTTACGGTAGTTGGTCGTAAACATACGCAGGGCATCCACGCAAGCCCAAAAATTCCACCCCATATCCGTGGCGTGTTTTTCGGCCTTTTCGGGATCTTCCTCCCCGCCTGTAATCTTGAGCCAGAACTCAAGTGGGGTGTAGCTACGTTTAATGCAAAGCTCACCCAAGTTCGTGAGGTCTGCATACGTTTTATCTGGAATTAGTACATTAGAGTTATGGAAACTCTTGGTTGGCCATCCATCACGATCTTCTGCAATCTCAAATCCCTTTCCGTAAAGGGTCATCTCTTCAACATCAAGCTCGACGTTGTAGTTATAGGATGTCCAAGAACGAAGCATCCTATCAAATCCAATACTGATAATGTTACTCCAGATTTCTTTTTCAGTAGGATTACCAACCTTTGTGGTAATGTTTGCGGCAGTATTCCTTTCCATAACCATGTCCACAAAACTGGACTTCTGGTTATCCACAATGAACTTCATTTGACGGAATGGAACATTACTTTGTCCCTGCAACTGCCTTGACGCTACCTGACTATAATCAGTAGGAGGAAAACCTTTGTAGCATTTGTAGATACGCCCCCACTTGCGTTCACGACCAGCGTTGTCTAGTCGTAGGTTCCAGCAAATTGTAAAAGCATCGTTTGCCGCTTGAACACGGCTTGTTGGGGCTACACCATTTGAATTAACTGTATTGAAACCCCATGAAGAAACACCTTCACGATTAACGATCTTTTTTGTTTTAGCCATTACCGAGTGATATTATTGAGTGCTTCTCTACGTTTTTGACAGGCTGGACAATTTTTTGCCCGTGTTTCTAATTGGGCATTGATGCCAAATGTAGAAGCAACCTTATCTCCAAGATTTGCAAACTTGTGGATTACGTTTGCAACAGCATCTCCAGCTTCCTGCCAGCAATACTGTCCAGCAATACGTTTACAAATTTGTTGCTCAATCAAATATTCTAAATTCTCTGGTATGGCAACATTCTTATTTGCCATGTCTGATTTGACCTTTTGGACAAACTGCCTTCCAAAAGTCAGATCCATTCCATTTACACGATAGGTGTTACCTTTATCGTCGCTATATTGATACCACAGGCCACCGGGAATGGCATCGTTTGGGTTTTTCAATCTCATGTGAACCTAATGCTTGCCGACATTTATAAAATAAGTCAAACTTTTATTCTGCATGGAATACAATGGACTGATCTTGGAACCACCCAAAGACACAACTTACGGGCTTTCTATATTTGAGAATGTTCCACAATTCATCCGTGAGCTTACGGCTTATCGCTTGACTCGCGGAGAGTTTGGAAGGCGTGACAGGATCAAAAGGGGTATCCGACTAGAGGATACAGACCTCAAAAACCCTGCACAGCATATGGTCAACTGCTTTCAGTTGATTTATGGCAACGATGTTTTACTTCATTCACAAGGAATCGCCAATAATTACGCATTAGACATCATTGATTTGTTCTGTAATGAGAACGATTGGGGTATTGCGGGTTGTGCAAGTAGTGGAAAGACCTTCTCTGTTGCGGCTTGCATCGTTATTGATTGGCTTTGTGCCCCTGATTGCACATCAACTTACGTTGCCAGCACATCTTTGGATGCATCTGAAGACCGTCTTTGGGGTAAAGTTTGTACGCTTTACCGAATTGCGATGCGTAATCTACAGGCTCAATACGGCAAAGATACCAGCATTGGTAACCTTGTTGAGTACCGCAGGATGATTGTTTTTGAGTCTATTGACACAAAAGATGCCGAGCGTGACTATACAAATGCCATTAAAGCCCTTGCTTTTCCCCGTGGAGGAGAAGGAAAGCGTTCTGTAGAGAATACACGGGGACGTAAAAATGCCAGAATGCGGCTATTTTTGGATGAGTTGGCTGAAATGGATCTTTATGCTTTGGACACAAGGGTAAACCTTGGTGCAAATCCTGATTTTATCTTTGGAGGAATGGCAAACCCCTCAAATACTGCCAACAATCCCCACACAGAGTTGTGTCAACCGGATCATCCTTTGGAATGGGACTCCGTTGATAGGTACACCCATAAATGGAAGACCAGAACTGGTGTTGCCTTGCATCTTTCTGGAGAAGATAGCCCAAACTTTAAGAAACCAGATGCCGAAATACCTCCATTTGATAGGTTTTTGACAATTCAGGGAGAAGCGGCAACGCTAAAACGATGCTATGGCAATAAAAATGCCCTAGAATATTGGCGAAATGTCTATGGTTGGTGGCCTGATACTTCTGTTGAGCTTACAATTTTTTCAAAACAGTTCATTCAAGCCTGTGATATTGCTTGGGAACCTATTTGGAGCGATAGAACAAAGGTAGTTTGTGGATTTGACCCTGCATTTACGGCTGGAGGAGACCGTTGTGCCGCTACTTTTTGCCGTTTTGGGCCAAATGATACTGGTAGAAGGGTTGGTTTTTACCTTGGAACCAAAGAATATCAGACTTCCGTAGGGGATGTTTTTGAAGAAAGCATTGCCATGCAAGTTGTTAAAGACTGCTTGGAGTATGGGGTTCACCCAAGGGACTTTGGTTTGGATATTTCCGGTGATGGCGGCAAAATGCTACGGGCAATCATCATTGAATGGGGAAAATTCCATCCAGAGGCAATGTTCATTACCCCTATTTCTTCTATGGGGATGCCTACAGAACGGAAAATCAGCAATTTGGATAAGCGTACTGCCAAAGAAGCATACGATAGACGAGTTACAGAGTCTTGGTTCCAAGTTCATACTGCAATGTCAACGCAAAGTCTGGTTGGCATTGATGTTGAAAAGCATTCTGCATTGGTAAGCGAACTTTGCAGTAGGCTTTATTTCCACAAGGGACGAAAAGTTGCCGTAGAAAAGAAGCTGGACATGAAACAACGTATCAAGAAGTCGCCCGATTTGGCTGACTCTTTGACGTATGCTGTTGAGATGCTCCGAAGGGCAGGGCTTGAGTTTACTTTTGCTGATCAGACCGAAGAATCCCTAGACATCCTAGAAATCAGAGATTGGGAAGATCGACTTATCCATAGCAAACACAACGCTGAAGAGCAGATTGAGAATGATGAATGGGGTTATGGTGGAAGTGGTTGCGACGAAGATGGATTTTAGGGGTTGACGTATTTGGATTCTAGTGGCATATTTTCAAAATCTGAATGATTGCGCCATTCTGATAAACAGATTTCCCTCCCCAAATAAAGGGCCGTCAGGTGGCGCATCACTTGGCGGCCCTTGCCCGTTATAGCAAGTGAGGGTGGGTGTGAATGCGTACCACATGACCCAAGAACAACGGCTTTGGAGAATCAAAACTCCTTACCCGATGAGAAGGAGAAGAAACACTCTGCTTGCAGATTTTCGGTGAGCAGAAGTTTCTTTTCTTTTCTGACAGGCTTTCCTGCTTATGAAGTGGGGGGATAAGGGGGGGATTTCCTTTAATCTTTTGCTTTTCTTTAGTCTTGGGATTCGATTGACTTGTTATTGAATGCACGTCATACTTTATTATTAATTATGGCTAGGTTCTCCCCTCAAGAATTTCGCAACGGTTCAATGATTCCTTCTGTCCTCCAAGGAAGGATAGATTCTTCTGTTTCTAGCCTTATTAAAGGGACAGATTCTACCCCATATGGTGGTGGTCAGTATAAAAGGAAGCCAAGTTTCCTGATGTGTCCCCCTAAATACTTGTCCACGGCTATCCCGAACAACAAGTTCATGAAGGGTCAAAAAATTGACACCGAACGGGCAATGCGTCAGTACACCAGAATCAAACGATTGATTACTGCCCTTGGAGTTAAAGTCATTGAACTTCCTCCGGTCAAGGGGGCACAGGATCAACACTTTGTTGCCAACCTTGGATTGAGCGTCGATCCATTTATCTTCATTGCGAAGATGAGTGCTGATGGTCGTCAGATTGAAGAAGAGCCGGGACGTAGGTTCTTTGAAAAGATGGGATACACAGTTCTTCAGCCTCCTCATTATTGGGAGGGAGAAGCTGAAACCAAGTACTGGAAAGACAAAACGTATTTTGGCGGTTACGGAAAGTTCTCTGATTGGAGGGCACAGGAATGGATTTCCAAAAAGGCGGGTATTGAAATCATTCCCATGAAGATGGTGAGTGATGATCTTTACCATCTGGATTGTTGCATCCATGTCATTGATCCTGAAAACTTCATGGTTTGCCGTTCTGGTATTGATTCAGAATCCTTCAAGCGTCTTGAAAAACTTGCGAACATCATTGTCGTTCCGAAGGAGATGGAGGCAACTGGTGCTACCAACTTGATACGCATTCCTGATAAAAACATTGTCATCAGTGGTATGTTCCAGCCTGAATACCATCAGTATCGCAAGAGCATGGAATGGATGTTGACTACGATGGACAAGTTCAATAACTCTGTGATCTTTGCTGACATTGATGAGGCAGACAAGAATGGTGCGGACTGTTCCTGCCAAGTCATGCACATCACATTTTAATGAAGAAAGCGTTCCTTAAATTTGTTGGATGGATTGCCTACGTTAACGGGCTTTGCCCTAATTGCCATCGTGAATTAAGTGCTTGCAATGGCTACCCTTGCCACATATGCAATGTCGCAAGTCAATTCAGACCACCGAATCTCTGGCAAAGATTCACAACTACTCTGTAAAAATATGGCAACAAAGAAAAGCGGCATCCACATCAAGGAAAGCCACAAGGGTCGCTTCACGGCGATCAAGAAAAAGACAGGCAAGACCACGGAACAGTTGAAGCATAGCAAGAATCCTGCTGTTCGTAAGATGGCAACATTTGCCCAAAATGCCGCTAAATGGCATCACGGCAAAAAGTCAAAATGACAAAGACAGCAACCACAGCTTCCGCTAAACCAAATGCACATTTGCGTCCTGCTAGGGTCGGATATGGAGTTCGCAAGAAATCCAAACGAAAGCCTAGAAGTAAATAATCCTATGACACCGGAAAACGATGCGGCTGAAATCTGGAGTGATGCGTATCTTCACGGTGTAAATAAATACATCTCCGGTAGCAAAGAACATAAGAGTCAGTTCTGGACTGCTGGAGCGGCATGGTATGCCAAGAATTTAAGGGACGAACAGTTGGATCTTATTAGCTATCTGTATCATCTGTCGGAAAGAATCAAGTTGGTGGAATTGTTGGCAAATATGATGGAGGAAGAAGAAATTTCCTTGCGTGATGCTAGTACTCTGTTAAAGAACCTCGTCGCAGACAGACCACCACAATCTTTGCCGCACCAATCACATGACTAAAAAACCTGTCGGAGCAGTTATTGTTTCCGACCTCCATTGCGGTTCAGTCGTAGGATTGTGGCCTGACAATCATATTACCAGCACCGGAAACAAAATCGGGCTTGGTAACAATCTCCATCAGCGTTGGCTATGGGATTGCTGGCAGGATAAAGATGAAAAGATTAAAAAGTATTTCGGCAAAGATCCATTTGTATTGTTTATTAATGGAGATTGCATTGAGGGTCGCCATCACGGAAGTAGTGAAATTGTTGCGGCGTTGAATCTGGATCATAGTCTTGCGGCTATTGAATGTCTCAAGCCCTTGGCTAAACGAGCATCCAAGATTTACATGACGGCAGGAACTGAATGCCATACGGGAGATTGGGAAAAGATGATTGCCAAAGAAATTGGTGCAGTCTGGCTTGGGGACAAAGGGCTTGTTGAAATCAATGGAACGCTCATTGATATTGCCCATCATATGCCGACCAGTTCTAGGGCATACCTTGAAGCTGGAGCCATGAGTATCAGCATGGGGAATGCCCGTCAGAATTACTCCCGTGTTGGTCACAAAGTTCCTACTGTCTATCTCCGAGGTCACAGGCATACTGGAGGAGTTTTCAATGATGGCAATGGCATCTTCATGGTTAGCCCTGCTTGGCAGTTGTTGACCAGATACGGTCACAAGGTCGTAGGTGATTCCATTTGTCGCCCCGGATTCGGCATCCTTGATTGGAGAGGATGTGAAGAGGGAGAACTTCCAGCAACCAAACTCATACAGTATGCCCCTGAAGAAACAAAACCCATCCGAAGCTGATCTATTATCTTCCATTAGAAATTTAGACAAATGGAAGGAAGTCCTTGGAGAAGAAGAAAAGCTAGGTGAGGATTGGCTTTCTATTGAACAGATTTGCAAGTTGTTGAATAGGAAAACAACACAGGCAAAGATTAAGCTCCGTCAACTGAATGAAGAGGGCAAAGTTGAGATCAAAAAATTTGCCATCTTTTCTCATGGAACCCAAGTGAGAAAAAATTACTACCGATTGATTTTATGAAGTCATATTTGCTTCACATAGACCTCTGGAAAGATTCCTGTTGGTTGGTGTGGCCTGTGACTAGAAAACAAGCAGAGTACTGGTATAGCAAAAAGTTCCCAAATCTTCACAAAGAAGAATTCCATGATCTTGATTCTTCAGCGGCTATTTCAGTAACAGGGGCCGTGAATGTGATTTTCCTTACCAAGTGGCAGAATGATGCGGAATGCTTTGGTATTCTTTCCCATGAATGCATCCACATTGCCAACGCTATCTTGAAGTCGTGTAGAATAAAAGAGGCTGAAGGCGTAGATGAAGGTCTAGCCTATACGGTTGATTTCCTAGTGAGGCATTTTACTGCCGCACTTACGGAAACCAAACTTTAAGCAAATTGGAGAAGATGCCCCTGATGGTGAGCAATGAGTTGGAGGATTGCCTTTCCTTCATTGGTGGCAACGTGTCCGGTTCCATTGCATTTCCAGCAAGGTTCGCCTTGGGCATCGTCGTACCAATCATGGCCTGTTCCACCGCATTCATCACACACCTTTTCAAGTGCATCTTTGTTGAATAGGTTATTCATACCAAAGCCGCTATAAGCGAATTTTTTTTCAAGATCAAGTCTTTTTTCTAAAATAAATGAATACACAAAAAGAATTATTGGATGCGGCAAAAAAGCTGGCAGACATGGGGGAGGATTACAGCGTGATTGTGGGGGATTTGGGGCCTGAAGAGAAACTCTGGTTAAAGCACTACGTTTTAAGATTGCCCGAAGAATTGGCTAGGAAAACGATTTATGGTCGTGCAGTCTGGAATACTCGCCCGACGATTTCTAGGGGCCGTGGAAGGCCAAGAAAGTAATCATTACCGGATGGTGTAAGGGTAGCACAGGAGACTTTGACTCTCCTAGTCATGGTTCAAATCCATGTCCGGTAGCCAATCTTGACATTGGGAGGTAGTCGGGTAGTCTGACTGCCGCTAGAAAACCCCAACCAAAAAACCATATGCCAAGCAAAGAACAACTGATTGAAGAGAACGAGAAGCTCCAAGAGGTCATCGTTTCCATCCACGACACCCTCTCAAGCCTTTTTGAGTACATCAATGATCACATTGATATTGAATTTGATGTTGAGGAAGAAGACGAAGAAAGCGAATGCGACTTCTGCGGTAAGTAATCCTCATCCATAATTTCTCCTGCACCAAAACCTGACAGGTTGAGGTGGGGAATCAGGAGAAAGCTAACCCCATCTGGTCTAACGGCTGGATGGGGTTTTCCTTTTAAAACAAAGAACCCCCTTTGGCACTTGCTCGCTGGCAGAGGTGTGGGGGTAAATTGGAGAATGGCAGACATCCTTATCAGGGATGCAGGGGTCACGATCCTACTGCCATTTCTTCGTGATTGATGACCCCTCTGTTTGAGCATTGTTAAGAGGCTTGAGGGGTTCTATTAAATTGGACTTACCATACAGGTCGCTACACCCAGATATTTCCAGATGCCCCTCTTTGATGGCAAGCAAATACACTTTGCCTCCATCCATGCCTCTTGGCAATAAAAACTTCACCACGGGCCTATAAACTCATTCTAGCCCTATTCCAGATACTTGATCGTATCCCTGTCCATCTCACTCAACCTTGGATCTTGGATTTTCTCCTTCAACATCTCCCCCAACCTCTTCCTCTCCATCCTCAACCCTCCATACCCTCCCGGCTCCTTGCTCACCTCCAACCTCAACTTCAATGCCAAACTACGAAGCAACATAATACTAGGCTTCTTCAAATCCTCCGGTGGGTATCTCAATGTCATTCCACACTTCTTTACATTTACCCCAATCCTATGTCAAGCACTCTTCTATATCCTACAAGGATCTTTCAATAAGGGAAACTCCCCAATAAGGATTTTTTTTCATTAGCCTATGTCGCACACCACCGCCATATACCCCGGTGTTGTACCCCCTCCCCACCACCCGATCGCAGTCCCTATAGGATTCCCCACCGTGGCAAGGGCAAGGCCTTTGTGCTGGGCGGGAGCGCAAGGCATCCCGCTGGAGTGTGCTGTTGGAGTGAGACCTGCTGCTATGCCGGGAGAGTCTCCGCATCTACCACGGTAGCCTTCGCCATTGGCAGGGCATCAATCCCTTCACCAATACCAGGTGTCTTACCTAGAGAGACAATGAATAAGAAAGGATTATTTGCTTGTGGTTCCCTGTCCTTGTAATCGTGTCCCGCCATCCGGTTGTCGACTTCGATTGCCCTAATCTTGTCGACTCCCTTGATCCGCTTCACCGTTCCCTCCTTCCCTTCAGTAACCGTCACTTCCTGAGCTAGATCACTTCCCTCGTGTAGTTCCCCAACCGGAGAACGCAGAGCACGCGCCAGAAAAGCCCTTTTCTCTGCCAGGGACAATGCCTGCTTTTCAAAGGCTCTTTCCCGAAGTTTTCTCACATAGGAAGCGACTCTTTCCTGCTTCAGGAGCTTGCACCCATAACTTCCGTAATCCTCTGATCGTCCCGATTTAAAATTGTAGCCTGCACGTCTAACACTTTCGGCGATGCTTAATTGTTTCAGGACGAAATTGTCGACAAAGCGTTTTTGCTTAGTGGAGAGTGGTCTTGACATAGTGGCGGGAAAATACCGAGGCCGAAAGAACGAGTCAAAGACCTTTTTTGATGAGTATCAATCCGAGAGGAGACTTGCGAATCAAAGGGCAAGTGCGCTTTCGGATTTTCAGTCTTGAACTAAAAGGGATTAAGAAGCAGGAAAGGGGGGCTTGTTCGATGTATCATTGTAACGGGGGGAATTGGAAACCGTCAAGAATAAAGTGATAAGGTGTAGACATAAAATATTCTAAAAGAATGATCAAAAGGGTGACAAAGTTATTGCCTCTAAAACGCTCTAGGATGCTCTGTATCGAGTTTAGGTGACCTTTGTGGTAGACTGTACCCATTGAAATATCCTTTTCGGAACTTTCAAGAATCATGCCAACTCTTTAAAAGGGATGAAAATATTCTTTCTTTTTCTTGTTGCAATCCTTTGCAGATTCTTTTATCCTTTTCCCTGTAATGAAAAACACCATATCCAATACCCTTGTAACCCTCTCCGCTGTCCTTGGCTTCGCTGGCGCAATTTCCGCAATGCTGGCTTTCTTTGTTTGCCCTGCTTTTATGCTCCTTGCTCTTCTCCTTGCAATTATTGCAATGCCTTTCCTTATGATCGGCACGAGCCTCTAATCCACAACCCCAACACCGCCCACCGAAATGACCATCACGAAACCCAAATACCTCCAAATCCCCTCCTATTTTTATTGGGATCACTTTGGGCGCGATCTTGACACGCCGAAAAACTACGGAACTGACGAGCGCGTTGAGATCGACCCCTTTGATTTTGAGGTTTACGAACTGCTCGACGACGCGGCCTACTACTGCGACGAGTTCGGGCCAGACGCCGGAGATGGAGGCAAGCTCAAGCGCGCCGCGCTGGCGCTCATCAAGGCGATCCTCAAGGTGCGCCCAGAGATGGCCAAAGCCACCTCGTGCATGAGGGATCTGGTACGGCAGCGGCCCAACCTCGTCGGCTGAGACACAACCCCAAACGCACCGTTAGCCAAGCGGCTAGGCGCAGGTCCGCAAAACCTGAGAGATTGGTTCAACTCCAATACGGTGCTCCATCCTTAAAAACATGACCGTGACAAAATCTTCCTCCACCGAATACTCGATCCGCTACTACGAGCCGGGTGGCTACGCTATCGGGCTTTCTACGTGGGACGCCCCGATGCCGGACGGAACCCTCTGGCCCCGGCAGCGCAGGACCATCCTGAACAACCGCAGGAGATTCCCGATGGTTATCCCGTGAACTTGTCACCCTATGAGACCCCCCGAACAGTTCCAACTTATCCCAGAAGAAGAAATGCCTTTCAACTTAACCGAAGAGACTATCCAACCAGAAGCACCCAAAGAAACCACCACCACCGAACACCAAGCCGATTTGATACCATGACAACGACAACACAAACAGACGAACGCGCAATAGCCTTGGCAAAGTTCCTCGGCATTGATCCAGATGAAGTCACCCTCTACGGAGGCACATACTACGATCTTACAATCTTTGAAACCCCTGAAGGCGAATATGCTGTAGGCACAGATAATGAGTCCGATCAATCTTGGGATCAGTCTCTTGATTCTTATATTGATAATTGCCTGATGCCAGAGATAAAGGATGAGACGCTACGAAACTACTTCGACTTTGAGAAGTGGAAGCGTGACGCACGATACGATGGTCGCGGACACTCTCTGTCATCATACGATGGAAAC
>Ga0007828_1000450_pt1 | contig 10480 bp, 9 predicted proteins | sample CryBogCBE16Oct07_FD_71232 | JGI IMG/M metagenome (GOLD analysis project Ga0007828, IMG submission 71232) | Freshwater microbial communities from Crystal Bog, Wisconsin, USA - CBE16Oct07 | ecosystem: Environmental > Aquatic > Freshwater > Lake | place: Crystal Bog, Wisconsin, USA | collected...
ATCAAACAAAAAAACTTTTGCTGGAAACGGTGGTGGCGCTGGAGGTTTTTTAACTAATACAGGTTATATTGTATCGCCAGGAACAACATACATAATTACTGTTGGCGCAGGTGGTGTATCTCAAGCTGGATCAGGAAGTATTGCTACAACATCAGCCGGAGCCAATTCAAGTTTTGGTATAGGTAGTGTTGTAACAACCGCTGCTACATCAGGAACAATTACCGCTATAGGTGGTGGCGCTGGATGGTCTGCTTGTGCAACTTTAAATGGAACATATACAGGAGGATCTGGCGGAGGAGGTGGTTGTTCTTCAGGTTATGCTGGTACAGCATGCCAAGGACACGCTGGTGGTTATGGTCGTCCAGGTTTTAATGGTAATGGTGGTGGCGGTGCAGGTTCTGTAGGTAAAAATTCATTATCAAATCAAATGGCCGGTGATGGTGGTACAGGAATATTATCAACAATAACAGGTTTTCCTCAAATTTATGCTGCAGGTGGTGGCGGTGCTGCTGGATCCACCTATGGTGGTACACAAGGTTATGGCGGCTCCAATTCAGCTGGAACAGCATCAAATAGCACCATAGGAAGTGGTAAATTTCCAGGTAATTTTGCTGGATACACTCCTCAACAACAAATATCGGCTACTCCTGGAACAGGTAGTGGAGGCGCAGGACTTACTTCAAATAATTGTAATACTGGTTGTTTTCCTTATTATTCGGGTGGATCAGGTGCTTCAGGCATCGTAGTTATTCGTTATCCATCCTACTTAGCAGCTGCATCTTCAACTACAGGAAATCCATCAGCATACATTTCAGGACCATATCGTGTTTATGTTTGGTTAAATTCAGGTTCAATTACATTCTAAGGTAAAATATGGCTTCAGGAATATTTAATCAACGTCAACAAGTACAAAGTATACTACAAAAATCATGGGCAGCTTGCTCAGTTGCACCTACAAGTGTTACACCTTTTGTTGAGTATCTTGTAGTAGCTGGCGGCGGTGGCGGCGGCGGTGGAGTATCTTGTGGATCAGGTGGCGGAGGCGGTGCTGGCGGTGTGTTAGCAGGATTAACTCCCGTCACAGCAGGTATATCTTACACAGTTACTGTTGGCACAGGAGGCGGTGGAGGTTCAAACGGAGGATCCGGAACTTCAGGCACAGGTAGCAACGGCAACAATTCACAATTTGGTAATAATATAGTCGCAACAGGCGGTGGTGGTGGTGCTGGAATTACCAGAACATCTCCAAGTGGCACTAGTGGAAATAGTGGAGGATCAGGTGGCGGAGCTGCTTGGTATACAACCACTTGTACATTTAATCCTAAAGAACCTAGAGGTGGTCGAGGTATACCTGGTCAAGGAAATGCTGGAGGGGATTATTTACAAAAAGCTGGCGGAGATTACGGTAAAGCAGGTGCTGGTGGCGGAGGAGCAGGACAAGTAGGAAGAAGCAGCGTTTCAGGACTAAATGGTTGTGGTGGCCAAGGTGTTGGATCATACATTTCAGGATCATTAGTAGTATATGGTGGCGGTGGTGGTGGCGCAGGTAATGGTAATTACTATTCAACCGGAGGAGCCGGAGGTGGTGGCGGTGGAGGCCATTGTTGTGGAACTCATGCAGGTACCGCAGGATCCATGAATACTGGTGGAGGCGGAGGGGGTAGTGGTTGTAACACCTCTGGTGCAGGAGGCGGCTCAGGTATTGTAATCATTCGTTATCCATCACAATACAAACTCGCTGCATCAACCACAGGATCACCATCACAAACATCTGCAAATGGATGGACAATATATTCTTGGACTAGTTCAGGTTCAATTACATTCTAGGGCAAAAATATGAGTTTACTTAATCAAGGCGGCGTTTAATCGGCAACATATAGTCCTTTTTATACTCAACCTACACCAACGGTAGAATATCTTGTTGTGGCGGGTGGAGGAGGAACAGGAACTAGTGTTAACAATAATGGTGGTGGCGGAGGTGCCGGTGGCGGTGGTGTTTTAACTGCTTCAGGATATATTGTAAATGTAGGTACAACATATACAATTACTGTTGGCTCTGGAGGCTCCGCTGGCGGTACGAGTACAACAACAATAGGATCAAATGGCGCTAACTCAGTATTTGGTATAGGATCAGTAACAACATCAGCAGCAACATCAGGAACAATTACTGCTGTAGGTGGTGGCGCAGGACCCGGAGCAGGTTATGGTTATCCTAATAGTGGCGGAAGCGGTGGAGGAAATACTGATGGTTGTAAAACTAGTGCAAGAGGCTTAGGCATTTCAGGACAAGGATACAATGGTGGAAGGTCTTGGCAAAATGGTGCTGGTGGCGGCGGTGGCGGTGGTGCTGGAGGTTTAGGTGGTGATGGCTATATTAGTACTAGTTGTGTGGGATATTGTTTAGGCGGTTATGGTGGTACAGGATTAGCAACTACAATTTCAGGTTATCAACAAGTTTTTGGTGGAGGTGGCGCTGGAGGCGGCACATCATATCAATATTCTCAAAATTATTATCCTAAATCTTACGCTCACGGTGGAGCAGGAGGCGGAGGTAATTCTAGTGCAACACCACAAAATCAATGTATGTCTCAGGCTCAATCAGCATGGCCTGGTATTTTAAATACAGGCGGCGGAGCAGGAGCTGCTGCAGCTTCACCGGGAAGTAATGCGTATGCTTATGGTGCAAATGGTGGATCAGGCATCGTTATCTTACGTTACCCATCGACATATGCTCCACCAGCAAACACAATAAATGCAATGGTATCATACGCTGGTAACTATCAAATATATACATGGATTACTTCAGGTTCAATTACATTCTAAGGGAGAATTTAAATAATGGCACATTTTGCAAAAGTAGAAAATGGTATAGTCACACAAGTTATTGTGATTGACCAAGAGACACTAAATTTAGGACATTGGGGTGATCCTTCTCTTTGGATTCAAACATCTTATAACACAAAAGCTAACGTACACTATGCTCCAGATAGCATGACGCCAGATGGTGGTGTTGCTTTACGTGGAAATTTTGCAGGTTTGGGTTACATATACGATAGGGAACATGATGTTTTTTATCCTCCATCACCATTTCCAAGTTGGACTATTTCTGAAGAAACAAATTGGGTTTGGCAACCACCAACACCTACACCAACAGACGGTAAAAATTATAAGTGGAATGAAGACACTAAAACATGGGATATAGTACCAGTTATTACAGCTAACACTTCTTCTAACACATCTAATACAGCAGGTTAAACATGGCTCAATTTTCAGGCATTTGGACTCTAAGTCAACACGCTCAAGCTGTTGCTAGCCAAAATTGGTCAAGTGTTGCGCCAACCACAGTTGAATATTTGGTTGTCGGTGGAGGAGGCGGTGGCGGTGGTACACCAAATAGCGGCAATTCGGTTGGTGGTGGTGGCGCTGGAGGTTTTTCAATGGGATTTGCCGGTGTAACTCCAGGCACACCAATAACAGTAACAGTTGGTTCAGGAGGAAGTGGCGGTTCTTCATCTGGTTCAGCAGGCTCTAAAGGATGTAATTCTTCATTTGGTGGCGCAGTTGCTTATGGTGGCGGCGGCGGTGCAGGAACAACTGCACCAGCAAGCAATGGTGGTTCAGGAGGAGGATCTTCAGGAGCTTGGTATAGATTTCAATTAAATACTACAGGTGTAATTGGTCAAGGTACAGGTGGAGGCGTTGGTTATGGTTCTTGTCCTGCTGGCGCTGGCGGTTCAAGTGGCGGTGGCGGTGGTGCTGGAGCTCCAGGTTTAACTTCTATTAAAAATAATGTTGGCGGTAACGGTGGGTTTGGTATAGCTTCAAACATTAGCGGAACTACAACAATATATGGAGGCGGTGGCGGCGGAGGAATTTATCTTAACTGTAATCAAGCTAGAGGCATGGGCGGCGCCGGCGGTGGAGGTAATGGAGCAAATAATGGAAGTGGTTCTAATGGATGCCAAAATACAGGTGGCGGTGGTGGTGGTGCCGGAGGTTCAGGAGCAGCTTCTGGTGGATCAGGTGGTTCAGGTATCGTATTCATTCGTTATCCGTCAACATACAAATTACCAGTAGCAACTACAGGTTCACCAACATTCACAGTAACAGGTTGCGGCGCTTGGAATGTTTATAAATGGACTTCATCGGGTTCTATCACATTCTAATTAAATAAGACATAAATATCCAATAATAATAATTAGAGGATATTATGGCTGCAGCTTATCAGAACCTTTTACTTGAACAAGGTACCACATTTCTTGTGTCCATAGTTTTGGATGATATCTATGGCGATAACTATAACTTAACTAATTTCTTGGCTACTAGCCAGATGCGTAAGTCATATTATTCATCTAATGGAGCAGTTACATTCTCAACACACATTGATGTGCCTACTGCCACAATCTCTCTTTCTTTACCAGCCAACACAACATCTAATCTAATTCCTGGTCGTTATGTGTATGACACCAAGATTACTGACAACTCAGGCAATGTTGTAAGAGTATTGGAAGGTATCATCGATGTATCTCCATCTGTTTCAAGGTAATCAATGGCAAACATACTAAATCCAACAATTGTTAGTGTCATTAAAGGCACAGGCCAATCAAACTATGTAAGAACAATCTCTTACGGTGGCGGTTGTGGTGGCGGTGGTGTTACTGGTCCATATGTTAATGCTGCTTTCAGTACAGCAAACTCAGCATACAATCAAGCCAATGCTGCTTATTGTTTAGCACAAAGTTCTTACAATTACGCCAATACAATTACTTGTCTTGCTAGAGGACCACAAGGTGCTACAGGTCCAATCGGTGCAACAGGACCAATTGGAGCTACAGGTCATATTGGCGCAACAGGTCGTGGTGCTACTGGAGCCACAGGTGTTCCAGGTGCAACAGGCCAAACTGGTGCCACGGGTTGTGCGGGACCTCAAGGATGTCAAGGTGATATGGGTCCTACAGGCGCTACAGGTCCACAAGGCGCTACAGGACCAGCAGGAACAGCAGCTGCAGCTGGTCAAACATATCAAGTTCAATACAATGTTGCTGGCACTTTAGCTGCCAATTCACATTTCATCTACAATTATACTACAAGTACACTTCATGTAACTGAAATTGATGCTACGATTGATGCTGGAACATTTTAGCTAACGGATAAATTTTCATAAATACCTCAATAAGTTCTCGTCATAATAATAACAACAGGAGAAGTCTCTAATGACAACAAGCACCTCTAATACAAACATCCTGATTAAGCGTTCGTCATCGAGCGCCACACCAGGATCACTAAAGGCCGGTGAATTAGCATATTCATACCTTTCAAACACCTTATTCATTGGTACTCCTGGTGCTGATGGTTACTTAGAGATTGGTGCTTGGTCTAACCTATCATCTAATATCACATCAATAAATGGTTCTACCACATACGGTTCAACCACATCGATTCCAAATATTACCGTTGATAAACACGGTAAGATTATCGATATCACTACATCTACTATCTCCACAAACTTGAATGTTGCTGGTGATTCTGGTACAAATGACAGTATCAACCTAGCCACAGACACTTTGCACATTAACGGTGGTTTTGGTATTGAAACTTCAACTGACGGTGCAAACAATGTTGTAGTTGCAATCAATAATACACAAGTTATCTTTGCCAATACAAACGGCAACCAGATGATTGATGGTAACTTGAACATTTCTGGCAATTTGCTTGTTCAAGGTACAGCAACATACATCGATACACAGAATCTTATCGTAGACGAACCACTCATTTTCTTGGGTGCTAACAATGCATCTGATGTTGTTGATATCGGTTTCGTTGGTCAATACAACAACGGTATGGCTAATGTCTGGACTGGTTTGGTTAGGCATGCTGGTAGTTCTGGTGATAAAAACTATTACCTGTTCAATAACTACTCAGGTAATCCAGAAGATGGTAACTTTGATATTGCTGTTGGTTGCAGTTCTTATGCCAATCTACAAGCAGGTCAAATAACAGTAACATACGGTTCAGTATTGAAAGATACAGGATGCTATGCAGTATCTTTTGGTTATAATGCTGGCAATTGTCAGTTATCTAATGCTGTTGCGATTGGTTATGAAGCTGGTCAAACTCAAGCATGGGATGCAGTTGCCGTTGGTAGAAGTGCTGGTCAAACAAATCAGTCTCATTATGCTGTTGCTATTGGTAGAAGTGCTGGTGCATTATGCCAAGGCTATAAAACAGTCGCTATTGGTCGTTACGCTGGTGAAACTAATCAACAATACGAAGCAGTGGCAATTGGTACTCAAGCAGGTCAAACTTCTCAAAGCGACCAATCAGTAGCAATTGGTGCTTTTTCTGGTGCAACATGTCAAGGTTATAAATCAATTGCTTTAGGTGCTGGTGCTGGTCATTCAAGTCAAGGTTACTTGTCAGTTGCTATTGGTGCAAATACAGCCAATGTATCTCAAGGACATTCTTCTGTTGCAATAGGCCATGCAGCTGCAGCGTTCTGTCAAGGAAATGATGCAATCGCTTTAGGTGTTGCTGCTGGTCACTATTCTCAACAAAATGGTGCAATCGCTATTGGTAACAGAGCTGGTTACGGATGTTGCTATTCACAAGGTTATAACTCAATTGCTATCGGTTCTCATGCTGGATACTGTTACACAGCAACAAATTCTATCATATTGAATGCTTCAGGTTGTACTTTAAATTCTACTGAAGCCGGTTTCTATGTTGATCCAATTCGTGCTAACAATGCTGTAGGTGGTAATGTTACCACATACAATACGACAACAAAAGAACTTGTTTATACTAATGTTAAAGTTAATAACAACGGTATTACATTGGCTAACGGTACAAGTATTACTGATACCGCTGGTTCTGCTAACGTCTTTATCAAGTTCTTACAACAAGCAAATACAGCAACACAAACTGGTAATATTGCTTACTACGATACTGTAACTGGCGAATTGGTATACGGTTCACTTGCCGGATTGTCACCAGATAAGATTCAAGCTGGTTCATACATTTGGCAAGTAGATGGTTCTAATGGTCGTTTATATTCCGACCAAGGCACAGAGATTGCTGATTCAGCAACTAATGTTCTTATTGGCCAAGGTTTAGATTTAACTAATTCAAATGAATATAGAGTTGCTGTTGGTTATAATGCCGCTTCTTGTGGCCAACATGCATATTCAGTTGCAATTGGTACTTGTGCCGGTAAAACAACTCAACACGCCAATTCAGTTGCAATTGGTACTTGTGCTGCTTCAGCAAATCAATCTTGGGCTTCAGTTGGTATTGGTTATAATGCCGCACAAAGTGGTCAGTTACAGTACGCTGTTGCCGTTGGTGCTCATGCAGGTGGTTGTACTCAAGGATATCAATCTGTTGCTGTTGGTTATTATGCTGGTAAAAATAATCAAAAATCTTATGCTGTATCAGTTGGTGTTTCCGCTGGACAAACTTGCCAATCATGCAGCGCTGTTGCTATAGGTCAAAATGCTGGTTATTGTAACCAAGGTAACAAAACGGTTGCTGTTGGTGCTTGTGCTGGTAATTGCCATCAAAGCAATTTTGCAGTTGCTCTTGGTTATAATGCAGGTAAAGATTCTCAACACACTGCTGCAGTTGCTCTAGGTCATGCTGCTGGTGAATACACTCAAGGTGATGACGGTATTACAATTGGTAGAGGTGCTGGTAGATATTACCAAAGTGCCAATGCTATTGCAATCGGTACAAACGCTGGTTATGGTGTTGCATGTACTTGTACTGGTCAAGGTACTGGAGCTATTGCAATTGGTGCTCGTGCAGGTTATGGCGCTTGTTGCACACAAGGTTCATACGCAGTTGCAATTGGATATTACGCTGGATACACCAAAGCAGCCACAGGATCTATCATATTGAACGCTTCTGGTTCCGATTTGAGTACTGAAAATGCTGGTTTCTATGTGTCTTCTACTCGTTATGAAGAATCAGCAAATGCAACATTCGATGGTATTGCCTTCTATAATGCAAGTACCAAAGAGTTCAGTTACTCATACACACTAGACGGTGGAGAGTTCTAAAAGAGATACATATATATTATTTTAATTATAGGAGTGTGAAATGAGTCAAGAAAAATATTTGAATAATTATGTGGAGATATTAAAAACCACATTGAATGACCAAGTCACCCGTAATCTCCAGTTACAGGCAACAGCCAAAACACAAACGGAGATTATAGGTGATTTGAATACACAATTGGGTGAAGTGTCAAATCAAATTCAAACTGCTAATGCTGAGTTACAAGCCACAGCATCACAGAGAGAACAAGATTTGACCAAACAAATTGAAACTTTGAAAAGTCAAGTTGCTCAAGCCAATGCCTCAAAGCAAACTGATAATGGTAATTTGAGAAATACAATTGGTGAATTGACTAAGAGAGTTGCTGACCTTCAAGCTAGTAACAATGATTTGACTGGTAGATTAAATCAATCTGACAAACTTGTTAATGATTTGAAAGTAGAAGTCTCTAGTTTAGAAAAGGAAGTAAACAATATGGAATCTTTAAAGAACCAATTGATTGCTACCCAAAACATGGTGAGAGACAGAGACTCAACAATTAATGATTTAAGTTCTCAGATTGATGCCTTAAAGACTGCTCCTACTCCTGTGAAACGAACAAAGAAAGCTAGTGTAGAAACATCAACACTAGAAACAGTAACAGAAGACGGCGGGACTTTTTAAATAAATGGCATCCAATACAGTAATACAGGTTAAAAAATCCGGCGTAACAGGTAACACACCAGTTTCTTTGAACTACGGTGAGTTGGCCTTAAATTGGGCTGATGGTAAACTGTATTACAAGAATGGTGTTGGCATCAAGGCCATTTATAATCAAAAAACATTCTCCACAATCAATGCTAATAATACCCTTATTCTAGCGGGTAATTATGCTGATACACTAAACTTTGTTGGCAACAATGGCATTACTATAACTGGTAATGCCATCAATAGCCAAATCTCAATTGGCTTCAATTCTGCAATGGTTGTTGGTGCCACAGGCGCTACAGGACCACAAGGCGCTACAGGTTGTGTTGGTGCTACAGGTCCTATGGGACCAACAGGAGGATGTGGACCAACTGGTGCCACAGGTCCTCAGGGTCCTCAAGGTTGTATAGGTGCAACTGGACCAGCGGGCACATCAGGTAATTATTTTGGTGCCATTGCTGCAGCTGGTTACGATGATATTGTTGCCAGTTCATCCAACACAACACTAACTTTTAATGCACAACTAGGTTTGGCCATTGGTACAGACCCAGCAAATTCAACAGTGTATTTTGCCACAGATTTAATTGGTGCAGCCAATGTTATTCTAGATTATGGTCAAGTCACGGATACAATAGGTGTCATCACATTTGATTATGGATACGTATCATAAATAGAATAAGTTACATTTAAAAGAGTAAACAAATATGTCAACAAGAGTTCAATGGAGAAGGGGTAATACAGCACAGACAGCGGCCTTTACAGGTGCTGCCGGTGAAATTACTGTTGATACGGATCAAAATGTTGTAGTTGTACACGACAATGTTACTGCCGGTGGTTGGCCAGCACCAACACTCACCTTCACACAAGGAGCTTTTGACAAAGCCAATGCAGCCAATTCTTTAGCGCAACATGCTTATGATGCTGCAAATTCTGCCGGTTCTAATGATACTGTTGTTGCTTCTTACAATCACGCTAATGGTGCTTTTGATAAAGCTAATTCTGCCAATGTTCTAGCACAACAAGCCTATGATTCTGGTAATTCAACTCTTACTTTTGCAACCGCAGGATTCAACAAAGCAAATACGGCTAATGTAACAGGTCAGGCTGCATTTGATTTTGCTAATTCAGTTAATGTGTTCTCCCATTCAGCATTTGATAAAGCAAATACAGCATATACTGATGCAACTAATGCTTACAATTTTGCTACTGATATCAATGTTTATGCCTATTCAGCATATAGTCAGGCCAATTCTGCTAAGATTTTGGCACAAGCTGCTTTTGATTCAGGTAACTCAACATTAACGTATGCAACTGCCGGATTCAATAAAGCGAATGCTGCCAATGTATTAGCACAGCAATCATATGATGCTGGTAATTTAACATTGACATATGCTACGGCTGGTTTCAATAAGGCAAATTTAGCCAACGTTTTAGCTCAACAAGCTTATGATGCAGGCAATTTAACATTAACGTATGCTACCGCTGGATTTGATAAGGCCAATGTGGCCAATGTTACAGCACAAGCAGCTTACGATAAAGCAAACTCAGCAAATGTTCTAGCACAAAATGCTTATGATTCTGGCAATTTAACATTGACATATGCTACGGCCGGTTTTAACAAAGCCAATACAGCAAATGTGACAGCACAAGCCGCATTTGATTATGGTAATACGACACATACATTTGCTCAGGCTGGATTTGATAAGGCCAATACTGCTAATGTAACAGCACAGGCAGC